>Ga0075421_100004688_pt1 | contig 16497 bp, 10 predicted proteins | sample SoiMetdeltSBSDD5_FD_75292 | JGI IMG/M metagenome (GOLD analysis project Ga0075421, IMG submission 75292) | Bulk soil microbial communities from a Populus tree surrounding site in Tennessee, USA - Soil MetaG P. deltoides SBSDD5 | ecosystem: Environmental > Terrestrial > Soil > Tree plantation...
GCCACGAGCGCGAACTATCGGCGCATGCTGAAGCGTCTTTACGACGCGGGCGTGACGATCGTCCCGGGGACGGACAACGTCCCCGGGCTGTCGCTGCACGGTGAGCTCGAGGTGTACGAGCGCGCCGGGATTCCCGCACCCGCCGTGCTTCAGATCGCGACGATCATTCCCGCGCGCGTCATGAAGGACGACAAGGATTATGGCAGTATCGCCCGCGGCAAGATCGCGGACCTCGCGATCGTCAACGGCCGGCCGGCCGAGCGGATCACCGACCTACGGCGGACCGAGCGCGTGGTGCGTGCGGGACATGTGTACGAGTCGAAGGCGTTGTACGAAGCAGCGGGACTCAACCCGAAATGGTGAGATGAGGAGTCATTAATGGTTTGTGAGAGTGCAGTGCGTCGCCTCGCGATGCTGAGCGCGTGTGTGGCCGCCGCAGCGTGCGGACGGGCGAGGCCAACGACCACGCCAGTCCCGACGCCCGTTACCGCTGCGCGTCCCATCCACACGGTCGTCCCGGTGCCGTCGTCGATCGAGATAACTCCGACCGACACCTTCAGGATCGATACGACCACGAGGGTCGTCGTCGCGGCCGGCGGGGGATTCGCGGCCGAGGAGATCGCGGCGTATCTCACGAACCTGCTCGGCGGTCCGCTCGCGCCGGCGCCACGCACGCTCTCGGCCGAGGAGGCGGCTCCGCCACGAAGCGTTCAGCTCGCGCTCGACGCGTCGAAGACCGCGCTCGGCCTCGAGGGCTACGAGCTCGTCGTCAACCGTGACGGTGTGAAGCTCACCGCCGCGCAGCCTAACGGATTGTTCTACGGCGTCCAGACCATCCGGCAGCTGCTCCCCTGGTCGATCGAGCATCGAGCCGCCATGAACCGACGTCTCTGGCTGCCTGGCGCGCGGATCACCGACACACCGCGCTTCGTATGGCGTGGCGCCATGCTCGACGTCTCGCGCCACTTCATCGATGGTGAAGCGGTCAAGCGCTACATCGATCTCATGGCGCTGTACAAGCTGAATCGTCTGCACCTGCATCTCTCGGACGATCAGGGATGGCGGATCGAGATCGCGTCGCGACCGAATCTCACGGCGCACGGCGGCAGCACGCAGGTCGGTGGCGGGCCCGGTGGCTTCTACACGAAAGCGCAGTTCGCCGACATCGTTGCGTACGCCACCAGCCGATTCATCACGATCGTGCCCGAGATCGACATGCCTTCGCACACGAACGCGGCGCTGGCGTCGTACCCGGAGCTCAACTGCGACGGCGTTGCGAAGCCGCTCTATACCGGGACGAACGTCGGCTTCAGTGCGTTCTGCGTCGAAAAGGACTCCGTGTACGCATTCATCAACGACGTCGTGAAGGACATCGCGGCGCAGGTGCCCGCACCGTACTTCCACATGGGTGGTGACGAGGTCGAGAAGCTGACACACGACCAGTACATACGGTTCGTCGAGCGCGTGCAGGAAATCATCACGGCGAACGGCAAGCAGATGATCGGTTGGGGTGAGATCGCGCCAGCGAAGCTCGCGCCGAACACGATCGTCCAGCATTGGCGGCGCGACTCGGCTGCCATACACGTCGCGCGAGGCGGGAAGGTAATCCTCTCTCCGGGACCGAAGACATACCTCGACATGAAGTACGACAGCACCACAACGCTCGGGCTTCGCTGGGCAGGCCTGATCGAGGTGCGAGACGCGTACGACTGGAATCCGGCCACGCTGCTGCCCGAAGTCCCGGAGACGTCTTTGTTAGGCGTGGAGGCGCCGCTCTGGTCCGAAACGCTCGTCAAGCTCGAGGACTACGAGTTCATGGCGTTCCCCCGCCTCGCCGTCCTCGCGGAGGTCGCATGGTCGCCACAGGGCGCACGTGATTGGGAAGCGTTCCGCATGCGCCTCGCCCACCAGGGCCCGAGACTGAGCGCGTTAGGCGTCAACTTCTATCGGTCTCCCCAGGTGCCGTGGGTCACTCGATGACCGTCGCGAGAACGGTCGGCCTGAGTATGGCCGCATCCGTTCTCGTGCTGGTCGAGCCGCCGCGTTTCACACCCGTCCAGCCGGACCTGCTCGGGGCGGGAAGCACGCTGGTGAACGCGTGGGCGGACTATGACGGCGACGGTGACCTCGATCTCTTCGTCGGCTTCAACGGGGCGCCGAATCGGCTCTATCGAAATGACAGCGGCACGCTGGTCGACGTGGCGACCGCCGCGGGTACGGCCGACGCTCGCGCGACGCGTGCGGGCGCGTGGGGCGACTTCGACGGCGACGGGGATCCGGATCTCCTGGTGGGCTTCGCGCCGGGACCTGAGTCGGTGCTGCGTCTCTACCGGAACGATGGCGCCCGGTTCGTGGATGTGACCGCTGCGGCTGGAGTCGCCCGCGACTCCGGTGCGGTGCGGCAACTGTCGTGGATCGATTACGACGGGGACAGCGACCTCGATCTATTCGTGGCCTTCCGCGACCGCGCGAATGCCCTGTTCCGGAACGATGCGGGCAGATTCAGCGATGTCGCGGCCGAGGTCGGGCTCGCCGATACGCGGAAGAGTGTCGGTGCGGTCTGGTTCGACTTCGACGAGGACGGCGACCTCGATCTCTACCTCGCCAACATGGATGGCGATGCAAACGCCCTGTATCGCAACGACGCCGGCCACTTTAGCGATGTGGCGGCGGAGCGCGGCGTCGCGTGGGGCGGTCGCCTACCTAACGATCCGACGAACGGAACCGTCCGACCATGCGCGGCGGACGTCGATGGCGATGGTCATCTCGACATCGTCACGGCCAACTACGGAAGAAACGGGCTGTTCCTGAACCACGGGCACGGGAAGTTCGAGGACGCGTCCAGCGCCTGGGGGATCGACATCGACTCGCGGTACGACACGTGTGCGCTCGATGACTTCGACAACGACGGACGCCTGGATCTGTACGTGAATGGCACCGTCACCGGCGGAACGAGCTATCGCGATTACCTCCTTCGCAACACCGGCTCGCGTTTCGAGGACGTGACACCCGACAACGTGAAAGCGCTGCAGGCAGACCATGGCGCCGCGTGGGCCGACTTCGACCGCGACGGCGATGTGGACCTCGCGCTGACGGGCTCACGCCCCGACGGGATGCACCTCATCATGCGCAACGAGCTCGACACCACAGTCGCACGCCGATCGCTCGCTGTTTCGGTCGTCGATGGCCGCGGACGTGCACTGATGCCCGGCGCGGAGGTTCGTGTGTACGCTGCCGGAACGCACCGGCTGATCGGCACGGGGCTCGTCGATACGGGTTCGGGGTACGACGCGCAGAACGTGATGCCGGTCCATTTCGGGTTGCCGGCGAACGCCAAGGTGGACGTCGAAGTGACGTATCCGCACGCTGGGAAGCGACAGGTGACGAACGTGCGCGGTGTCGACCCAAGCCGCCTGGTGACTCGTCAGCTCGTCGTGAAGGTGGCGGTGAACTAGAGTCATCCCGAGCAACGCGGTTGTCATCCTGAGCCGTCAGGCGAAGGATCCTCAGGCTCCCGACAGAGAGCTCTCTTTCGGGACGATGAGGATCCCTCGCTCCGCTCGGGATGACAAACAGGGCTCGGGAATGACCGGGAGTAACCATGGAATCAACTCCAGAACCAAGTCGCGACCTTACGAGCGAACGCGTCGCGAAGGTCTACTCGATCCCGGTCACGACGATAAATGGTGAGGAGACGACGCTCGAGCCGTATCGCGGCCAGGTGATGCTCATCGTCAACGTCGCCAGCAAATGCGGATTCACGCCCCAATACGCCGGCCTGGAGGCGATGTACCGGCGCTATCGGAGTCGCGGGTTCACCATCCTCGGGTTTCCGTGCGACCAGTTCGGCCACCAGGAGCCGGGGACCGAGGACCAGATCAGGCAGTTCTGCTTGCTCGCGTACGACGTGACGTTCCCGTTGTTCTCCAAGATCGACGTCAATGGACCGCGCGAGCACCCGCTCTATGGCGCGCTCAAGGGCAAGGCAACGGGACTCCTCGGCACCACGTCCGTGAAATGGAACTTCACAAAGTTCCTCGTGGGTCGCGACGGCACCATCCTCACACGCTATTCGCCGCACGACACCCCTGAAGACATCGAGAGCGATTCCACGTTCCTCACCGCGTTAGGCTGAGCAAACCTGTCACTACCGAACCCAGGTACCTCGATGACGCTCCGCTCACGTCCGATCGCCATGCTCGCCGGGCTAGTCGCGGCTGTGTCGTTCGCCATCGCGGCCAGAAATGTTACGAAGCGGGAGCGGCCGCCGACGCAGGCTGTGTCCGACCCCACGGCGGCCCTGCTCGTGGACCTGCTGCGTATCAACACGTCGAACCCACCCGGGAACGAGGGCGCTATCGCACGAGCGCTCGCGCCGAAGTTCAGGGCGCTCGGGTTCGAGGTCGACATCATTCAGACTCCTGACACCGGCAAGGCGCACTTCATCGCCCGTCTGCGCGGGAACGGCTCGAAGCGACCGGTGCTCCTTGCGGCGCACGCAGACGTCGTTGGCGTCGAGCGCGAAAAGTGGACGGTCGATCCCTTCGCCGGCGTGGTGAAGGACGGTTACGTGTTTGGCCGCGGCGCCATCGATTTCAAGGGCGGCATGGCCGTCTTCGCCCGCGCGGCGATGATGCTGGCCGAGCGCAAGGTCCCCCTCGATCGCGACGTCATCTTCCTCGCCGAGGCGGACGAGGAGAACGGGAAATACAGCACGATGTGGCTGGCGTCGCAGGCGTGGGAGAAGATCGACTGCGAGTTCGCCCTCAACGAGGGCGGCTGGATCATGAAGGGACCGAACGGACGCGTGCGCTACGTGAGCATCTCGACGGCGGACAAGGGCGTCGCGCCGATCGTCCTCACAGCACGGGGCACATCGACGCACGCGTCAATGCCGCGCCCGGACAACGCGATCTTCGCGCTCGCGCGCGCCCTGGCGAAGATCTCGGCGTACGAGACCCCGCTCATGCTGACGCCGAGCACCCGGCGGTTCTTCGAGACGCTGGCCAGGACGAGCGAGCCTCCCATGTCCGGCTATTTCGCCGACTTGTTAGGCACCGACTCCGCCCGCCTGAACCGCGCCGATCGGGAGATCAGCAGGGATCCCCTCCTGCACGCCCTCATGCGCAACACGCTCGCGCCGGTGTTAATGAGCGCCGGCTTCCGGGGGAACGTGATCCCCGGATCGGCGGAGGCGACGATCAATGCGCGGCTCATTCCGGGGACGAAGCCGGAGGACATCGTGCGCGAGCTCGAGCGCGTGATCGGCGATTCGACGGTCGACGTGCGCGCGTCGAACACGGTCCTGTGGGCGCAGGGGCTCGCGCCCTCGTCGGAGAACACCGATCTCTACCGAGCTCTCGAGAAGTCCGCGCGCCAACAGTTTTCGGCCGCGGTGACGCCGTACCTGTTCCAGGCCGGGACCGACGCGCCGACCTGGCGCTCTCGCGGCATTCCGGTGTACGGGATCTATCCCTATCCCATCGACGCGGAGGACCTCACGCGCATGCATGGTAACGACGAGCGGGTGAGCGTCGAGTCGCTCCGGCAGGGGACGGAGATGATCTACCGGACGCTGGTCGAGGTCGCCGGGCGGCCGTAGGACCAAACGGGTCAGTTGAAATGATCTGCCCAGGACTTGGAAGCAGGGGTTCTCAGTCCAACTACCAGTTCCAAGTGATCAGTCATCGGTTGTCAGGCATCAGGCATCAGGTCCCGTGTCCTTCGGTAGTTGCCCCGCGACGGTCCGAGCGTCGTGCCGCCCTGTCGCGCTCCCCAACCGAGGGAATGGAACCTGATGCCTGATGGCTGAGGACTGACAACTCATGACTTGGAACTGGCCATGCCGCCGCCGGATGGCCGGACCTCTCGGGTCGGCTCGATGCGTTCGATGGGAACGGAGCTTGACGCTGAACCCCTTTGATCGCGTAATCGACAGGCGAAGTTCCCGCGCCTAGATTGGCGCCCCATGCAAAGACGGGAATTTGTCGAATCGATGGCCGCCGGGCTGGCGGGCGCGATGGCGGCGACCTACTGGTCGCAGCTCACGGCGTTGAGTGCGTACGCCGCGGCGGTCCCCGAAACAGCCGCCTACGAGTTCCTCTCGGCGGATCAGGCGAAGCTATTGGACGTGGTCACGGCCCATCTCATCCCGACCGATGAGACGCCCGGGGCGCGCGAGGCGAAGGTCGTACGGTTCATCGATCATTCGCTCGTAACGATCTTCAAGGACTTTCAGAAGGATTTCACGAAGACGCTCGCCGACTTCGAGGAGTTCACGTCGCACTATCGGCCGGATGGTGCGTCGTTCCTCGAGCTCTCGCCCCGCGAGCAGATCGACGCCATCGGTGAGCTCGAGCGCCTGAAGCCCGACGTGTTCTGGGACCTCCGCGGCACCGCGATGGCCGGCATGTTCGCCCATCCCGAGCACGGCGGAAACTTCGGCAAGATCGGGTGGAAGCTCATCGGCTACGAGGACCGTTACTCCTGGGTGCCCCCCTTCGGGTACTACGACCGAGGTCATGAATGAGCGGGCATCCGCACGGGCCTAACGAACCAGTCCGCTTGCTCCCTCCCATGCGCGCGTACGCGCCGAGGGACGAAGTGGATTTCGTCATCGTTGGGTCGGGTGCGGCGGGCGGCGTGATGGCGCGAGAGCTCTCGCGCAACGGGTTCTCCGTCGTCGTGCTCGAGCAGGGACCGTGGCTCACAGAACGAGACTTCAGTCACGACGACTTTTGGGGCCTGGTCCATCCCGACAAGGCGCTCACGAACAACCGCAAGGACCAGCCGGGCACGAGTCGCAAGACCGACAAGGATGAGTCCAAACCAAGCGGCTGGAACAACTATGGCCGCGTCGTCGGTGGCGGCTCCGTGCACTTCACGGCCAACTACTGGCGATTCCCCGAGCTCGAGTTCGAGCAGGCCACGCGCTTCGGCGTCCCGGATGACTCGACGATCGCGGACTGGCCAATCCGTTATGCGGACCTCGAGCCGTATTACACGAAGGTCGAGTGGGACATCGGCGTCTCGGGGCTCGCCGGTAATCCGTTCGAGCCGCCGCGGAGCAAGCCGTTTCCATTGCCGCCGTTGCCGATCAAGTCCGAAGGCGTGCTGCTGGAGCGTGGCGCGAACAAGCTGGGGATGCATCCCTGGCCAGCACCGATGGCGATTCTCTCGCGTCCGTATCGTGGCCGCTCCGGATGCGTGGCCTGCGGCATCTGCATAGGCAACGCCTGCGAGGTGCGCGCGAAATCGAGCTCGCTCGTCACGATGATTCCCGAGGCCGTCGCCACGGGGCGCTGCGAGATCCGGCCGCTCAGCTACGTGCGCAAGGTGGAGACGGATGCCAGCGGTCGTGTCACCGGCGTCACGTACTTCGACAAGAACAAGAAGGAAGTCGTGCAGCGCGCGAAGGCCGTCGTGCTCTCGGCCAATGGCTGCGAGACGCCCAAGCTCCTGCTCATGTCCGCGACGAGCGCATTTCCGGACGGTCTCGCGAACTCGAGCGGGCAGGTCGGCCGGAACATCATGTTCAACGGCAGCGCGCTGCGTGATGGCCTGTTCGAGCACGAGGTCAACGGCTGGAAGGGTGCGGTCGTGTCGCGCGTGGTGTGGGACACGTTCGAGATGCCGGCGTCGTTAGGTCTCTATGGCGGCGGCGGCTTCGACTTCCGGTGCGGATACGGGCCGCTCGCGGGCGACGCGACGTGGCCGAACGAGCCCACGTGGGGGAGCGCCTGGAAGAGGCGCGCGCGGGACTACTTCACGAAGCGGCTCAGCGTGTACGGGCACATGAGCAGCCTGCCCACGCCTAACAACCGGATGGATCTCGACCCGAAGATGAAGGACGCGTGGGGTCTTCCGGCGCCGCGTCTCACGTTCAAGGGCCACCCGAGCGACGAGAAGTTGGGTGCGTGGTTCGGAAAGCGCGGCGAGGAGCTGCTGAGCGCCGCCGGTGCTGTCAGCATCGCCGGCGAGTACGGCGGGCCCGATGGCGGCGGCCCTCACCTCCTCGGCACGTGTCGCATGGGCAACGACCCGCGCACGTCTGTCGTCAACGCGGATCACCGCGCGCACGACGTGCCGAACCTGTTCATCGTGGACGGCAGCAACTTTGTCACGTCGGGACGGGGTCAGCCAACGATGACGATTCAGGCGCTCGCGTTCCGCGCGGCCGACCGCATTACTGATCTGGCCAGGGCGAAATCGATTTGATCGAAGGGATCAGAGTCATTTGATCCGTTGACAAGCGCCGACCAAATGGTGTAGACTGCGCGCCCGATCTACCGAGTCCAATGGTCCTGCACCCCATCTGCCCCCAGCTCGACGCGCGAGACGCCGAGGGTCTTCGAGACCCGCGGCGGAATTGGCGCTTGGTGCAGATGAGCTGGGAGGATTTCGGATGAAGTAGACGACCACCTCCCACCTGGAGTGTGGTACTCCACGCCCCATCCGCGCCGAGCGCTGGATGGGGCGTTTTGCATCCATCAACCACCAACTGGAGGAACCGAACCGTGTCTCACGTCACGGTGCAACAGCTCAAGGAGCTCCGACAACTGACCGGAGCCGGCATGCTCGACTGTCGTCAGGCACTCGAGCAGGCCCAGGGGAACATGGAGAAGGCCGTCGAGCACCTGCGGCGTCAGGCGGCGGCCGAGGCGGCGAAACGTGCCCAGCGTCTCACCGGCGAGGGCCAGGTCGGCAGCTACATCCATCACGACGCGAAGGTAGGCGCACTCGTGGAAGTCAACTGTGAGACGGACTTCGTCGCGCGGACGGAGGACTTTCGCGCGCTCGTCCGGTACGTGGCCGAGCAGGTCGCGGCGACGCCGCCGGACGCGCTCGAGACTGAGGCCTCGTTGCTCCAGCAGCCGTGGATCCGCGACGCATCGCGCACGATTGGTGATCTCGTGAGCGAGACGTCGGCGCGAGTCGGGGAGAACGTGCGCGTCAGGCGGTTCGCGCGGTTCCGCATCTCCGATGTCTGAGAGCCGGGAAGCGGGAGACGGGAGACGGGAGACGGGAGAACGACGGGAACAGCGCCGTTAGCCCCGTCTCCCGCCTCCCGTCTCCCGTCTCCCGTCTCCCGTCTCCCGCTAGCTAGCCGTATCCCCGCCCTCTATCGTTCGACGCCATGCCTGACGACTCGCCCCGATGACCGACCTCCGCGATCGCCTTCAAGCCGCACTCGGCGACGCCTACGCCATCGACCGCGAGCTCGGCGGCGGAGGGATGAGTCACGTCTTCCTTGCCACCGAACGACGACTCGATCGGCAGGTCGTGATCAAGCTGCTGCCGCCCGACCTCGCCGGCGGCGTCAGTCTCGATCGGTTTCACCGCGAGATCCAGCTCGTTGCCCGACTGCAGAACCCGCACATCGTCCCGGTGATCACCGCCGGCGAAGCCGACGGTGTGCCGTTCTTCACCATGCCGTTCGTCGAGGGGCGATCGCTGCGTGACGTCCTCAACTCCGGCACGAAGATGTCGGTCACCGAGGGCGCGAATCTCCTTCGCGATGTGGCCACCGCCCTCGGGTATGCGCACGAACGCGGGATCGTGCACCGCGACATCAAGCCCGACAACGTGCTGCTCTCGGGCGGCGCGGCAGTCGTCACGGACTTCGGCGTCGCGAAGGCCATCTCGACGGCCCGGGAGGGTACGGCACCCGGCGGGTCGTTGACGCAGATCGGCTTCTCGTTAGGCACGCCGGCGTACATGGCGCCGGAGCAGGCGGCCGCCGACCCGAGCACGGATCACCGCGCGGACATCTACTCGTTCGGCGTGATGGCGTACGAGCTGTTCGCTGGCGCGCCGCCGTTCGCCGGACGATCGCCGGCAGCGCTGCTCGCCGCGCAGATGACCGAAACGCCGGCACTTCTGTCGGTCGCGCGGCCAGACGTTCCGGTGCCGCTCGTCGAGCTCGTCCGTCGTTGCCTCGAGAAGGATCCGGCCAGGCGCCCACAGCGCGCGGCCGAGCTCGTGCAGGGTCTGGACCAGGCGCTCACATCCAGCGGCCAGGTGGCGTTAGGCGCAGTGCCGACGGCGCCCGCCGCGAAGACGAATCGGAACGTCCTCGCCATCGCGTTCGCGGCGGTATTCGCCATCGCCGCCACCGCCGGCTTGCTCATTTCGCGGCGCACAGGGAATGACGGCGCGGCCGTCGGAGACACCGCCCGGTCGGTCGCCGTGCTGCCACTCGAGAACGTCGGTGGCAGCGACAGCGATCGCTACTTCAGCGAAGGCATTACAGACGAGCTCACGAGCACGCTGGGGAAGGTTCCGGGACTCCGCGTGGCGTCGCGCACGTCGGTATTTGCGCTCAAGGGCAAGGGGATGGACGCCCGCGAGATCGCGAAGACGCTCAAGGTCTCGACCCTGCTCGAAGGGACAATTCGCCGGTCCGGCGAGCGACTCCGCGTCACCGCCCAGCTCACGAATGCCAGCGATGGGCTCGCGCTCTGGTCCGACACGTACGAGCGACAGATGAAGGATGTCTTCCAGGTCCAGGACGACATCGCGGGCAGCATCGCCGGCGCGCTTCGAATGGCGCTCGCCCCGATGCCTAACGGCCGGCAGGGCTTGCCATCGGGGACGGTTCCGGCCGGCACTGAGGACATGGCCGCATACGATCTGTACCTCCGAGGCCGGTACTTCTGGCATCAGCGCGGCAACGACGCCCTGCACCGCGCTGCTGAGTACTTCGGCCAGGCGATCGATCGCGATCCGACGTTCGCTCGCGCGTACGCCGGTCTCGCCGACGCACTCGGGCTCCTGCCGATCTATGGTACGACGCCCGCCGACAGTGCGTTCCCGCTTGCGCGTAAAGCCGCGGAGAAGGCGCTGTCGCTCGACAGCACGCTTGCTGAAGCGCACACGACGTTAGGCCTGATCCTCAAGAGCACTGGTGAGTGGGAGCCCGCCGCGGTGGAGTTCCGCCGCAGTCTCGCGCTCGACAGCACCTACGCGACGGGTCATCAATGGTATGCGGAGGTGCTGATCATCACCGGCCGCGTTCGGGACGCGGTTGCGCAGCTGGAACGCGCCCGCGACCTCGAGCCTCTCTCACCCGTGATCAACGCCGAGCTGGGATACGCGCTTGGCCTCGCAGGTCGCTATCAGGAAGGAATCCTGGCGGGACGGCGCGCCGTGGAGCTCGACTCGACGTTGTGGACCGGTCATGCATTCCTCGCGTTCACGCACGCGTTCGCGGGCGAGTACCCGGCGGCAGTCGCCGGTTTTCAGCGTGCAGTACGGCTCGGTCAGGGGCTCGACCCGCTCCTCGGAGCGCTGGCCTTTTCGCTGGCGAAGACGGGCCAGATGGACAGCGCGCGTAAGGTCATCGCCGCGGCCGAAGCGCGCGCGAAGGGCCGCGGCGGTTCGCCGATCGCGATGGCGATGGCCTACACCGGGCTCGGCGATCGCGACGCGGCGCTCACGTGGCTCACGCGCGCCGCACGGGAGAAGGACCCGTGGCTCTACGCGATGTCGATCAACGCGCCGATCTTCGACAGCATTCGCGATGATCCACGCTTCGCGGACGCCGCCAAGACGATGAAATTGGATCCAATCGCCATGTCGAAACCGTCGAAGGGAACCTGAGAACACCACGGACGCTGGAGACGCAGACGGCGCTTCGCGCCGCCGCGGAATACGCTGAGTTTTCTTGAGGTCCAGCGTGCTCAGCGCCGGCGCGAAGCGCCGTCCGCGTATTCAGCGTTCGTGGTTTATCTAATCGCTTCGGAAGGCCTGGCTCGGATCTACCCGAAGCGCGCGAACCGCCGGCACGAGACAGGCCGCCAATGCAGCAGTGAGCAATAGCGCGGTGGCCATGGCAATCGTAATCGGATCGTTAGGTCCAACGCCGAACAGCAGCGCCCTCAGCGACCGCGTGAGCGCGAACGCCCCGAACAGACCCACCGCGAGGCCGATCACCGCGAGACGCGCCCCCTGCCCCACCACGAGCTGCAGGATGCTCCGCGGCGTTGCGCCTAACGCCGCTCGGAGACCGATTTCGCGCGTCCGCTCCGCCACGTTGCCCGCAAGCACCCCGTAGATCCCGGCGACCGCGAGCAGCACCGCCGCCAGCGCAAAGCATGTGAACAGCGTCAACGCCAGGCGACGCTGCGCCGTGGACGCAGCGACGACGTCATCCATCGCGGCGACCTTGACAATCGGCTGCGCCACGTCGATGTCGTGCACCGTGCGCCGCACCGCACTGGCCATTGCCGTCGGATTCCCGCGAGTGCGCACGACCAGCATTTCCTGATTGTCCGAGAAGAACCACTGCCGCTCGGGTACGTAGAACGCCATGAGCTGCGTCGCGTCGAGGCCCTTATGGTGAACGTTTCCCGTCACGCCGATGATCGTGCGGAATGGCCGTTCCGGACCACCCAACCGAATACGCTTTCCGATCGCATTCTCGCCCGGCCACAGCCGAGTTGCTAGCGCCTGACTCACGAGCGCCACCATGTTGACCGTGTCGCGCTCTTCGGTCAGCGTGAACGTTCGGCCCTGCACCACCGGAATTCGCATCGTGCGCAGATAGTCCGCCGACACGACAAACCGGTCACCCGAAGGCACCTTCGCCGGATCGCTTTCCGGCCTGTCCTGCGCGTCCACGCCGTACATATCGAGGTTGCCGCCTAGCGGGAGCTGGTTCACGACGCCGACGCTCACCACGCCCGGCAGCGCGCGAACCGCGTCGCGCACCCGGTCGTGGTAGGCGAACACGGCGTCGTTCGTCGCATAACGCGGCCCCACGGAATTGATCTCGAGCGTCAGCAGGTTGTTCGCGTCGAATCCTTTGTCCACGTCGAGCAGCCGGATGACGCTGCGGGCCAGCAACCCGGACCCAATCAGCAGCATCAGCGCGAACGCCATCTCCGCCACGACGAGCCCGGCGCGGACCGCCGAATGCCTCGTTCCGGTGAGACGACGACCGGCCCGCAGGCCATCAGCTACGTTCGACACCCGCCGCCCGCGACGCGGGACGAGTCCCACGACCATCGTCGACAGGACAACGATCGCCGCGATCACGGCCAGCGCCGCCACGTCGAGGTGAATCGCGCCGAGTCGGGGGAGCAGCGGTGGCAGCTGCCGAACGAGCGCCGGGATGGCGAGCCAGGCGACCACGAGCCCCGCGATGCCGCCAAGCACACCGATCAACAGCGCCTCCGTGAGCAGCTGCCGCGTGAGCCGCGGCGCGCTCGCGCCGAGCGCCGTACGAATCGCGAATTCCTCCTCGCGCCTGACGAGTCGCGCGAGCTGCAGGTTGGCCATGTTCGCAATGGCGATGATCAGCATCAGTGCTACGGCAGCCCCGAGCGCGATCAGCGCCGGCCGATACTGAAGCGTCACTTCCCGCTGTAACGGCGCGACGATCACATTCGGCGACCCGTAGTCCTCGGGGTGCTCCGCCACGACTGCCTGGTGGATCTTCGTGAGCTCGCTCTGGGCTCGCTCCACGGCGACACCGGGCTTGAGTCGCGCGATCATTCGGAGGTGACGACACGTCCGACACGCGTATGGATCCGTGACCGCGTAGCCGAGGATGCGCCAGATCTGCGCCCCGGGAGCAGCAACGTCGTCGAAACCCTCCGGCATCACACCGACGACCGGCATGAGTGTCCCACTGATCGAGATCGGCTTGCCAATCAGCGACGGATCGCCGCCAAATCGACGCTGCCAGAGTGCGTAGCTGATGATGACGACGCGCTGGGCGCCCGTAACGTCCTCATCGGCCCTGAAGTCGCGGCCCAGCACCGGCTTCACACCCAGTGTGTGAAAGTAGGTCGACGACACGCGAAGCCCCTGCAGTCGCTCAGGTTCGTCGTTCGCGATCAGCGTCGGCTGCCAATCGCCTAACGCCGCAGCACTCTCGAACGTGGTCGCTCGGTCGACGTAGTCGCGCTGGGTGGTAAAGCCCACAAGAGAGCGCGACCCGTCCCGCTCCTTCTCCCAGACGACCATTACGCGATCCGGGTTGTCGTACGGCAGCGGCTGAATGAGCACCGGGTTCGCGACGCTGAAGATTGCCGCCGTCGCCCCGATCGCGATCCCGAGCGTGAGCACCGCTGCCGCGGCGAATGTGGGCGCGCGCGCGAGCAGGCGCACGGCGAGTCGAAGGTCGGAAAGGAAGGAAGACATGAGCTCTGCCTCGCGCGGTGTGCGGTCGCGAAGATGCCAGACGGCAACGAGCGTTTCGCGCCACAGGCGCACGCCGGCTACCTGGCGTTCGATCAGGTCGCCGATGACGGCGTCAGCCGTCGGCGAAGGGAGAAACCGTTCGATCAGCCGGAACGGCAGCGGCGACAATCCTGGCGCGCTCACCGGATCACGTGGGTTCGAGTCCGACGTCGAGGCCCACGGCCATGCGGCGGAGCGTGGCGATCGTGGACTCGAGCGACCGCCGCCCGGCGGTGGTCACAGCAAAGCATCGCGTCCGTCGCCCACCGCGCTGGGGCGTCGGGTCGCCCTCGTACGAGCGCACGAATCCCTTCGCCTCGAGGCGCGAGAGTGTCTTGTAGACAGTGCCCAGCGTGAGGTCCCGCCGCGCGAGACGGACGATCTCCTCGTGGACGGGAACGCCGTACGCCGCGTCGCCAACCCGCAGGACGGCGAGCAAAACGATTTGTTCGAGCTCTCCGAGCATGGACTCGATTTGTTAGACAATGTCGAGAATATGACCATGCTCAAATTCGCGCAAGCCGCATGTGACGAGCCGAAATGGTACGATCCAGTCACTCCGGCATCGCTTTGCCTCGAGCCTCCGCAACAGCGGGGAACACGGATAAAGCGGATCTGCGAAACGGCAATCGAGCGGATCGCTCCCTGTCGCCGTACGCCTCCCATCGCAAGCGGCGGGGATTCTTGTTCAACGACTTCGGGAAGCTAGGTATGAACTTCCCGAGGGAGTTAGTAAGAAACACGGCTCCTTGCGAGCGGAACCGTCGGTGCCAAGGGAGCGATCCGCATGATCGCCCTTTCAAAGATCCGCTTCATCCGCGCTGCCGCTGTTGCGGAGGCTCGTGGTCAACGGAGCCAGTCGACCCCGAACGCAGCACCTCCCTATTGACTGCAAACGGGTCCCGATCCTACTTTCCTATTGTCAGTCAATAGGAGCACGAGTGCTCCACCGTCCCATGGTCCGCCTGCGAGCGCTCCTCCGGCGCCCCGCCACCGATCGCGAGCTCGACGAGGAGTTACGGCTCCATGTCGAGCGAGCGATCCAGCGCAACATCGCGCGCGGTATGCGCGAGCCACAGGCGCGCGACGCCGCGCATCGCGAGTTCGGCAACGTCACCGCAATCGCCGAGGAAGCCCGCGATGCGTGGCGGTGGCAGTGGATCGAGCAGGCCGGCCAGGACGTCCGCTACGCCCTGCGCGCCATGCGAAAGCGCCCCGCGTTCACCGCCGTCGCGGTGTGGTCGATCGCGTTAGGCAGCGGCGCCGCCGTCGCGCTGTTCGCCGTGCTCGACTCGACACTGCTCCGCCCCCTCCCCGTCCGCGACCCCGCGCACCTCGTGGAATCCCACGGTGGCAGCTATCCCCTCTACCAGCGGTTTCGCGAGCTCCACCAGGTATTCTCCGAGGTCGCCGCCGCATCGCTCCTCGATCGGTCCAACGTCATCACGAGCGGCGCGGGCGAACAGAACGTCGACCACGGGCTCGTCCGCGTGCAGCTCGTTTCCGGCAACTACTTCTCGCTGCTCGGCGTCAACGCAGTGGCGGGTCGCACCCTCACCCCCGACGACGACCGCGTGCCCGGCGGACATCCGATCGTTGTGATCAGCGACGGCTATTGGCGCCGCCGCTTCGGCAGCACACCCGACGTGCTCGGGCGCACGTTAGCCCTCAACGGCACGACGTACACCGTCATCGGGGTCGCCCCACGGCAGTTCACGGGCGAAACGACCGGGCGGCCCGTGGACATCTGGGTCCCGATGATGATGCAGTCCCAGGTGATGCTCGAAATGCCCGGACTCCTCGAGCGGAACAACGGGTGGCTGCACATCATCGGTCGGCTGAAGCCCGGCGTGACCGTGACGCAGGCGCAGGCCGCCGTCCAGCCAACGTATCGAGAGAACGAGATCACATTCGCTGGTGCCAACGCGACCCCGCAGTTCATCGAGAAACTGCGGATCGATCCGTTCGTGCTCGTCCCGATCGAGCACGGGTACTCGCGGTCGCGTGACACGATCGAGCGGTCGATGGCCATTCTCATCGCGATCGTGATCGCGGTGCTGGTCATCGCGTGCGCGAACGTCGCTGGCCTGCAGCTCGCGCGAAGTGAAGCGCGTAGACGCGAGATGGCCATCCGCCTCGCGATCGGTGCCGCGCGCGCGCGAATCGTCCGTCAGCTCCTCACCGAAAGCGTCGTCCTCGCCACGCTCGGCGGTGCGTTAGGCGTCCTCATCGCCATCGTCGCAACCGCCCTCCTGTCGACGACCGTGTCCGTTGGCCCGGTGCAGATGGACGCTCGGGCACCGTCCTCCT
>Ga0075421_100004689_pt1 | contig 16496 bp, 9 predicted proteins | sample SoiMetdeltSBSDD5_FD_75292 | JGI IMG/M metagenome (GOLD analysis project Ga0075421, IMG submission 75292) | Bulk soil microbial communities from a Populus tree surrounding site in Tennessee, USA - Soil MetaG P. deltoides SBSDD5 | ecosystem: Environmental > Terrestrial > Soil > Tree plantation...
TTGCGAAGGTGCAACACGCATCACAGCTTCGCGCTTGGTGATGAGGCCTTCTTCCACCATCTCGACAGCGAGGCGAACGGCGGCCGGGCCAGTGCGCTTGCCGTTGCGCGTCTGGAGCATGAACAGCTTGCCCTCTTGCACGGTGAACTCGAAATCCTGCATGTCGCGATAGTGCTTTTCGAGCATGCCCGTGATTTCGCGCAGTTCTTTATAGGCTTGCGGCATTTGCTGTTCGAGGTGCGCAATGGGTTCCGGCGTGCGGATGCCTGCGACCACGTCCTCGCCCTGGGCGTTGATCAGGTACTCGCCGTAAAAGACCTTCTCGCCCGAACCGGGATCGCGCGTGAAGCCCACGCCGGTGCCCGACGTTTCGCCGAGGTTGCCGAACACCATCGCCTGGACGTTGGCCGCCGTGCCAATATTGTCCGGGATCTTTTCCATCTTGCGATAGTAAACGGCCTTGTCGTTCCACCACGAATTGAACACGGCGTTGCGCGAGAGCTTCAACTGTTCGAGCGGGTCCTGCGGAAAGTCCTTGCCCGTGTCCTTCTTGATGAGCTTCTTATAGTCGACGATGATCGCCTGCAGATCCTCGGTCGTGAGATCGGTGTCGAGCTTGAGTTTCCGCTTCGCCTTGCGTGTGTCGAAGATATGGTCGAAGTGCTCCATGTCGATGTTCAGCGCGACTTCGCCGAACATCTGGAGGAATCGGCGGTAGCAGTCGTAGGCGAAACGCGGATTGCCAGTCTTGCTGATGAGGGCCTGCACTGTAACGTCATTCATGCCCAGGTTGAGAATCGTATTCATCATGCCGGGCATGGAGAACTTTGCGCCCGAACGGACACTCAGCAGCAACGGGTCTTTGTTGTCGCCCAATTTCTGTCCCATGCGCTCTTCCAACTGGCGCAGCGCTTTCACCGTTTCGTCGTCGATTTCCTTCGGGACGCTCCGGTTGTTTTCGAAGAAGATGTTGCAGACTTCCGTGGAGATGGTGAATCCAGGAGGCACCGGCACTCCAGCCTTGCACATCTCGGCGAGGCCAGCGCCTTTACCGCCGAGAACGTCCTTCATCGATCCGTCGCCGTCGGCGGTACCCGCGCCAAAGGCATAGACGTATTTCTTCATGGTTGCTCCTTCGTGGTCGTAGCTCAATTACTGCTGGTGATGATTTCGGAAAAATCAGCGATGCGGGAAAACTCGCTTCGCAGGTGGTGCAAAAGCGCGAGCCGGTTCTGACGTATGAGCGGCTCCGGCGCGTTTACCAAAACTGTGTCGAAGAATTTGTCCACGGCTGGGCGTAGCGTGGCGATGCGCTCGAGCTGCTCGCGGTAGCCGAGGCCGCGGAGGTTCAGCGAGGTCATCGCGGAGTGGAGGTTACGTTCGGAGTCGTCGGCGAAAGAGGTAATGTCGATTGCTCCACCGGTAAACGCCGCCTGTTCGAGAATGTTGCGGATGCGCTTGAAGCTGGCCGCCAGGGGTTCGAAGTCCGCTGTGGGCCGGACGGCTTTCAAGGCTTCCAGGCGCGCGGCGAGATCCTTCAGATCACTCCAGCCGCAGGTAATCGCGGCATTCACTTCGTCATAGGCGTGGCCGCGTGCTTCGCGGAAATAATAGCGGACGCGGTCCTCAAAAAATGCTTTGAGCGAATCATTGCTTACGAGGTCAAGTAGCTTCGAATCGAGCGAGCCCTCAATGAGAATCTTCACGACACCCTGTGCGGCACGCCTCAATGCGAAGGGGTCTTTCGATCCCGTGGGGATCATGCCGATGCGGAAGCATTCATGCAGCGTATCCAGCTTGTCGGCGAGCGCGAGCCGCTGGCCCGCAGGGGTCGACGGGATGCTGTCTTCCATCGAAAGCGGTTTGTAATGGTCGTAAATCGCCTGGGCCACGGCCTCCGATTCACCTTGGGCGCGAGCATAGAGGCCGCCGATGAGGCCCTGCAGATCGGTGAATTCCTTCACCATGTCCGTAGTGAGATCGCATTTGCAGAGCTCGCAGGCGCGGCGTGCGTCGGCGTCATTGGTGAGCACGGCGGCCACGCGTTGGATCTTGTCGTAGTACGAGCCAATGTCCTTCTGAAAGGTGACATTCTTGAGGTCTTCGACGCGCGCGGCCAGCGGCTTCTTCTGATCGACTTCGTAGAAGAATCGCGCATCGTTGAACCGGGCGCGCAGGACCCGTTCGTTGCCGCTGCGCACGAAGCCTTCCGGATCGCTATCGGTGTTCATCACTGCGATGAAGTTGGGCGCGAGCGAACCGTCGGCGCGCAACACCGAGAAGTACTTCTGGTGATGACGCATCACCGTGACCAGCACTTCGGCGGGCAGCGCCAGGTAGCTTTCGGCGAACGATCCGAGAATCGGCGTCGGATATTCGGTGATGTAGCAGAGCGTGTGGGCTAATGCGGCGTCTTGCTTTATAGCGAGATCCGTACCCGCCAGCAGGTCAGCAATTCCAGCTTCGATCTTTTGGCGGCGCGCATTAGCTCGGACGACGACGAAGTTCTCTAGTAGCTTCTGCTCGTAGTTCTTGATCGAGACCTTGATTGGCTTCTTTGATTTCGCGAGGCGGCGATGACCCGGCGTCGTGTTGCCCGACTTCACGCCGGTGATTTCAAATTCGACAATCTTTGACCCCAGCAGCGCGACTATCCAGCGAATCGGCCGGATGAAACGCGGAGTGCCCTTGCCGAGCCAATACATGTTCTTGGGCCACGGAATGCCAAGGATCAGTTGGGGAAGCGCCGCGGCAAGAACTTCGCCTGTCGGCTTGCCGGTCAGTTTCCGTTTGAAACAGAAATATTCACCTTTGTCGCTTTTGATCGTTTCGAGTTGATCCGGGGTCACCCCCATCTTGCGCGCGAAGCCCATCGCCGCGCCTTCGCCGGCGGATTTCGGCGGACCGCTTACGGTTTCGACAGAATCCTTTTGGCCCTGCGGGAGCCCCGAGAGTTGCACGACGAGGCGTCGCGGCGTGGCGTCGGTCCATGCGACCGCGCCCTTCAGTTTGTTGTCAGCGAGGAGTTTCGTGAACGCGCCTTTAAGATGATCGAGCGCGGGCTCAATCATCCAATCGGGAATCTCTTCCGATCCAATCTCGAGCAGGAAGTCGAGAGCCATTACGCAGCCACCTCCGGAGAGGTTTGTTGCTGCGTCACCCACAAGTGCGCCGTGCCCACAGCCAATTTGCGCACGCGGGCGATCACGCCGACACGCTCGGTGACACTAATCGCGCCGCGCGCATCGAGCAGGTTGAACAGATTCGAGCATTTCAGCACTTGGTCGTAGGTGGAGAGCACGGGGAAACGGGCGCGCGAGCCTGCGTCGTCTTTATCGATGGCGCGGAATGCATCGATCAACCGCTGGCATTCGCCTTCGTGTGTATCGAATAGCTTCCACAGCGTAGGGATATCGGCCATTTCGAAGTTGTAGACCGAGTTTTGCCGCTCGTCTTCCAGGCGCACGTCCGCATAGGTGAACCCAGGCGCCCACTCGATCTCGTAGACACTCTCCTTGTTCTGCAGAAACGCCGCCAGACGCTCGAGACCGTAGGTCAACTCTGCCGGGCACAGGTCGAGATCGATGCCGCCGCACTGCTGGAAGTAGGTGAACTGGGTGATCTCCAGGCCGTCTAGCATCACCTGCCAGCCGATGCCCCATGCGCCGAGCGTGGGCGACTCCCAGTTGTCTTCTTCGAACTTGATGTCGTGCTTGCTGAGATCAATACCTATGGCTTCGAGCGAACCCAGATATTGCTCGATCACGTCGGCGGGCGTGGGTTTGAGAATCACCTGTAACTGCTGGTGCTTGTAAAGCCGGTTCGGATTTTCGCCATAGCGGCCGTCGGCCGGGCGGCGGCTGGGCTGAACATAAGCGACCCGATATGGCTTAGGACCAAGAACGCGCAGAAATGTTTCGGGACACATCGTGCCCGCGCCCACTTCGGAGTCGTACGGTTCCTGAATGATGCAGCCGCGATCGGCCCAATACCGTTTCAGTTTGAGGATGATCTGTTGATAAGAGTCCATGCTGGTTCTTAGTTCAGTTAAGGGGCGGAAGCGAGACCTTCCAATGCCCGTACGCTCAAAAGGCGGCGCTCAATGTGGTCCTCGACAAGCGAGATCAATTGACGGCGAAGACCCCGTGCTGTGTTGGGCGACCATTCGCGCGGCGTCAGTTTGCCCACGGGCGTCGTGAGCATTTCGGAGGCGATGGCATGATCCTCTTCTTCCAGCTCGAGCGCCGGCAGAAAGCCGGAGAGCCGCACGGACCAAAGGGCGAAGTAAGTGGCCGCAGCCACTGCTCCTGCCGAACCGGTCCGGATCATATGTTCCGTCGTCGTAAGAATCAGCCGGAAGAAGCGCTCGTTGGGTTCATGCGCGGGCAGGATGTGGTCGGCCACCTCGGCAATGAAGTCACCTGCAACCGACGTCTCGAAGCTTGCGGCGAGAGGAAACTGCGAACGCACAATCTCGCAGGAATCGAGTGTCATCAGATCGCGGTTCTCGCGGAGGTAGTAGTGCATGTTGACGTAGGAGAGCCGTTCCATGCCGCTCCCGAACCGGTTGGCCGGGCGGCGGGCGCGACGGGCGACGCCACGCAGCTTTCCTTCATCGCGTGTAAAAAAGCTGACGATGAGGTCGGCCTCGCGAAGCGGGTATGTCCGCAGAATGATCGATTCGCTCACCCGGACGGGCATACCGCGGCTCGAATTAACTTTCTAGAGTAACACATGCTAGGGTAGCTCCATGACGCGATGGGCATTGATTTTGCTGATGATTGCGCCGCTTTGTGGGCAGCGCATCGACCGCATGTCCGTGCTGAAGGAATTTGCCGAATTGTTGAGCCTGCCCAACGTCGCGCGCAATAGGGCAGACATGGAGCGAAACGCCGACAAGATCATCGGCATGTACGCACTTCGCGGCGTATCGCTACGCCGGCTGGATGGCGCGGGAGGGCCGCCGGCGCTCTTCGGAGAGATACGAGTTCCGGGCGCCAAGCGCACCATCCTGCTCTATGCGCATTACGACGGGCAGCCAGTCGTCCCCGCGCAGTGGCGCAACGGTGCGCCCTTCGAGCCCGTCCTGCTCGACGAAAAGGGAGCAAAGCTTCCGTGGCCTACCGCCGAGGGTTTGCTCGGCGACGAGTGGCGCCTACAGGCCCGCTCGGCGAGCGACGACAAGGCGCCCATCATCGCGTTTTTGGCCGCTCTCGATTCGGGAGTCAAACCAAAGGCGAATGTGAAATTCATCTTTGATGGCGAAGAAGAGGCCGGCTCCCCGCACTTGCGTGGAATTCTCGAACGCAATAAAGGCCTACTGCGCGCCGATGGCATGATCTTCTGCGACGGACCCGTCCATCAGACCAGGCGGCAATTGATCGCGTTTGGAGCGCGTGGGAATGCGACCGTTGGCCTGACCGTTTACGGGCCGCGCCGCGAGTTGCATAGCGGACACTACGGAAACTTCGCTCCTAACCCGGCCATGATGATGGCGCATCTGCTGGCGTCGATGAAGGACGAAGACGGCCGAGTGCGCATCGCCGGATTTTACGACGATGTAGTGCCGCTGAACGAGGCGGAGAAAAAAGCGCTAGCCGAAGTGCCTCCTGTGGAGGAGGACCTGAAACGCGAGTTCGGCCTCGCAGCCTCCGAGTCGCCCGGCAAGCGCCTCGACGAAGTGCTTGCGCTTCCCGCACTCAACATCCAAGGCTTATTCAGCGGCGGCACGGGCGCCGAGGCGCGAAACGTCGTGCCCGCGATTGCCACGGCTTCCCTCGGCATCCGGCTCGTGAAGGGCATGGTTCCTCGCAAGACGGCCGATCAGGTCGCCGAGCACGTCCGCAAACAGGGCTACTTCGTCGTTCGCGACCGCGAACCCACCGATGCCGAACGCTTGGCCCACCCGCGCATCTGCCAGGTCCGCTCGTCGCGCGATGGCACCCGCGCGGTTCGTGTACCCCTCGACGCGCCGTTTGCCGCCGATGTCGTAATGGCCGTCGAATCCGCACGGGGCAAGGTAGTGAAGTTGCCGACGATGGGCGGTACTCTGCCAATCGATGTCTTCGAAGATGTTCTCGGCGTTCCCGTGATCGTTGTGCCCATTGCGAACCACGACAACAACCAGCACAGCCACAACGAGAACATCCGCCTGAAGAACCTTTGGGATGGCATCGTAACGTTGGGCGCTCTTTTGGCAATGGAATAAAAGCCTTTGCGTGGAAATCGGGCTGTTGTTGCGATAGACTCTCGCGAAGCGGGAGGGTTCATGCTTCGCGGTCTGATTATTCTTTCAATTGCGCTCACGGGGGCGCTTATCGCCCAATCTCCTTCCGCCAGTGTGGTTGGCCGTGTTACGGATCCCAGTGGCGCGATCATCCCCGGAGTTACCGTCATCGTCACAAACCTGGACACAAATCTGTCCTCGAAGGGCGTATCTACTAACACGGGCGAGTATACGGTTCCCTACTTGAACCCCGGCCGCTATGTATTGGAGGCCAAGTCGGATGGGTTTCGTCTCTACCGCCGGAGTGAGTTTGCCCTTGCCGTCGATCAAGCCATGCGGTTGGATATTCCCCTTGAGGTCGGCGCCACAGCCGAGAGCGTGACGGTTACGGACACCGCTCCTCTGCTCAATACGGAAAACGGGTCGCGCGGAGACGTCACCACAAACGAAGAGATTAGAGAAATGCCCCTTGCGGGCCGCAATTTCAGTGATCTCGCCTATTTGACCGGTGGCGTGATTCCCAAAGGGGAAGACGGCGATGGCGCGTATGCGATCAATGGCGCCCGCGCCGACAACGTCGGCTTCCTTGTGGACGGCATGAACAACACGCAGCGCCGAAACACCGGTTCGATGGTCAATCCTCCGCTCGAAGGCGTGCAGGAGTTTAAGTTGATCACCTCCGGATTTTCGGCCGAATACGGACGCTATGCCGGGGGCATTCTGAGCGTTGTGATGAAGAGTGGCGGCAACCGGTTCCATGGGTCTCTTTATGAGTTCATCCGTAACGATCTGATTGACGCCCGTGGGTTCTTTGAGCTAAAAAAGTCGGTGCTGCGGCGGAACCAGTTCGGCGCAACTCTCTCCGGGCCGGTCCGAATTCCCAAGCTCTACGATGGGCGCGACAAGACGTTCTTCCTGTTCACTTGGGAGTCGCTGCGGTCCACGGCGGGCGCCAATCAAAGGGGAATCGTTCCTCACCCGGAAATGCTCCGTGGCGATTACACCAAGGCCACCGATGCTCTCGGAAAACCGCTCGCGATTCGCGATCCATTGAACAGGAACGCCCCATTCGCGGGAAACCTGATCCCCGCCAACCGGCTCGATCCGGTTGCGTTGAATCTTGCCAGTTTCTTTCCACAACCGAATCTGCCGTTTTCGTCGAACAACTACGTCGCCCGGGCGAACTCGTCGCAGTCATTCAACAATTTCAGCATCAAGGGAGATCATTCGCTAAGTGAGAGGGACCGGCTGACGCTCAGCGTCTTTTGGCGTCCCAATAATTCGCACAATCCTTTCACGCGTTCACCGATTGCCGCGTTCGGCACGACCACCGCCACCTTCGAACTGCTCAGCGGGATTCGCTATTTGCGCACGGTTTCACCCGCCCTCTTCATGGAGCTCGGAGTGTCGTTTTCGCGCAAGACGAACAACCAGGGATGGCCGGGCAACACGCGCGACTGGGCGGCTGAGGCAGGGTTCACGGGCGGGACCAAGAATCCCGTGGCTCTGGGATTGCCGCAACTCGACGCCACCGGCTATATCACGCTCGGGCACGCCTACGATCTTCCCAAGATTTGGTCCTATAACAACTATCAGTATTCGGCGTCGTTCACCTACATCCGGGGAAAGCATGCTCTCAAGTTCGGCGCCGACTTTCTGCGATATCAGTACTTCTCACGTAACTACGGCGACATGCGCGGCCGCATGACATTTCTTGGACGCTTCACGGGCGAGCCGATGGCCGACCTTGTGATGGGCTATGCGCAAACCAGCCGCCGCCAACTGGATGCCGCGGGTCCCTACCATCTTGTGTCTAACTACTCAGGCTTCATTCAGGACGACTGGAAGGTGTCACCGACACTCACCGTCAACCTCGGCTTGCGATATGAACTCATGAAGCCGCCGCGGGAAAAGTTCGGCGCATGGTCGATGTTCGTGCCGGAATTGGGCAAGGTTGTCGTGGCCGGAACGGGAACGCTCAAGGACTTCGATGCTCGCATCGCCGAAACCGGCCTTCAGCAACATGTAGCGAAAGCCGATCAAGCCGGACTGCCGCGCACACTGGTAAGGCCGGACAACAATAACCTCGGCCCGCGTATTGGTTTTGCCTGGCGGCCCTTTGGCGGCACCAAGTCGGTTCTGCGCGGCGGTTACGGAATCTTCTACGGGACGAGTTCGCTCTATCGGCTCGACGAGTACAGCGACACTTATCCTTTCTCCATCAACGAGAGCTATTCGGCAACGTCGTCAAACCCGCTCCTGCTGACCGTGTCGGATCCGTTCCCAGTGGCCAAGCTTAGGGTAGGCGGCATCACTTCGACTGCGGGTCAGGAGATCGATAGCCGAGACCAGTATCTGCAGGCCTGGAACCTAACCGTTGAGCGCGACTTCGGCAAAGGGACCGTTCTGGAAGTAGCCTATGCAGGTTCGAAAGGGACGCATCTCCCGCGACGTTACGACATCAACCAGCCACTGCGCCTGCTGGAGGCGCGCCAGCCCGATGGCAGCTTCCCGCGGCCGTTCGCCGCATTTCAAACGATCAACTACATCGCGGCCAGTTCGAACTCCATCTACAACTCCGGATCGGTGACCGTGAGGCGACGCTTCAGCCGGCAAATGTTTGTTCGCGCGGCCTACACATGGGCCAAGTCGATTGACGAATCGTCGAATACGGGCGGCACGATCGCTGCCGGATTCCCCAGCGCGCAGGACTCGCGTAATCTTCATGGCGAACGCGGACGCAGCGATTTCGACATCGGTCACTCCTTTGTCGCCAGCTTCATTTGGACACCGAAGCTCAGCTCGCACGCGATGCTGCGGAATTGGCAGGTTGCGGGCACCACGCGTGCCTATACCGGACAGCCCTTCACTCCGAAAGTGGGAAACGTTTCTCTCGATCTGGGCGAGGCAGTGCGGCCGGACCGCGTGGCTAAGGGCACGCTTGCCAAACCATCCGTGGATGCCTGGTTTGATCGCGCCGCCTTTCCAACAGTCCCCCGCGGTTCCTACCGCTTCGGAAGCTCGGGCCGCAATGTTTTGGACGGCCCTGGCACATTTCTCCTGGATGCCTCTGCCTCGCGCCGGTTCCGGTTCAGCGAGTACGGAGCCTTTCAAGTGCGGCTGGAGGTCTTCAATCTCCCCAACCATACGAACCTTTCGTTGCCCGAAACCCGCGTCGACGTCTTGAACGGAGCCAGTATTAGCAAGTCGCGGGCCGCGCGGGTGTTCCAACTGGGCTTGCGAATGGAGTTCTAAGCACGGCCCCGGCGGGCCGATTGTGAGAGAATTCGGCGAGAAGCATGAAGAGGTCCGTACTCGCCATCGGCATCTTGTCCCTGTGTGCCTGCACCGGGCCGTACTCCAGTGAAAACGTGTCTGCAAAGGAGCAAATGGCTCCATTGAAAGTCGTTGTGGAGCGGCTCGCGGAAGGGCCGATTCCAGAGGTCGTCGAGGCGAACGGAGAGCTATTCGCGGAAGAGCAGGCGAATGTCAGCACGAAAGTGCCGGGCCGTGTAGAAAAAATCTCGGTTGATCTAGGCAGCCACGTGAAAGCCGGCGACATAATCGCCGAGTTGGAAAAGACCGACTATCAGTTTCGCGTGCGCCAATCGGAAGCGCTGGTCGAGCAAACGCGCGCCCGCCTGGGTCTGCAAGGCAAGAACAGCGATCAGGTGGTCCCGGAAGAGGTTTCGTCGGTACGGGAAGCCGCCGCGGCGCTTAAAGAAGCGCGCTTCATCATGGAGACGACGGGACGGTTGGCCAAAGAGGGTGTTGTTTCGAAGATCGATTTCGAAAAGGCGCAGGTGCGCGCGCAGGGTTCCGAGGCGCATTATCAGGGCGCGCTCTCGGAGGTAACGCAGGCGCTTTCGCAATTGAGCGAGCGTCGCGCACAATTGGATCTGGCCCGGCAGCAACTGGCCGATGCAACGATTCGCGCCCCCTTTACGGGAGCCATCACGAAGCGTGTCGCCTCGCTCGGAGAGTATCTCGCAAGTAATGCCCCAGTCGTCACGCTCGTTCGACAGCATCCGCTTCGCGTGCGTCTGGAGGTGCCTGAGCGGCAGGCGGCGCGGGTGCGTCAGGGCCAGCGGATCGACATTCGCCTCGAGGGCACTCAGACGATGCGCGGCGGCAAGGTAGTACGCCTCAGCCCGGCGATTGAAGCGCAGAACCGGACGCTGCTAATCGAAGGTGAGATTCCCAACGAAGACGGAGTGTTGCGGCCCGGCTCGTTCGTGATTGGCGTCATTACAGTCAATGCGGCGGCGCGTGGTCTCACGGTCCCCAGCAAGGCTCTGGTCAGCTTCGCCGGCATCGAGCGCGTTTACGTGGTCAAAGATGGAGTGCTGGACGAACGAGTGACGCGGACCGGGCGCAGGCTCAGTGGGGAACGCGTTGAAGTGCTCGACGGACTGCGTGAAGGCGACGTTGTGGTTGCCGAAGCGACCGACCGCATGGCCAATGGACGTGTGGTCAAGGTGAATTAGATGCAGAAACTCGCGGAAATCTGTGTCGCCCGGCCCGTCTTTGCGGTGATGCTGATTCTCTCGCTCGTCGTTGTTGGCGCGGTCAGCTACGCGAAATTGGGAATTGACCGGTTCCCTGACGTGGACATGCCGCTCATCTCCGTGCGCACGAATTTGCCCGGCGCATCGCCCGAGGAGATGGAGAGCGCGGTCACACGCTTCATTGAGGATTCGGTAGCCACCGTCGAAGGGATCGACAATATCCGCTCCACCTCAACGGAATCGCTCTCGGTCGTGACGATTACGTTCGATTTGAGCCGGGACATAGATGTCGCCGCGCAAGATATTCGAGATGCGGTTGCTTCGACCATCGTCAACCTGCCGCGCGACGCCAAGCCGCCTCTGATAAAGAAACTCGACACCGACGCCAGCCCCGTGATGACGCTTGTCCTCACCGGCAACAAGACGGCTCGCGAGCTCTATGAACTGGCAGATCGGAGTGTGAAGGATTCCATTGAGTCCGTCGGCGGTGTCGGGCAGGTGGTCGTCGTGGGTGGGCAGCGTCGCGCGGTCAACGTATGGGTCGATGCGGACCGGCTGGCTGCCTACAAGATTCCCATCTTGCAGGTGCGCGACGCCGTCGAGCGGCAGAACTCCGATATTCCTGGCGGGCGTGTCGACGAGGGGCATCGCGAACTGGTTCTCCGGACGTTGGGACGCTTCCCGGATCCGCGGCTGTTCAACGAGCTCGTCGTCGCTACCATCAACGGCGCTGCGGTACGGGTACGCGATATCGGGTTTGCCGAGGATGGCCACAAGGAGCAACGGACCGAAGCCCGGTTCGATGGGCGCGAGGCCGTGGCGCTCGAGGTTCGCCGCCAGTCTGGCGCCAACACGATGGAGGTGGTAACCAACGTCAACGCCCGGCTCGCGCGCGTGCAGCAACTCCTGCCGGACGGCGTGAAGCTGGAGACTCTACAAGACCAATCGCGCTACATCAGCGCCGCGTTCCATGAGGTGCAGTTGCACTTGATTCTCGGCTCCATCCTGGCCTCGCTTGTCGTCCTGCTGTTCATGCGCGACTGGCGCGCGACCGTGATCGGCGCCGTGGCCATTCCCGCTTCGATCATGTCCACGTTCGGTATGATGCGGGCCCTCGATTTTACGTTGAACAACATCACGATGCTGGCGTTGGTGCTGATGGTAGGCGTGGTGATCGACGACGCAATTGTCGTACTCGAAAACATCTTCCGCTTCATTGAAGAGAAGAAGCTGCCTCCGCGGCAGGCCGCGATCATGGCCACCAAGGACATCGGCCTTGCCGTCATGGCGACTACGTTGAGCCTGATTGTGGTCTTCCTCCCGGTCTCGTTCATGTCCTCTATTTCCGGGCGATTCCTGTATTCGTTCGGGTTGACGGCGACGGTAGCGATTCTGGTTTCCCTGCTTGTCAGCTTCAGTCTCACGCCGATGATGAGCTCGCGGATGTTGAGGCCGGACACAGTGACCGCGCATGGCGGTTCGCGCCGCGGCTTCTATGCGTGGATCGAGCGGGCCTACATGAATATGCTGGGCTGGTCGATGGCCCATCGCGGTGTAGTGGTTGCGCTCGGTGCGATTACGATGGCCGCCACTGTGCCCTTGTTCCAATTGGTGAAGCAGGAATACTTGCCGGCAAACGTCGATGAGAGCGAGTTCGAAATGAGCGTGAACTCGCCGGAAGGCACAAGCCTTCTTTCGATGCAGCGCGTGATGGACCGCTTGTATGAAGACCTGCGCACATTGCCCGGTGTGAAGCATGTGGTCTCCCTCGTCGGCACCGGCTATTTGCAGAGCCCCAATTCAGGCCGTTTGTACGTCCAGATGGAGGACGTAGAGAATCGTGTATTCTCGCTTTCGCGGCTTTGGAAGAAGACGTTGGAAGGACGTCCCTTGGATGCTTTTCGAGGCATTTACTCGCAGCGCGACGTGATGGCGGCGGCGCGCGCGCGCTTCAAGGAGTATTCCGACCTGCGAGGCCGAGTCGGCAATATCCAGTCTCTCAACCAAGGCTCAGCGCCCTACGACATCGATTTTGTCATTCGCGGTCCCGAACTGAACGAGCTCTACAAATACAGCGAGGAACTGCGTGAGAAGGTGCTCGGGATTCCAGGCCTCGCCGATGTCGACACAACTTTGCGCGTGAATAAACCAGAACTCCGTGTTTTCATCGATCGTGACCGCGCCGCGGATTTAGGCGTTGATGCCAGTGATATTGCCAGCTCGCTTCGCTTGATGGTCGGTGGCGACGATGAAGTGTCGCGATACCGCGACGACAAGGCGGCCGAAGAGTACGACGTGGAAGTGCGGTTGCGAGACAGCGACCGAAATTCCATGCTTACCGTCCAGAAGCTCTATGTGCCCTCGTCCAAGTCCGGCCTGGTTCGGCTGGACAGTGTCGTCGAAATGAAGGAGGCCATGTCGGCCTATCGCATCGAAGGACTCGACCGGCAACGGCAGGTAGGTCTACGTGCGAACGTCCTACCGGGCTTTGGTCTCGGTGACCGCTTGCCCGAGGTGTTCAAAGCGGCCGAGGAACTGAACATGCCGGCCGCTTATTCCACGACCGTTATCGGCCGCGGTAGGGAATTTGAGCGAACATTGAAGGAGTTTCTGCTGGCATTCGCTTTGTCGGTCGTGTTCATGTACATGATCCTTGCGTCGCAATTCGAAAGCCTGCTGCACCCGATCACCATCCTGCTGAGTCTGCCCCTCGCGGTGCCCTTCGGCTTTCTGTCCCTGTGGATGTTCAACGAGACCCTAAATCTGTACTCCGCGCTGGGTATCCTAGTCCTCTTCGGCGTCGTGAAGAAGAACTCCATTTTGCAGATTGACCACACGAACAATCTGCGACGCGAAGGGATGATGCGGCTGCCGGCGATTCTGCAGGCCAACCGCGACCGTCTTCGCCCCATCCTCATGACGACCGTGACGCTTGTTGCCGGCATGCTGCCGCTCGCCCTGGGCACCGGACCGGGCGCCGAAGAACGACGGTCGATCGCCATCATCGTGATCGGCGGCCAATCCCTGTCTCTGTTGTTGACGCTGATCGTCACACCCGTCGTTTACTCCGTATTCGACGATGTCGGCGCCTGGGTCAGCCGGCGCCGCGGACAGAGCGCGCAGCCGATCGCAGTGAGCGGCGACTAGCCACCGCTCATTTCTTTGGCGATAGATCGATAAGCTCCACCTTCCTGAACTGCACGGGATGGCTCTCACTCTGCAACGAAATGGTGCCGCCCGTGAGGAGTGTGCCATCGGCGGGAACCTTCGTTCCCAGCCTGTTCACGTTGCCTCCTCCGGTTTGCGCCTTTTCATAGCGAAGAACCTCCTGGCCATTCACGCGGTGAATGATCAGGCCCGACCCGTGCACCTCGGCTTCCACGCGCACCCACTGGTCTCCGTGAAAGGTTGGCGAAGTCGAAGGTGTGCAATGCCGCGTGATCAATTGCCCATTCATCACTACGTTGGTACCGGGCGTGCACAAATTCGCCGTCGTCCGGGGATCGGTGCCATTTCCGCCAAGCAGTTGCACCTCAATCGAGATCGGGAAATCCTGATCGACCCCCATGTCGGCTGGATCCTGGCCGTGGATCATGACGCCTGAATTGCGCACAGCCCAGTTGGGTCCAGCCGTCGCCTGCTGGCCAATGAATCGGTACTCTACTGCAATGATGTATTCCGAATATGGAGTGCGATAGAAGAGGTGGCCGAAGCGTTCCTTTCCATTGGGGCCCTGGAACTTGTCGTAACCGTCATAGGACACCGTGAGAAGCCCATCCTGCACGCGAAAGGTGTTGGCAAAATTCTCGCCGGCCGGGTAGCCGCTGATTTTAGGTACCCACCCGGTGAGGTCCTTTCCATTGAAGAGCTGAATCCATTTCTTGCCGGCCGCGGGAGTCTGTGCCGAGGCGGCGAAAAGGCAGAGAGAGAGGAGGATGGTGATGAAACGGCTCACGGCAACAGTATATGCCCGGCCGATACGATCCGATCAGCCGCTGCGGGGTATAATCGGCCTCCAGTATGCGTTTGCGAATCGCTAGTCCTATTCTCGGCCTGCTGATGCTGGCCGCATGCTCCTCTACTCCCGAGCCGAAAAAGGAGGCTGCACCTCCGCCTGAGCCGGAAGCACCAAAGGCGTCTACCACGCCCAGTAAAGTAGGTGTGCCGGAGGTGTTCAAAGTGAAGATGGAAACGAGCAAAGGACCGGTGGTGATCGAAGTCCATCGCGAATGGGCGCCCATCGGCGCGGACCGGTTCTATGAACTCGTCAAAGACGGCTTCTTTCAAGAAGCGCGCTTCTTCCGTATCGTGCCCAACTTCATCGTCCAGTTCGGGCTGGCAGCCGATCCAAAGATGTCCAAGAAGTGGGACAAGACGATCGCGGACGATCCGGTTTCGCGCACCAATCGCGCCGGGGCCGTTACCTTCGCCACAGCTGGACCCAACACGCGCAACTCGCAAATTTTCATTAACCTCGGCAGCAACCAATCTCTCGACAACCAGGGCTTCGCGCCTTTCGGACAGGTGATCGAAGGAATGGACGTAGTGCAAAGGTTCAACGCGTCGTATGGCGAAATGCCAGACCAGCAGGCGATCACGATGCGCGGCAACGCCTATCTGAAAGAAAAGTTTCCGAACCTCGACTACATCAAAACGGCTGTCATTCAATAGCCGCTGCTACTTCGCATAGTCGGCTGGCCGCAATCGATGCCGGTGTTTGCCGAAGCCAAAAAAAGTGGGCTCGAATGTGCCGACGATATCGACGTTGGCGCGAGCGGGAATCTTAGACTCCAGCCCCACTGCCCAATACGCTGCGTTCACCACAAGTCTCCGCAGCCCTTCGCTCGCGAAGTCAACGGATGCGCCCATCGTGGTTGTGAATACTCGGGCCTTTTTGCCACCGCGCGTCGTAAAGGTCCGCGTCCAGGCGATGGGCATCATCGGATTGTTGAGCTGGCCCTCCACCGGCTGGTCCGTCGGCTTCATTCCGCTGAGCACTTGGCCCAGTAACAGCGGCGTCGTACCTTCTGGAAGCGTCACCGTGTAGACGTCGGTCGGTCCCCACACATCCTCACAGCCCTTGAGAATGGCATGACGCTCCGCGCCGGGTGATGGGACGCCGCGCGTACTTTGCACACCGTGCTTTCCGTGGTGGCTGATCCATGTTTCGCCGAGCACCTGCTTGCCAAACCCACCCGGCCAGGCCGATTTATCACGATGATCGTAGGCCTGAAACGAAGTTGCTGTCTCCTTGTCGAACGCAAACGCGTGCGTGGCCGTACGTAGGCCGATGATCGGCCGCCCCGAATGCACGTACTCGTCGATCCACTTCATTTGTGCGTCCGGCAACTGCCTGTAGCGCGTCGAAATGATCATCAAGTTGGCCGTGCGCAATGCTTCGAGACCTGGAATGTTGGTGCGGTTCTTGGGGTTCACCGTTCCGTCGGCCGGGTCGATTGCAAAGAGGACCGTGGTCCGAAAGCCGTGACGCTTGGAGAGAATGCGCGCCAACTGCGGCAGCGCTTCTTCAGACCGGTACTCCTCATCACCCGATATGAGCACGATATGCTTGCCCCTTCCGGGGCCGTTGCCCGAAGCGAAGTTGAGCCACGCCTCGGCGCCAGGCAAGGAAGGTGCCAAGACACTGAGGGCCAATTGTGCCGTGAACATGCAGGTTGCGGAGCGAACGGATTGGAGTAGCGGCATTGCTTTGGCGTTATTATGTGACATGCGGCCAACCGGCTGCTCAGGGCGATTTCTTT
>Ga0075421_100004690_pt1 | contig 16496 bp, 18 predicted proteins | sample SoiMetdeltSBSDD5_FD_75292 | JGI IMG/M metagenome (GOLD analysis project Ga0075421, IMG submission 75292) | Bulk soil microbial communities from a Populus tree surrounding site in Tennessee, USA - Soil MetaG P. deltoides SBSDD5 | ecosystem: Environmental > Terrestrial > Soil > Tree plantation...
AAGGTGCTGTCGTCATCGCCGACAAGGGCTACGATGCCGATCGCGTGCGCAGCCATATCAAGGCTCAAGGGGCGCGCGCCAACATTCCCAACCGCTCCAATCGCAAGCGGCGGTACCGGTGGGGAGCGTCGCGGACCGTTCTGACGCGCCGTGACGTAGTTCTGTGCACCTTGCAAGCGCACCCTTGCAGGACCGGGCCGTTACCACCGGCACTCATCAGCGGGCAAGCAGTAGCTGCCATCGGTTGACCAAAGAAATGGAGCTCGCATGGCACTGATCCTGTCGCAGTTGATATCCCAAGCGTACACGGACCGATTGGCAACGGCCTTGCATGTCGTGCTCGCCGGATGCGTGGTTGCCTTCCTGGCGATGATGATCACGCTGAGCTGATTGAACTATGCCGCATGCGCAGAAGCCCTCAACAGCTTGTGACGCTTCGACATCTTGGCATCCGTGGTGATCGGACGGTGTTGTAGGTTGCCATTCGTGGCACACGCAAGCAGCTGATGCCCCTCGCTGAGCCGGTGCCGGGGGTCCATCGTCACCACGCCGAAAGACCGTTCTCTGACCGTGCTGATGACGAAACACTCGAAGGGAGACGCGACGTGGCGAAGAGGCACCAGAGAGGCAATCGCGAAAACAGAAAGCCTAAGGCGGAGCGACCCAAGACGCCTGCGGAAACATCATCCTTAGCGCGCACCCTCGGCACCGGCAGCGTGAAGAGCGGGGCGCCCAAGAAGGCGCCGGTGAATCGACTCCCGCGCGCAACCACGAGAGGTCCAATGTCGCAGCACAAGTTCAAAGTCGGTCAGCTCGTCGATTACAATCCCGGGAGGCTGGGCATGTTGACCTCCGCGAAGGAATACAAGGCGCTGCGCCTGCTTCCCGTCGAAGGTGGCGATCTTCTCTACCGGATCAAGTCCATCGGCGAGATGTTCGAGCGGGTCGCCAAGGAGCGCGAGCTGGCCCGGCGCGAGGGATGACGACCGTACAGCGACGCGACCAACACAACAGAACATCATGCTCGACACCGTCCGCCTCTACTTCAAAGCGACGGTGGCGGTCGCCATCATGGCAGTGTTTGCGATCATTTCTGGATTTGCCTCAGCCGGATTGACCGGCGACCGCCGGCTGGCCTTCCTTGTCGCTGCCGTGGCGTTCGTGCTCACGGGGATCGTACTGACGCCTGTGGCGCATGACCAGAACACCGATCCTTCCCCCGGGGCCGCCCACTTGACAAGACGTGCCTCTCCGGCGGCGCCGCGCGAACGCATCCCTGCTTAACCCCTCTGCCTTGTTCGTCGCTTTCTGCAAAGGATGGTATCCATGTTCACGCGTAGCCCCGTCGGCGAGCCGACGCCGCTCGAGCCACTGAAGAATGCCAACGCGTCGCCCAGCAAGCCGCCACAGCCCCGCTCCGGGTCCACCGAGCCCGGCAAGTCGGTGATCAGCAACGATCTCAAAATCCTCGGCCAGGACCTCAAGATCATCAGCCGGGGCACGCTCCAGGTTGACGGCGAAATCGAGGGCGACGTCGCCGGCGCAGAGATCATCATCGGCGAGCAGGGGAAGGTGACCGGCACCGTCGCCGCCGAGCGGGTGATCGTACGCGGCAGGACCTCCGGGGTCATCCGCGCAATGACCGTGGCGCTACAAGCTTCGGCCCGCGTCGAAGGTGACATCCACCACATGTCGCTGGCCATCGAACAGGGCGCCCAGTTCGACGAGCGTTGCCGGCGGCTCTCCGGCCGAACGCCTCCTCGATGAGCTTGCGCCTCTTCTGACTGACGGCGTAGCCCTGGTGTCGGGTGGTACGGGCATCGATGGCTGGCGCGCGGCCTTTGTTGTTCTGGGCGACGTGCGGCGTGACGCATATCTGGCGCATGTCGGCAACGAAGTCGGCGGTGTCGTAGGCCTTGTCGGCGCCGACCGTCAGTCTGCGCTCCGATCCAGGTGCATGGCTCTCGATCATGGTCTTGGCCGCTTCCCGCTCGGCGGTGCCGGTCGCCTGCGTCATCTCGGTTTTCGACGACCAGGCCACGCCGGTTCTCCGTCGTCGCGTGGCCCATGTAGGAGAGCTTGGCCACCTTGCCTTTGCCTTTCCGGAACAGCCGCGCCTCGGGGTCCGTGGTCGAGGCGTGTGACGCGTTCGCGCGCTTCTGGCCGTGGAAGTCGACCTCTTCGTTGCGGCTCTTGTTGGCGTCGGTGGTCGGCATCGGCGTCTCGGTGTTGGCGGGCTGAGCTTTGGCGTCGGCTTTGGCGGAGGCTGGGGTTTTGGCTTTTGGCGCCTGCGTTTCCGATCCCGGCCCACCTTCGGGCGGCGGCGATGGCTCTTTCACGACAAAGCTCTTCATCGAGGCCCATGCCTGCACCAGCGTGCCGTCGACGGTGAAATGATCGTCCGACAGCAGCGGCGCCACCTTCCGGTGCGCAAGGATCGCCCTTCAGGAACTTCTTGGCAACGTCGGCTTCGAGCAGCCGGTCGCGGTTCTTGGAGTAGGTCGAATGATCCCAGACCGGATCGTCGATGCCGAGCTCGATGGGCCTCGTCTATGCCGTCGGCGTGCAAGGTTCCACCGCGGTGTGGGCGCCCGGCACCACCCCGCTGCCGAAGAAGGTGTGGTCGGGCAAGGGCCGGCCGACGAAACGTCTGCAGCGCGACGAGGCAACGAAGCCGGTCTCGGCCAAGTCACTCGCACAGAGCCTCCCAAAGAAAGCCTGGAAGACGGTCGAATGGCGCGAAGGCACGAAGGGCGCGTTGACCTCGCGCTTTGCCGCCTTGCGCGTGCGTCCCTCGCACCGCGACACGCTGCGCGCCGAGTCGCACGCGCAGGAGTGGTTGCTGATCGAATGGCCGGACGGAGAGAAGCAGCCGACCAAGTACTGGCTGTCGACGCTGGCGGCCGAGACGCCGATCACCGAGCTCGTCGACACCGCCAAGCTCCGGTGGCGCATTGAGCGCGACTTCCAGGATTTGAAGCAGCAGATCGGCCTCGACCACTACGAGGGCCGAGGCTGGCGAGGGTTCCACCACCACGCAGCGCTCTCGATCGCGGCTTATGGATTCCTCGTCGCCGAGAGGAGTCCGATTCCCCCCTCAGCCCCAATTGTCCGCGCGCTCGCCCGTCAAATCCCGCGGCACGAGAAAGGCTGGCACCCGCGTGGCGCCCCTGCAGCCTGAGCGGCACACCCCGAACTCGATCTCGACCCTCCGACGCCTGATCGCAACCGCCCTCGCCAACCGCCTGCCGCGCTGCCCATGCTGCCTGCAAACACCTCGTAAAAGCCATCAGCGCTTATGACACAGTAAGACTAGTGGCCTGACTCAGCTAAAGTGATGGGTACAGGCTCTTTAGCTTGATGCGGGCGTCAGCGGTTGTAAATCGCCAATCAGCCGTGGCGTGGTTTGGCGTTGCGACGTTGGAGCCAGGCCTCGACCTCGCCTTCGAGCGTGGCCCGGTCGGGGATGCGGCGGTCGAGGCATTGCCCGGACAGCACGGCCAACTCCGATTCCGCCATGTTGAGCCAGCTGCCGTGCTTGGGCGTGTAGTGCCACTCGAAGCGCTCGATAAGGCGGCGTGCCTCCTGCGGCGAGAACGCCTCGTAGAGTGCGGCCGGCACGTGGGTGTGAGGTTGTCCTGGACCAGCACGATGCTCTGGGCTGAAGCGAAGTGAATGTCGCTCAAGTCCTTGAGCACGTGCGCGAAGTCGACAGCCGTGCGGCGGTCGGTGACCTTCACATGGCGCCAGCCTTCGAGTGGAGCGAACAGCATGAACAGGTTGGCGGTGCCATTGCGCTCGTACTCGTAATCGTGGCGCGCCGGCTGGCCTGGCTGCATTGGCACCGGCGTGCGCGTCTCGGCGACGAGTTGCTTGGATGTCTCGTCGAGGCACACGAGCGGCCGGGCTGGATCGTGGGGGCGGGTGTAGACCTCGAGGGTATCTTCCATGGCAGCCACGAATTGGGCGTTGGCCTTGGGCGGGATCACCCAGTACTGCTTCAGGTGCGGCTTGAGGCGGTTTTTTTTAACGCCCGACCGACCGTATTGAAGGGCGCGGCATGCACGATCTCGCGCTCCACCACCGCGTTCGCCAGCAGACGGATGGTCCAGCGCGCGTGACCGGCCGGCGGCTCGGAGCAAGCCAGCGCGATCAGCTGGGCTTGGCGCTCGCCGTCGAAGATCGGTGCGATCGGCGGCATTAAGCGCTTCTTGCGGGTGAGGACAGCATCGAGCCCCTCCTCCACCAGCGTGGCGCGCACGCGCATCACCATGGAGATGTTGGTGTCGAGCGCCTCGCAGATCCTCTCGTAGGTCCAGCCCTCACCGGCCTCCGATGCATCGGCCTTGAGCAGAATGCGTGCCTTCAAGATCGTCTTGGCTGCCGCCTTGCCCCTGGAGATCAGCGCGCCCAGGCGCTTGCGCTCGTCATCACCGAGCTTGACCACGTACCTCTTGTTCGCCACCATCCTGGCCCCTGTCGAGTTGAACTCGACAAGCCAAGAATCAGTGCTCGCGGCAGAACGCAACGAATCACTTTAGGCGGTGCGAGCCACTAGTACCCACGCCTCGTCTTCAGAATGCAGCGTGTGTCCACAAAGATTGCCCGGGCTAAGCGGTAACGGATTGGCGTGGGAATAAGTCTCCAAAAGAAGCGAACTACCTCCACAGCGGTCGGGGTGGGGGCTTCAGTCGGTAGAGACGCCGGGGTCGGAGCCTCACTCGGCGCGGCCAACGTTGAACTCTTCGTGGGCGAGCTCAAGGCACTTGAGCGGGATACCGGCCCATCAAGAAGAGCTTGCGGGGAAAAAGCCGGCTCAAGGGGCAGGTCTCCTCCAAATGACGCAGCGATGGGAGCGCTCAAGACTCTCGCGCGCGCGATGCGTCTGCACCGTCCCTCTAGATAGCGATCGACGCCTTGGATGAAGGTTGCATAGGAGTAGCGTCCGCTGACGATTATGTCTTCGTAAGCTCGTTCGGTTAGCGCCTGGACATAGTCAAGATCGGCAAGCTTCGCGAGCACTTCCTGGACGTTCGAGAAGTCCTTTTTTAGCGTGATGTAATGTGTTTCAGGCCGCACAACTCCCGAATAGCTGCCCTCGAAGAGTACAAGTGCAGTCCTAAGACGGATGGCTTCGAAAATCTTGGGTGAAATCTGGTTCATGCGAATTCGCGATTGTCGGCCTTGAAGATATCTGGCCGCGAACTCTTCGTATGGCCAATCTGCATAGATTTTAGCCAGCTTGGCGAGATTGCCATCCTCATCAAACACGTTGGAGCCGCTCTCTGTACCCAGCGTTGCGCGGCATGAGCCTAAGAAACGATACCAGTCAGCGCCGTATATCCGTTTCGCGTCCTCCACCTCGATGTCGACCGGAAATCCAGCAGCTTCGGCGCAACGCTTCATTTCGATGCCGATGCGGTACTTCTCATGACCAAGATCGCCATATTGATGCGGAAGACAACGGCCCCGGTATCCGATCATGATCTCTCGCTCGCCGATCGGCATGGCATAAAAGTCGAGCATCGGGTCTTCGGGCACGTAGCCCGTCAACGTGGGTAGGAAGTCCACGTGTGGAAAGCGCTCTCGTGGGTAAACCATCCCAACTTGATTCAAGGGGACGTTGGTGAACACCCCATCTATTCCCAGCCTCTCGATCCATCTACGGGTCATCTCTGTGGCATCGTACTCGTCCTGAATGAACAGCAATTTTGGTCCAGCATAATTGGCGAGCAGATGAGCAGCCACATCGGACAAGTGGTCCTCGATGGACACGCGTACGGAGTAGTGAATCACGAGCGCGTCGTACATCGAGGCATCAAACTGGCGCATTCCGCCGATGTGCTTTGTCGCTGGCAGGAAATGCAAACGATGCCTCGAGTATTCGGTAAAGGCGTGCAGATGCTCTGAGATCGTCCCGACGTGTACTGCGGCGTCATCATAGAGCATCAAGATGTTAAGGCGGGGCCGTCTGCTAGGAGCCGTTGAGCACGCTTGCAAGACGCGGTCCAGCAATCGCGCGAACCTTACGTCGTAGGATTGTTCGCGCGCTGCGGCGAGGCGATGTTCCACTATTTGGGCGCTGTCGCGCGACGGTGCGAGTTCGCAAATGGCAGCGGCGAATCCCTCGGCGGTTGCAGCTTCGCAGAACAGATCGGGCCGACCAGAAAGTGCATCGATCGGACTGGTAACCACGGGCAGGCCGCAAGCAACATACTCGTAGGCTTTGAGGGGTTGGGATCGACGCATAAGTGCGTCCTGCACGAACGGTATCAACCCCACCTTGGCCTGCCGAGCTAGTTGCGCGATGCCTTTGGCATCCAGCTCGCCGAAATACCGGACGTTACGAAGGGCCGAGAGGGCAGCCCAGCCCCTGGGGCGATCATTCTTGCCACAGCACCAGAAATCCCAACCATCAAGCCGCTTTGCGAGCTCGACCAGCAATTCGTAGTCAACACGCGCGTTCAGTGCGCCTTGGTAGAGGGCGACGGGCCGTCCGGACGCTGGGGGCACGTATTCGCTGGCCTTATGCGCTTGCCAAAACTCAAAGTCGCATCCGTTCGGCAAGAGAAGTAGATCTCCAACATATTCCCCATGTGTGCGATAGGCGTTGGCAACGCCTTGCGACACGGCTACAACCAAGTCCACGTTCTTTAGCAGAAGCTTCACCGCTCCGGAAATGTCTTGGGCTGTGGACCTCAAGGATGCCGGCGGCGTGACATAGTCCTCGGTCGCGTGAAAGACCCGGAGTTTCGAAGGTGACCGCGCAACAAAATCGATGAAGTGTACGTTATAGATCCAGAGCAGAGGCTTGCGGATACCGCGCGCAGAGAGCGCACTCTGCAGCGCAATAGATTGCCCTCTGCCGTACGTTGGGTTGACGTGAAGGATCTCAATGTCATGCCCCCTCACCTTTTCCGCCTGGACGCCTTTCGCCGAACCATCTGGTTGCACAAAAATGACTGGCAAATGCCGCGCAAATCGCGTCGCGAAATGATAACGGTTGCTGCGCGGCTCGGAATGCCAATCTGACCACGTTAGCATAACTACCGCGTCGAAACGCCCAGCGATGGGTTCTATCCTACCGCTTGTAGCGAAATGGATGGCGGACGCGTGCAAAAGTGAGCCCTCAACTTGTCTGGCGTTTCACGGGGCGGTTTCCCCCAACGCACGCACCATACCCCGAGTTGGTGGACGCGCGTCAACAGGTCACCAATGCCTGCCTCGATAATCCACACGAGTTTCATCTACGGTCTTCTCGCCGGTGCCAGTTTCATCGACCGCGATTTCCTCGCAGCGATACCGCAGCGTGCTGAGTGGACCGGGCGTACGCGCGAATGTCGACTGCAGTAGCCACGGCCCCACGGACCGCTTCTGCAACTCGATGATCCGTTGGTGACGACTTAACATGCTGAGCAGCTACTGTTGCTCCTCGGGCGTAGGGTTCAAGTTCGTCGTTGCCAGCCGAGCCAAGGCGCGCGCCTGCGCTGGCGTGTCAGCGGTATGGTCTGAGACTTCCTCTTCGTTGTACCCAGACCTTGCAACACGTCCGCAAGCCTCCAGCAGGCGCTGGCCCTCGACCTCCCAGCTGTAGCTTCGAGCCGCAGCGAGTGCATTGCGCTTTTGGGCATCGATTTTGGTCCGATCGAGGCCGTTGACCGCTACCGCAATGGCCTCGGGCGTCATGGCTTCGATCAGCACGCCAAAACCATGCCGTTTCAGGATGCGCGCCATTTCCGGGAGATCGGATACGCATAATGCCAAGCCGGCCATCAAGTACTCGAAGAACTTGTTCGGCAACACGTGCACGTTCTGCAAGGAGTGGCTCGGGAGGGCGAAGAGGCCGACGTCGTATTCTGCAGCCCTGCGTACAAGGTCGATCATCGGTACAGGAGGTGCGAATGTCACGCGATGCTCAACACTGAGCTCGCGCGCGATTCTGCGGAGATTTGCCAAATACTCTGGGCTCGCGGGACCACGGATCGTCAGGGCGAACTCGGGCCGCCACAGCGCGACGCTTTCGATGCAGGCCTCCAACCCCCGCCCGGGCGATACCAGCCCATGATAGAGGACCCGAATTGTCTCGCCTGTCGGGCGGAAGGGGGTTGGCTCGTAAGGCGGTGTGTTGCGCACCACCAATGGTGTATTCGGTAACTCATAGTAAGCTGCAAGTCGCTGGGCGATGCCATCCGACACACAGCTGACGAAAGCTGCCCCCTCTATGCCCGCGCCCTCGATCGCCGCGATGACCGATCTGTGTGCCAGCCGCCATGCCCAGCGTTCAGCATATTCGTCTACTGCAAGTTCGTGTGTATCATACGCGAACGGAACCCCTTGTTCCTCAGCAAGCTTGCGCGCGATGGGCAGAGTAGGCCAATCATTTGCCAGCCACAGATCGACGCGTTCGTCACGTGCCGTTTGATAGAGTCGCTGATAGGCGTCGTTGAGGCTCCAGTAGACGCGTTCTACATGTCCAGCAGTAATGCGCCCGTCAGCAAAGCGGAGTACGCGCCCAGCCCTCACCCACGATGCGATCCGCGCCAGCCGCATCGCGGTTGAGCAACCGGCTGTTAGCGCGGCGGCCGGATCTGTGATCGCCAGCCAGGCTGCCTGTCGGCACACATCAAGCCACGTAGTGAGGCGAGGCGCGGTTGGCGCGTGGGTTGCCTGCCTAAGTGCGGTAAGGAATGCGGTTGCGCGCTGCAAATGAGCCGCTTGCTCCATGGGCGGACCGCCAGCGGGATCGTCGGCGATTTCCAGACAGCGCCAAGCAGGAGGTTGCGAGCGATGGCCAGACAAGCCCACAGCGACCACATCCCATCCCGCTCGGGCAAGCAGATCGCCTTGCCGACGGACCCGCGGATCGTCCGGAATCACCGATAAACTGAGAATGCCGATGCGCACTTTCAGCCCGGTGCGCCGTGGTCCGCTAATCAGGCCGTGCGATCGCATCAACGACCGCGCTTCGGCCTCTTGCCTGGTTCTCGTAGTCATGGCAAACGGTGCTGCTTGTGTAGAGAGCTGCGCTGGACAGCAAGGCACATCTGGGTACCTGTGACCTTCAAGTTGTCGGTGTCCCCGTTCAAACCTGCAGTCCTCAGTGGCGTATTCCCCCGTTCACTTTTCAGACACCGACCGCGAAGCGTTCACCCCACAAGCCAATATTCACAATGCGCCACAATCTGAAGTCCACCGGTCGCCTTCCCCCCAGCATATCGTTGGCGAGGGCCCGTGTGCCATCGCCATTGAACAATTCTGGGTAACGCTTTAGCGTCGCCTCAACCCCGTCCAGGACCACTGCCCTCAGTGGCCCGCGAAACCACGCTTCTTCGGGCGTCGCAAAACCGAGCTTGTCCCGCCGCAATTGGACAACCTTCGGCAATTTGCCATCCATGGCCCTGCGCAACACACGCTTCGTATCACCTCCGACGATCTTGTGGTCATCACCCAGCGAGAGGGAGAACTCCACGAGCGGGTGATCGACGAACGGGACGCGCGCTTCGATCGAGTGAGCCATGCTGTTTCTGTCCTCCCAATGGAGCAGCATCTGCAGATTCGAGGCGAAGGTGAGCGTTAGACATAGGCTTGCAATATCAGTCACAGGTGGTAGACCGAGCAGGTCGCTTGCAATCTCGAAGGCACTGGGTTGGCGCGCATAAGATCGCAAAAGATCGGACCCCAGCCAGTCATGATCAACAAGCGCCCGATGCTGCTGCCGCAGAATTCTGGCAAGCCCGGTTGGCAAAAGCGGGACAAGAAAGCGCTGAAACTGTTCCTTCACTGGTATGCCGTGCATGGCCGCGCGTTCAAGAATAGTGCGGGCGACCATCACCCATCTTCCGCGCCGAACGAGATCACCCAAGTAATAATTGAAGCTCCCGTGATATCCAGCGAGCTGCTCATCAGCACCTTGCCCGTCCAGCATAACCTTGATGCCACGCTGCTTCGCTTCCTCAAACACGCACCATTGCGCAAAAATTGAGCTCGAGCCAAACGGCTCATCCTGATGCCACGTAATCTCGGTTGCGTGCGCGAAGACATCGTCGGCCCGCGGAAACACGTAGTGCGGCGTGGCACTGATTTTCTGAACGACCGCATCCATGAATGGCTTCTCGTCGACAGACTTCTCGGCATAGCAGGCTGAGACAGTATTGACGCACGGGCCTCCATTTCCCGAGCCGAGCATCTCTGCCATCAGACAGACAATGGACGACGAATCCAGTCCTCCTGATAGACAGCTCCCCACCGGCACATCAGAACGCAGATGAAGACGTACCGCATCCTGCAGCAAGTGCTGGAATTGCTCCGCTGCGCGATCTTCGCTTAACCGAAGCCGCCGAGTAGGGTCCGGGATCGCATACCAGCGGTGTACATCGACCCGAACACATCCAGTGCGGCTCACATCTACGAGGGCGGCTTCACCCCCGCGCAATTGGATCACGCCTTCGAACATGGTCTCCGCCGTGTGATCGGCTATGCCGCTCACCAGAAAATCATATGTACGCGCTAGGTTCATGCGCGTCGTCAATCCCGGCAGCCCGAGCAGCTGCTTGATCTCGGAGGCGACAGCCACCCCTTGCGCGGTGTTGACCATATAAAGGGGTTTAATGCCAAACCGATCGCGTGCCACGAACACGCGCTTCCTGACATCATCCCAGATCGCAAACGCGAACATGCCGCGGAAACGGCTGAGTGCGGTCTCGCCCCAAATAGCATAAGCGCGGAGTAGAACCTCGCCATCAGTCTTCGTCTGAAAAACTTCCCCGCACGCCTTCAACTCTTCTCGTAGTTCGACGTAATTATAGAGTTCTCCATTGAAGATGAGGTGCAGCTGTCCGGATGGATCAGCCATTGGCTGCAAGCCAGCATCGCTGGTGTCGATGATGGCGAGGCGCCGATGGCCCAGTGCCACTGGTCCCGCAGGAGATGAAAATTCCTGCCAGCCTCGTCCGTCTGGGCCGCGATGGGCCACAATGTCGATTCGTCCCTCGTCGGGAGGGAAGCCAACGGAGCAGTAGATTCCGCACATGGTCTGTGCCGATCCTTTTGCCAGCGCCCCCCAAAAATCTGGAGATGCGATACAGTATCAGTTGCTGCTCATCGTTGCTCGTCGCGAAGACACCGCCGCGCACACGAGCGAACTCACTGATCTGGCGACCTTGGCCCACGAGAAGTTCGCCAAAGCATAGTCGCGCGCCTGCTTGCCGAGCATTGCTGGGTTACTGTCAAGGCAGTGATTGATGGCTGTTGCCAGAGCGTCCGGGTTCTCTGCCTCCGCGAGGAAAAGCCACGGCTGGGATGCGAGTTCCTTAATCCCCGCAAGCTCGCTGGCAACGACCGGCCGCCCAGCGGCCGCGTAGTCTCGGATCTTCAACGGGGACAGACCAACTCGCTCGTTGCGCGCTCGCCGAAACGGGGCGACGCCCAAGTCGGCTGCACCAATGGCGATCGCGGCGGTCTCGGGGGCCTGGCCGCCCAGGAAGCGCACAACATCCGCAGGCAGGAGGGCGGCGGCTTTTTCTGCGAGCTTCTGGCGTTCGGGGCCGTTGCCCACGACAAGGAGGCGTGCCGCCCTCCCGCGAACCCGTAACAAAACGAGTGCTTGAAAGAGCGTTGCCATGTCTATCGCCGGCCAGAGATTGCCCACGAAGGTGAGAACCGGGCCCTGGACCTCTCCCGGGATGCCGAGCCTACGCCGACAAGCACACTTATCCAGCGGCCGGAACATGGATGTGTTTGTGCCATTGTCGACGACTGTGATCTTCTCCCCCGGGATACCGCAACTGGTCAGAATCGACTTCAGCTCCGACGTCACGACCCGGATCCGATCGGCCCGGCGGGCTTCAGAAAGCTGGAGCGAGCACGTAAGGCGGCAGGCCCAGGCTGGGTAGCCAAGAGCACTAGCCTCTTCGGTCAGCCAACCATTGTACTCGACAATGACAACACGACTCGGCCGTCGTTTGGCCGCGACCGTGAGGAAATAGCTGGCCGGTGAGGCCCTGAGATAGAGGGCGTCAACTTCGATGCAACCTAAGGCCGGGATCATCCCAGCCACAGACAGAGTGCCTGGGAGGCCGAGGCGTCTCACATTGACCCTGCCAATTATTTGCCGGACCTCCCTGTCGAATGGGATTGGAGGCTCTGCCTCCGGCTGCGGCATAAGAACGGAAATCGGGTGCCCAAGACGGGAAAGCTCGTTGGTGAGGTTGATGAAGTGGAGCGAGGGACCATTGAGCGCCGACAGATCGCTAGTGGTTGCCATAGCGATGCTAGCTTTCGGCACGGTCAGCCTCCGACGTTGCAGTGAATGTGAATGCGGGACAGATGACCGCATCGCCCGGGCCGATGCCCTTGGCCATTAGCACCATCAGCAGTGCATCCGTGCCGCTCGAGTAACTCAGACAGAACCGGGCACCGGTGAACGCAGCAAGCTGGCTCTCAAGCTCTTTGACCTCTGGCCCCCACGATGTAATCGGCATGATCAAGAAGTCCCTCGTTGTGGCAGCGTCACGCCCCACTCACGCGACTCCACGTGAGGTAGAAAGGCTGATGGACACTGCCCAGGCCATAACTCTGCACATTTACCTCGAACCGTTTGCCCCAGAGACCAACGCAGGCGATCCGCCAGAGCGAAAAGATCGAAGGCGCGTCGCTTGGCGAGCATCTCGTCCGCGAGAGCCCCGGCGGCTACTCGCAGATTGCGACCACCTGATATTGAGCAGCTCCAATTCGACTTCGGTGCGCAAATGTTGATGCGCTCAACGGGATGCCGGAGCGACACAGCGCGAGGTTCCAGGCCTATGCCAGGGTAAAGGCCCATGAATCCCTCAGAGTCGCGCATCGCTGGCATAAGTGGGCAGCACCTCCTTAAGGTCGTAAAGCAGACCGCCGGGGACGAGCAGCTCGCGCAATTTGCGTTCACCCATCTCAGCAAACACATCGTGCCGAACGGCCAGCACAAGGGCATCGAATGGTCCCGCGGGGAGTTGGGCCACGAGATGAAGTGCCTGTTCCAGGACAACTTCCTCCGGGTCCGCTATAGGATCGAACACCGTAACATGGTGGCCGAACGCTTTCAGCTCACGCACCAAGTCCGCGACCTTACTGTTACGCGTGTCTGGACAGTTCTGCTTAAAGGTGAAGCCTAGTACCAGGATGCGAGCACAGTCGGCACGCAGTCGCTTGCACAGCATGGTCCTAACAATGTCCTGAGCGACGTAATTCGCCATGCTGTCATTGATGCGGCGGCCTGCCAGGATCATCTCGGGATGGAAACCGATCTCTTGCGCCTTGTGAGTCAGATAGTAAGGATCCACCCCTATACAGTGACCGCCGACGAGACCAGGCCGGTAGTAGTGGAAGTTCCATTTTGTCTCAGCCGCTTGCAAGATTTCGTTGGTCTCGAGCCGCATGCGCTTAAAGAGCTGGGACATCTCATTAACGAGTGCAATATTGACGTCACGCTGCACATTCTCAATGACTTTCGCGGCCTCAGCCACACGGATCGAGCTCACTCGGTAAGTGCCCGCGGTGATTACCCTGCCGTAGACCTCATCGATGAATTTGGCTGCCTCCGGCGTTGAGCCTGAAGTGATCTTCTTGATGCTCGGAAGACGATGCTTTGGATCTGCTGGATTGATGCGCTCGGGGCTATAGCCCGCAACGAAATCCTCATTACATCTCAGTCTGGATCCACGTTCGATGATCGGGATGCAGACCTCCTCGGTAGCACCGGGATAGACCGTCGATTCGTAGACAACGATCCCGCCGCGTCGTATCACTTTCCCGACCGTTTCGCTCGCCTTTCGCAACGGAGACAAATCCGGTCGCTTGGCGCTATCGATCGGGGTCGGTACTGTCACAACAAAAAAATTGCTGCCCTCTAGGTCAGCGATACTGGAGGAATACCTTAACTTCTTAGCCAGCTTTAGCTCATGCTTGTCGTGCTCGCGAGTCCTATCGTGTCCCGCCTTCAGCTCCTCGATGCGTTGGGCGTTGATGTCAAACCCGACCACTGGAAAATGCCGTCCAAATTGGACTCCGAGAGGAAGACCAACATATCCGAGACCGATCAACCCGATGCGAACTTCGCTCAAAGGCGGCAGCTCCATTTTTAGCACCCCTAGCGGAACGTTTATGCCATGCTCAAGCGTCTACTAGAGAGCATTGGAGTGGCGAGTTCACCAAGAGGGAAGAAGCAACGACCGCCAATTGTCTGTGGATTTCATTTTTACCTCACGATGCGGATAACGGTTAAGTGCAGTATGATAACGAATAAGGGATGGAGGACTCCCGCCACCTGTTGCTGCAAGTCGCGCTGTGCGCCTGGGGCGCCTGTTTGCCACCGGAGGAGTAACCAGTTCGACCCCTTCGCAAAGGTAAGCGTCCGTGTGTGACCGCGGCGTTATCGGTGGCAGATCAGGCGGCAACGCTGGGCATCGCCGAGGCCGCGATCTTCCAGCGCAGCAGCTCGTGCTTGACAGGGTCCGCTACCGCTCACATTGTTTCGCCGCAGCTTCATGATGAAGGACTGTGCCCGATGCAAATTACCTACCTCGGCCATGCCGGCTTTTGCATAGAAATGCGGTCGACCATCATAATTATGGACCCTTGGTTGTCTCGTTATGGGGCCTTCGATTCGGCCTGGTTTCAGTATCCTTGTAATCATCACTTGGCTGACCTGGTGCAACAAAAGCTTCTGGATAACTCGAAAGAGCGGTATATATATATAAGCCATGAGCATAAGGATCATTTCGACTTAGAATTCCTTAATAGTTTAGGAGCAAGGGACTTCACTTTCCTGCTTCCAGCTTTTCGCAGGCCTGCCCTCCGGGACCAGCTGGCGACGTTCAACTGCAAAGGCATCGTCGCCTGCCATGACGGCCAAGCATTTCCGGTCGGCGACGATTGTGTTACGCTTTACCTCGATGACTCGGAACTCAACCGTGACTCGGCGATTATGGTAAAAGGAAACGGGTCCTGCTTCCTAAACATGAACGATTGTAAGCTGCACGATCGCTTGACCGACATCGTTAGGGAAAATGGAACGGTCGATGCCTTCGCGTGCCAGTTTTCCGGCGCTACATGGCATCCCACCTGCTATGATTACCCGGAGCATACTTATCGAGAGATCTCTAGAAGAAAAGTGATAAGCAAATTCGAGGCAACTGCAAAAGCGGTTGAGTCCGTTAAACCAAACATCTATCTGCCGTCGGCGGGACCCTGCTGCTTTCTTGATCCCTTGCTGCTTCATATTAATTTTCAACCTGTTAATATTTTTCCGCGAGCCCCAAGATTTCTGAAATATTTGGAACGTAGACTTCGCAAGTCACATCCCGTGTACGCACCGAATATCATGCCTGGCGACGTCCTTGACGTGAAAAAGGCCGCATTTAGACACAAGGTGGCGGAGCGTGTAAGCGAGGATGATTTTGAGCAATACATCAAGTCATATGCAGCGAAGTATGACGATTTCTTCGCGCGCCGTGCCCATAGCTTCTCACGCGAGCGACTGGAGACGATACGCGATCGCCTTTGCGTAGAATTCGAGAAGAAGATGGCAGGTTTTGTATCTAGTAACAAAGTGGAGAGGTGCCTCTATATGCAATTTGTTGATCGGCCGGAGTGTATGGTCCGCGTGGACTTTCAGCGGCGCGAAGTGCGGCCCGCGGCCAGTGTAGATGATATGGATTTCTACCTGATATCCGCCGCGTCGTGGGAAATTGAGCGGGTGCTGGACAAGAAGCTTACTTGGGAGGATTTTTCCCTAACCTTTCGAATGCGACTTAGTCGGAGACCGGATATTTATCAAACCTTGATTCAAGGGTTTATTATTATGGAGTCGGAGGACCTTAATCATTTCTGCGAGCGGCTTCTGGAGATCGAGTCCCGGAGGGAGCGCTTGATCGTTGAAGCGGGTGGCTGTCGGTACTCCATCAATCGGTTCTGTCCGCATCAGGGAGCGGATTTAGGTGAGGGCTGGATTGAGGGTGGGCGCTATCTTGTCTGCGCCAGACATCGCTGGCGATTCGATCTCCACAACGGTGGGCGATGCGAGACAAGCGACTCTTCGATAGATGCGATCGCACTCGAGGATGCTTGACGCAATCATATATGCGGCAGCGTAGACCCGCTAAGTTTGTCTGAGGATAGGGCGAGAAGGCCGTGTCTGTTCTGAACGAACGCATCGTCACTTTAGCAAGGAATGTCGCCAAACCTCGATGCTATCATGCCGATCCGCTTAGCTCAGGTGGGCGTCGCTTGAGCTGAGGCGAAGCAGCGGCACCACGTCGTCTGGCGACATGGCCAAATGCTCGGAACTGACATCGCTCGCTGTACCCTGGGGCTTGGGTACCGCTCCAAGGCCCTTCGCATCGTAGTGGGCCTGCAGTCGCTTGCGCATGAGCTCGGTGGTGTCAGCCGTGATCTCCGGCTCCGGCCACAGCGGGTAATTTACATTCAGGCTCCCGGCGCTTTGCTGGCGGAAGCCGGCGATG
>Ga0075421_100004691_pt1 | contig 16492 bp, 12 predicted proteins | sample SoiMetdeltSBSDD5_FD_75292 | JGI IMG/M metagenome (GOLD analysis project Ga0075421, IMG submission 75292) | Bulk soil microbial communities from a Populus tree surrounding site in Tennessee, USA - Soil MetaG P. deltoides SBSDD5 | ecosystem: Environmental > Terrestrial > Soil > Tree plantation...
AGCGGATCGCGCGCGGTGACGCCGAACAGGAACGACGCGAGCACCCGCGTGAGGCCGAACGCCGACGCCAGGCCGATCGCGACGCCGGCGAGCGCCACGCTCATCCCCTGGCGCACAACCATGTTCCGCACCGTCGGCGCGCCCGCGCCGAGCGCCATCCGGATGCCGATCTCCTGCGTGCGCTGCTGGATCGAGTACGCCATCAGCCCGTAGATCCCGATCGCCGCCAGCAGCAGCGCCGCGACCGCGAACGTCGTCAGCAGGATCATGTTGAAATCGGAGCGCGCCGTCGATCGCACCAGCACCTCGTCCATCGTCCGCGGCGGCGCCACCGGCAGCCCGCCGCTGACGATGCGAAGCTCGCGCTGGATGTTCGCGCTGATCGCGTGCGGCTCGCCGCGCGTCCGCACGATCCACGCCAGCGGCGTGATGTCGAGCAGGTTCGCGCTGTGCGCGTCCGGCATCTGCGCCCACGGCACGTACATGATCGGCTGCGGATCGCGATTCAGGCCGCCGTCGCGCACGTCGCCGGCGATGCCGACGATCTGGCGGCCGGCGAGCTCCATCCGCGGTCCGAGCCCCTTGCCGATCGTGATCCGGTCCGACAACGGGTCGCCGGTTGGCCAGTAGCGCTTCGCCATCGCGTTGTTGATGATCGCGACGCCGGGCGCTCCGCCGGTGTCCTGATCCGTAAACGCGCGGCCGCGCAGGATAGGAATCTTGAAGGCGCGGAAATAGGTCGGAGAGATGGGCGCGAAGCCGCCGCCGCCGTGCGACGGGCCGTCGAGCGGGCGCCCTTCGACGATGATCGGCAGGCCGAAACCGCCCTCGAGCGGCACGCAGCACGCGGCGCCCGCGACCTCGACGCCGGGAAGCGCACTCAGCCGCTCGGCGCCGTCGCGCATCAGTTGGGCCACGGCGGCCGTATTCGTGAACCGATCGCCGCGCAGAGACATGCGCAGCGTCAGCACCTGGTGCGCGTCGAAGCCGGGATTGACGGCCCGGAGCGCGAGAAAGGTGCGAATGAAGAGTGCCGCGCCGACGAGCAGCACGAGCGCCAGCCCCATCTCGGCGACCACCAGCAGCGCGCGCGCCTTGTTGTGGCGGAAGCCGCTGCCCGAACGGCCGCTGCTCTCCTTGATCGTGGTGTTGAGGTCGATCCGCGACGACTGCAGCGCCGGTACCAGGCCGAAGACGAGCCCGGTCACGACCGACACGACCGCGGTGAATGCGAGCACCCGCCAGTCGATGCTGACGCCGGCGCCGTTGACGCCGATCCGCGGGATGTTGCCGGGGTTGACGGCGAGGAGGGCTCGAATCCCGGCCATGCCGAGCCCAAGACCGAGGACGCCGCCCATTACCGAGAGCACGACACTCTCGGTCAGCAGTTGGCGCGTGATGCGCGCGCGGCCCGCGCCCATCGCGGCCCGGATGGCGATCTCGCGCCGGCGAACGGTCGCGCGAACCAGCAGCAGGTTGGCGACGTTGGCGCAGGCAATCAGCAGGACGAAGGTTACCGCCCCGACCAGCACCCAGAGCGAGCCGCGGACGTTGCGGACGATGATTTCCTGCATCGGCTCGATGCCGAAGGTGGCTTGCCGGCCGAGCGCGGTCGGGAACGTCTCGCGGAATTCCGTCGCCGCCTGGCCCAGCTGCGCCTTCGCTGCCGCGACGGTGACACCGGGCTTGATGCGTCCCGCGGCAACGAAGAAGTGCCCCTGCATCGTGCTGTTCGGATCGATCTGGAACGGCAGCCACAAGTCGGGCGGACCGATCGGCGTCTGGATCGCCTCGGAGTCGAACGGCCCGAGTACGCCGACGACTTCGTAAGGCTCGCCGTTGAGTGAGAGCTTGCGGGCGACGATCGACGCGTCGCCGCCAAAGCGCCGCCGCCAGAACCCCTCACTGATCACGACGACGTGTCCGCCGTTGGGCAGATCTTCGTCGGCGGAGAATGTGCGGCCTGCGGCCACCCGTGCGCCGAACAGGCGGAAGAAATCGGCGCTGACGTGAGCGGTCGCCACCTGCTCCGGCTCGCCCTCGGTGAGGTTGACGACGCTGAAGCGGTAGGCCGAGACGTCCTGCACGACGCCGGTCTGCCGCCGCCAGTTGTTGAACTTGGTCGGCGATGCGCCGAACCCCGATCCTTGCGGCGAGGTGGTCGTGAACGCCACCAGCCGATCCGGATCGGGATAGGGAAGCGGCCGCAACAGAACAGTGTTCACGACCGAAAAGATCGCCGTGTTGGCGCCGATTGCCAGCGCCAGCGCGGCAACGGCGGCAACGGTGAACGCGGGGTTCTGTCGGATCGTCCGCAGGGCGTAGCGCAGATCCTGGAGAAACGTATCCACGATGGTTCCGCCTCCGTGGTTGAAGGGGCAGACCTCTGTCGCAGAACTTAGACCCCGTCGCGGCGCGTTTGGCCGCAGAACGGCGATCGATAGTCGCGCCACCGCGAGCATAAAATGAGGAGGCACCGCCAATGCGCCCGCCGGCCGTGATCCTGCTGCTCGCCGTCGCGCTTGCCGCCTGTCGAACTGCCCCTCGCTCGACGCCTGAGGCTCGCCGTTACCTCGTCACCGCGTCGCCGATCGATACCGGCGTCATGTCTCAGCGATTGTGCGTCGCCGTCGATGCCGGCGACTCGCACGGCGTCTGGTGGTGGGAGCCAGGGTATGCGGGCTGCTCGGGCCGTTCCACGGGGCCGGACGTCTTCCGCGCCAAGAGCGGGAACGTGGTGACGGCCGGCGCATCGGCGCCCGTCGAGGTGGGATTCCGCCTGCAACTGCACACCGCGGCCGGCAGCGGCCTGCCGGCGTTCGTCGACGTCCGCCTGACCATCGAAAACGGCGCGTTCCGCGCCGCCGCGTCGGGCGATACGGTTGCCACGGTACGGCGCGCCGACCTCGAACTGCCGGAGCAGCCGCCAAACCGTTGAGCAGAGTCGACGCGGGCCCAAGAGAAGAACCGAGTCTCTGCGGCGCGGCGGGCTCGCGCTTCCCTCCCGCCAACCGTTGGCGCAACTATTCCGTCTAACGTCATAGTATAACGTTGATATGACGAAACGCCGCAGCCCCGACGAGTGCCTGCCGCTGACGCCGGCGATGTTCGAGGTCCTGATCGCCCTCGCCGACGGCGAGAAGCACGGCTACGCGGTGCTGAAGGAAGTCGAACGCCGCACCGACGGCAACGTCACGCTCAGCCCTGGCACGCTCTACGCCATCATCCGCCGCTTCGTCAGCGACGGCATCGTCGCCGAGTCGGACGAGCGGCCGGACGCCGCACTCGACGACGAGCGGCGCCGCTACTACCGGCTGACCGACTTCGGCCGCAGCGTGGCCCATGCCGAAGCTCGGCGGATGGAGACGGCGCTCGGGATGGCGCGCGCCAAAAGCCTGATTCCAAGGGCCCGCCTGACATGAAAGACCGCCAGCTGTTCCGCCGTCTTCTGCGTCTCCTGCCGTTCGATTTCCGCTCCGACTACGGGCGCGACATGGAGCAGATCTTCCACCAGCAGCATCGCGATGCGGGCGGGCGCTGGGCGCGCGTCGGCGTCTGGCTTCGCGCGGTCGCCGATCTCGCGGCAATCGGCCCGCGCGAGCATCTGACGCAGCTGCGCCAGGACCTGCAGTACGCGCTGCGCGGGATGCGGCGCAATCCCGGCTTCGTCGCTGTCGCGGTGATCACGCTGGCGCTCGGCATCGGCACCAACACCGCGATGTTCAGCGTCGTGCACGCGGTGCTGCTGCAGCCGCTGCCGTACCCCAATCCCGATCGCCTGGTCGCGCTCTACAACAACATGGACGGCAACCCCGGGCTGGCGTTGTCCGATCCCGAATACCTGGACTACTCCGAACGCAGCCGAACACTGGCGATCGCGGTGGTGTCGACCACCTCGGTCAACCTGACGGGCGACGCCGCCGACTCGGAGCGCGTCCTCGCCGCCGGCGTCAGCACCTCGATTTTCGACGTCCTCGACGTGCACCCGGTCCACGGGCGCGGATTTCGGGACGCAGAGGCCGTGCCCGGCGCGGCCGACGTCGTGGTGCTGAGCGATTGGCTCTGGCGCCGCCGCTACGCGGCCGATCCAGCCATTGTCGGCAAGACCATCGTCGTCAACGGAGATCGCCACGAGGTCGTCGGCGTGATGCCCGAGCGCGTCGCCCTTCCGCCGGAGTTCGGCTCCGGCCAGGCGGTGGGGTTGTTGCTGCCGCTTGCATTCGATCGCACGGCGCCCCGCGGCCGCCGCGGCGGACACTACCTGGTCGCGGTCGCGCGGCTGCACCCCGGGGTCACGATCGAAGCCGCCTCGTCGGAGATGGCGACCGTGCTCGCGGGCCTCAAGCGTGAATACCCCGATCAGCACACGCAGTCGAACTGGATCATCCAGCTGCGGCCGCTGCGCGACGACCTGCTGGGGCCGTCGCAGCCGATCGTCCTGACGCTCGTCGCTGCGGTCGGACTGGTCCTGCTGATGACCTGCGCCAACGTCGCGAACCTGCTGCTGGCGCGCGGCGAGGTCCGCCGCCGCGAACTGTCGGTGCGCACCGCGCTGGGCGCGAGCCGGTTTCGGCTGATCCGCCAGTTGCTCACCGAGTCGTGCGTGCTCTCGTTTGCCGGCGCCGCACTCGGTCTGCTCGTCGCCGCGGCGTGCGAGCGGCTGGTGCTGATGGTCGATCCGTCCTCGCTGCCGCGTGTCGCCGACATGCAGCTGAACGTTCCGGTGCTCGCCTTCACGGTCGTGGCGGCGGTCGGCACCGGATTCCTGTTCGGCCTGATCCCCGCCGTCCAGATCTCGCGCGAAAGCGTCCACGATTCGATCGCGGCTGGCGGACGCGGCACGACCGACGGCATGCGTGGGCGGCTGCGCGCCGCGCTCGTCGTCGCGCAGGTCGCCGTCGCCGTCGCGCTGCTCGTCGCCGCCGGGCTCGTCGTGCGGAGCTTCGTCAACCTCGTGCGCGTGCCGTCCGGGCTGCGGGCCGATCATGTCCTGACGATGCGCGTGTCGCTGCCGCCGGCGCGCTACCCCGCGCAGCAGGACGTCGGCGCATTCTTCAATCGGCTGCTCGATCGGATCCGCACCCTGCCGGGCGCCCGGCTCGCGGGCGCCGCAACCGGGTTGCCGCTGTCGATCGCCTCGGGTGACTGGAGCTTCGACGTGGACGGCCGCGCGATCGACGGACGCCGCCACTTCGGCGCCGCGGACTGGTACGCGGTCACGCCAGGATATTTCGAATCGCTCGGCATCACGCTGGTGGCCGGACGTCTCCCAGCGGAGTCAGACGACGCCGCGGCTGGAGCACCGGCGATCTTCCTCAACCAGACCGCCGCGCGAACGTTCTTTCCTGCGGGTGACGCCATCGGCCAGCGCCTCAAGGTGACCGGCGGCGATCAGCCGTGGCGCACCATTGCCGGCATCGTCGGGGACGTTCGGCACCGCGGCCTCGATCACCCGGCGCGCCCGGAGATGTTCTTCCCGCTGGCGCAGTTCAAGCACTTCTCGCCGACGACGCAGGCGCGTGCGCTCACCATCGTCGTGCGCACGGCGACCGAGCCGATGGCACTGGCTCCGGCGCTGCGGGCGGCACTGCGCGAGCAGGACGCCGAAGTCGCCGCCGCGCAACTGCGCGACATGGTGTCGATCGTGTCGAGCTCGGTCGCTGACCGTCGGCTGACGACGCTCCTGATGGCCGGTTTCGGCGCGCTCGCCCTCCTGGTGGCGGCAATCGGCATCTACGGCGTGATGGCGTACCACGTCCTGCAGCGGACGCGCGAGATGGCCGTGCGGCTCGCGCTCGGCGCGTCGCCGGACGATGTGCTGGGGCTCGTTGTCGGCCAGGGAATGCGGCTGGTGGTGGTCGGCCTGGCGATTGGCGTCGCCGCGGCGGTCGCGTTCGGCGGCGTCCTGACGCGCATGCTGTTCGCGGTCGCGCCGCGCGATGCGGCGACGCTGGTGGCGGCGCCGCTCGTGCTCGGCGTGGTCGCCCTGGCCGCGTGCCTGGTGCCGGCGCGGCGCGCGACCCGCGTCGATCCGGCGATCGCGCTGCGGATCGACGCGTGAGGTCGTCCCCTACGGCGCGCTGTTGTGCGAATGCTGGGTGTAGTGCTGCCGCAGCAAATCCTTCCCGTAGTCGTTGCCGTTCGGCGTCCGGACGACGACGTGGATGTGCTGCGGGTTGGGCGCGTTCGGATCCTTCGCGAGGTGCTTCAGGTTCGCCGGCACCTGGTGATCGAACTCGATCAGGATCACCGGGCTGTGGATGCGGTAGTAGAACACGGCGCCCGGCTCGGTGCCGCCGATCCACGCGAACCAGGTGTCGTCGAAGTGCCGCCGCACTTCGTCCATCTTCACCTTCGCGTGGCCGTCGTCCATGTTGTCGACGTAGAGCGCGATCAGGCTGGTCAGCTGCTTCTTCTGCGCCTCCGTCAGCTGTGAAGTGCGCACGCCGGCGTAGTCGAGCGTGACGTTGTCCTTCCAAGCTTCGGCGACGTTCTCGTTGCCGGTCTTCGACACCTTGAGAATCGCCTGCGCGCGCTGCGGCTCGCCGAGCGCCCGGATCATCTCGAGGCCGCGATTCTGTTCGTCCTGGAGAATCGAGGTGCCGGCAAACTTGCCGGACGTGGCGGTGACCGGCTCGGATCCGGCGAAGAACGGCGTCATCACCACCTGATCGCCCATCACGAAGTAGTTGACGATCGCGTGATGACCGTCGAACTGCCAGCCCCACGGTTCGGTAGCCGACGGCGTCCCCATCACGGTGATGTGGTATCGCCATTCGCCGTAGCGATCGAAGTCGTCATCGTTCAATTCGCCAAGCGTGTGGTTGAGGCGCATGATGTCGCGCGTCTGCTTCAGCCCCTTGGCACTGAGCGAGGCGCGCAGCATCGCGATTCCGGCGTCGCGCTGCGCCGGCGTCATCTCGAGGAAGCTGGCGCCCTGCCGCACGTAGTAGTCCTGGTTCATCCACTTCCGCCACTCGGCGTCGTCGAGCGGGAAGACTGTCCTGGCGCGCTGTTCCTTGACGAGCATGGAGAGGAACTGCTCCGTCGCGCTGCGGATGGGGGTGGTGGAAACTCCGGTCGAGCGCACCGGGAACAGGCCGGGCGTGATGTCGCCGCGCGCGGTAATCCCCTTGTACGGCTGCGCGAGGCCCCTCGCCTCGGCATCGCGCGACATCTGGAGGAACCGTGCGCGCCGCTGCTCGTGGGTTTCGCCGGCCTGGCCGAAGGCGACACCGGCCAGCAGCGCCGCGCACGCGGCTGCAAGGGCAAGTCTGGACATGCGCGCATCCTAGCAAAGGCGCATGGAGAATAGAATGGCTCTCCCGTGTCCCTCATCCTCATCCACTCCGAGCGATTCGCCGAGCACCAGACGCCTCCGGGCCACCCCGAACGGCCGGAGCGGGCCGAGGCGATGGACGCGGTGGCCAGCCGCTGGCGTAGCCGCGGGGTCGAAATCGTCGCGCCGCGCGCCGCGACCAGCGAGCAACTGCTGCGCGTCCATGCCTCCGAGCACGTCCGTCGCATGGCCGAGATGACAGGGCAGTCGGCGGCGCTCGACCCCGACACCTACACCTCGCCCGAGTCGCACGAGATTGCGCTCCTCGCCGCCGGCGCGGTGGTCGACGCCGTCGAGCGGGTGATGGCGGCGTCCGGTCGTGCGGCGGCGGCGCTGGTGCGGCCGCCGGGGCACCATGCGGAGCGCAATCGCGCGATGGGGTTCTGCCTGTTCAACAACGCCGCCATCGGGGCGGCGCACTCGCGGGCGCTCGGCGCGAATAAGGTGGCGATTGTCGACTACGACGTGCACCACGGGAACGGCACGCAGCAATTGTTCGAGAGCGACCCCCAGGTGCTCTACGTCTCGGCACACCAGTTTCCTTACTACCCGGGTACCGGTGCCGCCGACGAGATTGGCCGCGGCGCCGGGCGCGGGTTCACGGTGAATCTCCCGCTCGAAGTCGGCGCGGTGGACGAGGACTACCAGACGGCGTTCGCCAGCGTCGTGGTTCCGGTCGTGCGGCAGTTCGCGCCGGATCTCGTGATTGTCTCCGCCGGCTTCGACGCGCACGAGCGCGATCCGCTCGGCGGCATGCGGGTCACCACGCCGGCATTCGGCGCGATGACGAGGGAATTGAAGGCGCTGGCCGACGACTGCTGCCGCGGCCGGATCGTCGCGGTCGTCGAGGGGGGCTACGATCTGCAGGCGTTCGCCGGTTCGCTGGACGCGGCGCTCGACGCGCTCAACGGCGCTCCCGCGCCGTGGCCGGCCAGCGGAATCGACTCGACGCGCGGCCGCGACGCTGTCCGTGCGGCGAAGACGGCGCTGAACGCCTTCTGGACGTTCGCGGAGTAACTGCCGATGCGGGTTTTCCCCTATGTAGCGTCCGCCTTCTGGCGGACGCGGCGAAGTCTGCATAGGCCGGAGGGCGAACGACCCGAAATGAAAGTCGCTCTCCATATCGAAACGGTCAGCGATGGCGCGACACGAGCTCAGCGATACGGCTGAATCGACCGTGCGGTGCGAATGCGTAACAGGAACGCGATGTTAAGATGGCGTTCTCCGCCTCCAAGCCCGGGTATCGCGCCAAATGACGTTTCTCACGGCGGAACACTACGCCTCGGTGATTCGCCAGCGGATCGTCGCTGAGCGCCTGGCGCTCTCGACGGCGTGGCTGGCGCGCCTGCGCCAGCTCCTGACGGTCGCGCCGAACGAAGTGTTCCCCTCCGAGCAGCTGCTCGATCACATCCCACTGCTCGTCGATCAGATCGCCGGCTACCTGTCGACGCCGGAGACCGAGGAGATTGCCGCCAACGCCGCGGTGATGGACAAGGCGCGCGAGCTCGGGCTGCTGCGGCACCAGCAGCGCGCGTCCGCCCACCAGCTGCTGCACGAATACGAGATCCTCGGCGAAATCCTCGAGGGCTTCCTGGTCGAGGAAACCGAACGCCTCGGCCTGCAGCCCTCGATCGCCGAGGCGTTCGGCGTCCACCGCCGCCTGACGCGAGCGGTGCGGGTGCTGATGCGGACGACGATCGATACGTTCGTCAGCGAATACACCACCACGATTCAGGAACAGAACGAGCGGATCAAGTCGTTCAACCGGGCCGCCAGCCACGAGCTGCGCTCGCCGATCGGCACGCTGCACTTCGCCGGTGCACTGCTCGACAACGAAGCGGTGCGGCGGGACCCGCAGCGTCTGGCCAAGGTGGCGGCGACGGTCCGCAGCAGCGCCGAGCGGCTCTCGTGGCTGGTCGAAAACCTGCAGCGGATCGCGCAGATGCGCGACGCGGCCGACATGCCGAGCGAACAGCGCGTGGAGCTGACCCAGCTGGGCGAGGAAGTGGCCCGCCAGCTTGCCGAGATGGCCGAGGCGCGTGGCGTGGCGATCCGCGTCGCCGCCGATCTGCCAGCCCTGGTCGCCGACCCGGCCCGCCTGGAGCTCGTCCTGCTCAACCTGGTTGCGAACGCGGTCAAGTACAGCGACTCCGGCAAGCCGGAGCCCTTCGTCGAGATCGTGCCCGCCCGCCGGGCGGCCGACGAGGTGGCGCCGACCGGCGCCCCCACCTGCACGATTTGCGTCCGCGACAACGGCCTCGGCATCCCGGAGGCCGACCAGCCAGCCATATTCGATCGGTTCTTCCGCGCGCACGCGCATCTCGACCAGGAGCTGGGCGTGACCGGCACCGGCCTGGGCCTGGCGATTGTCATCGACTGCGTGCACGCCCTCGGCGGCAGCATCCGGTGCGAATCGCGTGCAGGCGAAGGCACCAGCTTTTTCGTCACCGTGCCGTGCGAGGGATAGAATAGCCGCCGTTTCCTCGATTTCGTTCACGCGGAAGAACGCGAAAGGAGAGCCATCATGCAGGTTCCTATCAGGCCGGCCCCGATGCTCGTGGCGGCAGGACTGCTGGCGTGCGCCCTGTTCGTCGTCGGCGCGGCGCAGTCCAACCAGGAAAAAGGCGGACAGGAGGAGTTCGGGCCGTACGAGCTCGTCGCCAACTGGCCGCAGCCGCTGCCGGACGGCGCCGACGGCGTGACGCACGCCGGCTGGACGTGGGGATCGGTCGGCGCGGTCTACGCCGAGACGCCCGATCGCATCTGGATCGCGCAGCGCGGCGAGCTACCGCTGCCGGCGAACGCGAAGCCGTGGACACCGTACTCGCTGCTGCAGCCGCCGCGCACCGCGACCGGCAACACCGACGGCCTGAGCGCCACCTGCGAACCGACCGAGAAGCGCGGCTGGGAGCGCCGCTGGCACCATTCCGTGTTCGTTGTCGACAAGGCCGGCAAGATCGTGCAGGACTGGCCGCAACTCGAGAAGATGTTCGCCGCCGATCCGTGCGGACGCGGACCGCACAAGATCAAGATGAACCCCTACGATCGCGACAAGCACGTCTGGATCATCGACGACCAGCTGCACGTGATCTGGAAGTTCACCTACGACGGCAAGCTGGTGATGACGCTCGGCACGACCGGCAAGCGCGGACGTGACGCCGGCAAGCTGTTCGATCGCCCGACCGACATCGCCTGGCTGCCCGACGGCACCTTCTTCATCAGCGACGGCTACGGCGGCAAGCGCGTCGCGAAGTTCGACAAGGACGGCAAGTTCATCATGGACTGGGGCGCGGCGCCCAAGGATCCGAACAACCCGGGCCCGAACGAGTGGAACACCGTCCACAGCATCCAGATCAGCAAGGATCGCAAGCTCTATGTCGTCGATCGTGGCCACCGGCGCATCCAGGTGTTCGACGAGAACGGCAAGTTCCTCGACATGTGGACCACCGGCGTGCGCTCACAGCCCTACGCACACCTCATCACCACTGACGGCTTCCTCTGGCAGTCGGATGGCGGGACGAACCGGATCGTCAAGTACGACCTGAACGGGAAGTATCTCTACGGGTGGGGCATCTCCGGCGGGCAGCCGGGGCAGTTCAACGGCCCGCACTCGATCACCGTCGATCAGGAAGGCAATCTGTACCTCGCGGAGGTCTTCAACGGCCGCGTCCAGAAGTTCCGGCCGAAGCCGGGTGCCGACAAGGCGAAGCTCGTCGGCCCGGAGCTGCGGTACCCGCCATCGAGCTAGCACGAATCCGGGGGACGCCCTGACGGGCGTCCCCTCCATCCAGCATCCAGCCCCTAGCATCGAGCCCCCAGCCCCTGGCATCCAGCCCCAGCCCCCAAGTCCAGTCCCGAGTCGGCGTGAAGGTACAATGAAAACCTTGCGATCATGAGCGACTACAAGCCGCAGCACCTGGACAAGAAGTGGCAGCAGGAATGGACCGCGTCGAAGGCGTTCGAGGTCGACGTCGACCCGTCGCGACCGAAGTACTACTGCCTGGAGATGTTCGCCTATCCGTCGGGCCACGCGCACGTCGGTCACGTCCGCAACTACATCATCGGCGACGTGATGGCACGTACGAAGCGGATGCGCGGCTGCAACGTGCTGCACCCCTTCGGCTGGGACGCGTTCGGACTGCCGGCGGAGAACGCCGCAATCAAAACCGGCACGCACCCCGAGCAGTCGACGCTGGCGAACATCGAGCACATGAAGGGGCAGCTGCAGCGCCTGGGCATCAGCTACGCTTGGCAGCGCGAGATCGCGACCTGCCTGCCCGACTACTACAAGTTCAACCAGTGGATCTTCCTCAAGATGTTCGAGCGCGGCCTGGCCTACCGCAAGCGCTCGACCGTCAACTGGTGCCCGAGCTGCAATACCGTGCTGGCGAACGAACAGGTCATCGACGGCACCTGCTGGCGCTGCGGCTCCATGGTCGTCGCCCGCGATCTCGAGCAGTGGTTCTTCCGCATCACCGCCTATGCCGACGAGCTGCTCAAAGGACTCGAGACGCTGACCGACTGGCCGGAAAAAGTCGTGATCATGCAGCGGAACTGGATTGGCCGCTCCGAAGGGGCGCGCCTCAAGTTTCCGCTCGTCGGCGGCGCCGGCACCGCGATCGAGGTGTTCACCACCCGCATCGACACGATTTACGGCGCCACCTTCGTCGTGCTGGCGCCGGAGCACCCGATGGTCGATCGGCTGGCGGGCGAGAGTCCTGAGAGCGGGGACTTCCGCGCCCGCGTGGCGAAGTTCCGCGCCCTCGACCGCGAAGCGCGCCGCGACGGCTCGATCGAGAAGGAAGGGTTCGACACCGGAAGAAAGGCGCTCAACCCGTTCAGCGGCGAGGAAGTGCCAGTCTGGATCGCGAACTTCGTCCTCGCCGAATACGGCACCGGCGCGATCATGGGGGTGCCGGCGCACGACGAGCGCGACTTCGAGTTCGCGCGCAAGTACGCGCTGCCCGTGCGCGTGGTCGTGCAGTCGGGCGACAAGGCGGCCGACGGTGCGACGATGGGCGAGCCGACGACCAACTATGGGCGGGTCATCAACTCCGGCGAGTACGACGGGCAGGAAGCGCCGGCGGTGATCACGCGGATGATTGCCGACGCGGAGAAGCGCGGCATCGGCACCGGCGAGGTGCAGTACCGGTTGAAGGACTGGGGCATCTCGCGCCAGCGCTACTGGGGCACGCCGATCCCGATCATCCACTGCGAGAAGGACGGCGTGGTCGCGGTCCCGTATGAGGATCTGCCGGTCGAACTGCCGAAGATCGCGACCTTTTCCGGCCGCGGCGACTCGCCGCTGGCGCAGGTCGCCGAGTGGGTGAACGTGAAGTGTCCGAAGTGCGGCGGCCCGGCGCGGCGGGAAACCGACACGATGGACACCTTCGTCGACTCGTCGTGGTACTTCCTGCGGTTCTGCGATCCGCACAACAGCGAGCAGCCGTTCGATCCGGCGACGTCCGCCTACTGGATGCCGGTCGACTTCTACAGCGGCGGCGTCGAGCACGCGATCCTGCACCTGCTGTACTCGCGCTTCTTCACCCGCGTGCTGCGCGACGTCGGGCTGGTCAACTTCGACGAGCCGTTCAAGCGGCTGCTCACGCAGGGGATGGTGCTGAAAGACGGCGCCGTCATGTCGAAGTCGAAGGGCAACGTCGTCGATCCGGATGACATGCTGCAGAAGTTCGGCGCCGATGCGCTGCGCATGTACGTGATGTTCGTCGCGCCGCCGGAAAAGGAAGTCGAGTGGAGCGACGCCGGCCTCGAGGGGATGGCGCGCTTCCTGCTGCGCGTCTGGCGGCTGGTCGATCGCTGGGTGGAGACGATCGGCGGGGAAGGCATCCCGGAGTGCGGCGCCGACTGCACCGAGGCGGAGAAGGCGCTCCGGCGCAAGACGCACGAGACGATCCGCCGGGTGACCACCGACATCGAAGACCGGATGCACCTGAACACGGCGGTCTCCTCGCTGATGGAGCTGGTCAACGAGCTCTATTCGTTCAGCGAGGGCACGGTGCACGGCGGGCCGGGCCGCGGCGACGCGCCGGCCGGCGCCGTCGAGCGGACGCAGACGATCGCGGTGCTGCGCGAGGCGATCGATGCGCTGGTGCTGATGATTTCGCCCTTCGCGCCGCACACTGCCGAAGAGCTCTGGCACAGCCTCGGCCACGTCGACGGGCTGATGAAGGCGAACTGGCCGTCGTTCGATCCCGAGGTCGCGAAGGCGGCCGAGGTGGTCGTGCCGGTGCAGGTGAATGGCAAGCTGCGCGGCCGCGTCAACGCTCCCGCGGACGCCTCCGAAGATCGGCTGCGCGAGCTGGCGCTCGCCGATCCGGCGGTGCGCGGCTACACCGACGGCAAGACCATCCGCAAGGTCGTGATTGCGAAGGGACCGCTGGTCTCAGTGGTGGTTTCGTAATGGCGGCTGGGGACTCGGGGCGGGGGACTGGCAGCGGGCGACGGGCGGCGAGGCCCCTCTGTGTCCTCTGTGTCCTCTGCGTCGTCTGTGCAGCGCATGCGGGATGTGGATATGCGCTGGCGGGCCGCGGCTCCTTCCTGCCGGCCTACATCCAGAAGATCGGCATCCCGAATTTCGGCAACCGCACCCCGGTCTTCAACCTCGAGACGATGCTGACGCAGAAGGTCCGCGCCGAGTTCATCGGCCGCGGCAAGTACCAGATCCTCCCCGAAAACACCGGCGTCGATGCGCTGCTGACCGGCGAGGTGACCGCGGTGTCGATCACGCCCGTCAGCTTCACCACTCAGCAGCTCGCCGCGCGCTACGCGCTGACGATGACCGCGAACATCGAGCTGCGGGATCTCCGCGAGAACAAGGTGCTTTGGGAGAACCCGAGCGTCATCTTCCGGCAGGAGTACGACGCGACCTCCGGCACCGATTCGACCGACCCGACGGCCTACTTCCAGCAGGACGTCAACACGCTCGAGCGGATCAGCACCGAGTTCGCGCGGACGATCGTCAGCGCCATCCTCGAAGCGTTCTAGGTGGCGTCACTGACCCCTGCCGCCGTCCTCAAGCAGATCGCTGCCGGCACGCCCGATCTGCTCTATCTGCTGCAGGGCGAAGACGAGGTGGAGAAATCGGCGATCGCCTCGACGTTCGCCGACCTGGTCGAGGAAGACCTGCGCGCCTTCAACGTCGAGCGCATTCACGCCGGCGACTTCACCACCGGCGACCGGCTGGCCGAAGGTGTCGCCTCGATCGTCGCCGCCGTCCGGACGCTGCCGATGATGGCGCCGCGCCGGGTGGTGATCGTGCCGCAGGCGGAAACGCTGCTGGCCCCGAAACGCGAGAGCGAGGCGGCCGTGCGCGCCCTCGACCAGCTCGACCAGCTGTTCCGGCAGCCCGAGCCGCACACCACGCTGGTGCTCGTCGCGGCGGCGCTCGACCGGCGCGGCAAGATGTTCAAGGCGCTGCAGAAGCACGCGACGATCGTCGAATGCGGCGTCGTCGCCGACCTGGCCGATGCCGAGCGCTTCGTGCGGACACACGTCGCCGCTGCCGGCGCCGCGATCGATCCCTCGGCGGCGCGCATGGTGGCCCAGCGCGCCGGCACCGACGTCCGGCGCCTGCGGGCCGACGTCGAGCGCCTGCTGCTGTACGCGCTCGGCCAGAAGCAGATTACGGCCGACGACGTGTGCGAGGTGACCGGCCCGGCGGCGCTGCAGGACGACTGGGCGATGACCAACGCGATCGAGTCCGGCCGCGCCGGCGACGCGCTGAAGCAGCTCGCGCTGATGCTCGACGCCGGGCGTGCGCCGGAGCAGATTCTCGGACAGCTCGGGTGGGTGGTGCGCGCGAAGTTTCCCGGCATCGCGCCGGCCAGCGTGCGGCCGGCGGTCGACGCGGTCTTCAGAACCGATCAGGATCTGAAGAGCTCGGCCAACGACCCGCGCGTGCTGCTCGAGATGCTGATCGTCGAGTTGTGTGCGGGCAAGCGATCGGCGGCGCGTCGATGGTAAGGGAACGCGGAGGTCGCGGACACGCAGAGACGTTCTTGTACGTTTCTTCTCTGCGGTCTCCGCCGATTCCGCGTTCTGCGCGGTCGGGGCTTGTGTGAGCGCTACGAACGGGCTGCGAGGCGCGTGCTGAGCCGCGACTTGTAGCGGCCGGCGGCGTTGCGGTGGATGACGCCCTTGCTCGCCATCCTGTCGATCAGCGAGATCGTCTGCTTGAGCGCGGTTTTCGCCGCCGGCAGATCGTTGCCGTCGATGGCGGCGCGGATGCTCTTCAACGCGCCGCGCAGCCGCGAACGGAACTGGCGATTGCGCTCGCGGTTATTTAGACTCTGCTTGTGCGCCTTGAGCGCGGATGCGTGCGTAGCCACGTAATCAGTAACCTCCGGAAACCCCTCATCTTAGCACCACATGGCGATTGCCGTCGAGCACTTCGGCCGGACCTACGTGAGCGATGCAGGCACGTTTGTCGCCGTCTCGGACCTGTCGTTCGAGGTCCGCGCCGGCGAGATTGTCGGCCTCATCGGTCCCAACGGCGCCGGCAAGACGACGACGCTGCGCGCGCTGGCCGGCATCCTGCGGCCGACGTCCGGCCGCGTGGCGATCGACGGCCACGACCTCATCGCCGACCCGCTCGAGGCGAAGCGCCGGCTCGCGTTCATGCCGGACGAGCCGCACCTGTTCGAATACCTCACGGTCACCGAGCACCTGCGCCTGGTCGCCCGGCTCTACGGCGTCGCCGACTTCGAGCGGCGCGCGAGGGCGCTCGTCGAGGAGCTCGAGCTGCAGGGGAAGGAGCGGTCGCTGCCGGGCGAGCTGTCGCGGGGCATGCGGCAGAAGGTCGTGATCGCGTGCGGCCTGGTGCGCGACGCGACCACGCTGCTCTTCGATGAGCCGCTGACGGGGCTCGACCCGCTCGGCATCCGCCGCATGCGCGAGACGATCGTGGCGCGCGGGCGCGCCGGCGCGGCGATCCTGCTCTCATCGCACCTGCTGCACCTGGTCGAGGAGATCTGCACCCGCGTCATCATCATGGACCGCGGCCGCAAGATCGCCGACGGCACGTTCGAGGAGCTTCGCTCGCGCGTCGATCTCGCCCAGGCCGGGTCGAACCTCGAGCAGATCTTCCTGAGCGTCACCGGCCGCAACAATCCTTGAGCTGCGCTTGGCCAAATC
>Ga0075421_100004692_pt1 | contig 16490 bp, 12 predicted proteins | sample SoiMetdeltSBSDD5_FD_75292 | JGI IMG/M metagenome (GOLD analysis project Ga0075421, IMG submission 75292) | Bulk soil microbial communities from a Populus tree surrounding site in Tennessee, USA - Soil MetaG P. deltoides SBSDD5 | ecosystem: Environmental > Terrestrial > Soil > Tree plantation...
CGGAAAGGCGCGTTCGTCGTGTTGTTTGGCATCATGTTCGTCTCGCTCATGGCTGCTGGCGCCATAGCGATCGACTTCTCGCGCATCTGGGCGATGCGCAACGAGCTCCAGACCACGGCCGATGCGGCCGCGCTGGCCGGCGCGGTTCAAATCACTAAACCTGCCAACGCGACGGCGGACATCGACACGGCGTCGCGGAACAACGTCGGGCGAAACCTGGTGATGGGTGTTCCGGCAGTGGTCAACGAAGTGACGCCCGGGCAGTGGAACGACAACGCGGCGCCTAACGGGTTCACCGCGGCGGTAACTCCGACGAACGCCGTTCGCGTCGTCGTCAGCCATGCGACGAACAACCTCATCATGTCCAACCTGGGCATCACGGCGCCGACGGTGAAGGCGACGGCGATTGCGTGGGCAGAGGCACCCATCTCGACGACCAATTGTATCCGACCATGGGCCATCCCCTACGAGGTGCTCATGGGGCGGGTCAACGTGCTCCGGAACATCGCCGATCCGTATTCGCGCGACAACCTGACGCGGCCGTTCGACATGGTTAACGACATGAACGCCCTTCGCCAGGCGCAGGCGTCGGGCGACCTCAACGCGCTCCGGTTCTCCCTCAAGCTCGGGCAAAACGACAACGCTAACAACGGCCAGATCAGCGACGGCACGCTCGTCAACGGGCAGCCCGGAAACTTCCAGGCTGTCGTACTCCCGAAGTGGTGGGACTTCGAGACGCAGAGCCACACGGAGCCCCGTCCGCAGCCCGGGGGTAATGCATACGGCGACGCGATCGCCGGCCGAAACTGCTACGGGATCGCGGTCGGAGACTCGCTGATGACGGAGACCGGGAACAAGGTCAACATCACCGTCTCCAACGCGGACAAGTCCGATCCGCAGACGGCCCCGTACGGCGTGTGTGAGAGCATCGTCGATGCGGCGCAGGGCCAGAACGTCGACCTGACGACCCACGGCAACTGCATGAACGCGGATGGCGGTGTGGGCGTCGAGATCAAGGCCGCGTTCTATTTCTGCCCGTCCTCTTGCCAGGGACGGTCCAAGGTGAGCGTGACGCTGCTCGGATCGTTCACGCTCGAGAAGATCTACCCCGACGGCGACGGCGGAAACAGTCCTCGCTGGGATAAGTCGCAGATCGTCGGGACGTTCAACCCCGTCTCCGACATTGGGCCCGTAGGCGGGTCGTCCACAACGCTGTATCGCATCATCCTTGTGAAATGACCAGCGAGCGGCGCGCCTAACGAGCGCGCCGCTCGCTGACGGCTTGTGGAGGCCACCGTGACACGAAGTCCCGTCTGGGCTGGCGTGCGCGCTGTACTGTCCAGCTCGCTTACTCTCGGATTTCTCCTTGCGGCGCCTGCGGTACCAGGCAACGGCCGCCTGGGCGCCCAGGTGCCGCGGCTTACCCCGCCGCCGCCGTGCCGCGCGAGTAGCCCCGACCCCGACGTGGCCGCGCTACGCCCGCGCGTGCGTCGCGGCACGAGCATCGCCGTCCTCGAGTTCGACTCGAGAGTCATGGATCAGGAGCAGGTGCACCTCGCACCGTCGCTCACCGCGCGGCTACGATCGCGGCTCGCGACGCTCCCGGGCGTCAGCGTCGAATCGCGCGGGACGATCGAGCGAGTGTTCGCCGCGTCCGGAGGCCGAATCGACTCACTCCTGTCCGTTCTCGCCAACCAGTATGCCGTGACGGGCGACGTCATCCCACAGCGCGACCGGATCGACGTCACCGTGCGCATCACTCCCGCGGGCGCTGCGGCGCCGCGCTGGGAGCGTGTCTTCGCCTATTCGGATATGTCGCTCCGCGACATCGAGGACGCCGTCGCGACCGCTGTGTCGGACCTGGTCGGCGCGCGGACGCCGGCGCCACGGGCTGTATTGTCAGACGCGGCGTACGAGCAACTCCTGCGAGGGGATTACTTCCTCGCGCGGCACGAGCTGGGCTCGGCCGATTCGGCGCGACGTGTCTACGAAGCGGCGTTCGAGGAAGAAGCACGCGCGGCGGTTGCGGCCGCCCGCGCGGCGCGTGCGCGCGGGGTGTACCTGGAGCGCCTCGGGGCAGCCAACGCCCGCTTGACCGACGAGTATGTGCTCGCAGGCCTCGCGATGGCCGATTCCGCGCTGCAGATCGACAGCACACTCGCCGAGGCGTGGACAGCGCGCGCGGTTCTCCTTCGGTTTCGGAATCCATCGTCCTACCAAGGCGTGGTCGAAGCACACGAGCGTGCAGTGGCGCTCGCTCCGGAGAGCGCTGACGCGCACGAGGCCTACGGGGTGAGTCTCACGCGCCTCGGGCGTGATGCGGCCGCCGAGCAGCGGCTCCGACGCGCGCTCACGCTCGATCCGAATCGTCCATCGGCCTTGCGCGCGCTCGCTGAGCTCGAGTACCTGAGACGCCGGAGCGGGCCGAGCTGCGCGCTCGTGAACGCGGCCATCGGCGCGGATTCCTACGACCCGCTCGCATACTCCCTGCGCGCGCGCGTGCGAATGCAGCTTGGGGAATTTCGCGACGCATTCAGCGACGCCGAAACGGCGGGGCGCATGAGCGGCGCGCCGTGGGGGTCGGCACTGGAGCTCCTGGTGACGGCGAAGGGCACGACGGTCGATGACGCGCGCCTCGAGGCACGACGAGTCGCGTCGGCAAAGTTACGGCCGGGCGTGATGATGACGGTCGCGGAGGGGACGTTCACGAGCCTGGCGCTCGACGCGTTCGGCGATCGCGACAAGGCCTTCGAGGCATTGAGTCGCGTGGAGCCGCTGGGGATCGAGTTTGCGGCTGCCTTACGCGACCCGGGCTTCGACGCGATGCGGCGCGATGCTCGATTCCGCCGCGTGAACGTCGGCGAGCGGCCTGGCCCTGAAGCCGTACCGCAGTCTGGACGGTCTGGCAGGACACGAGAGTAACTCGTAGCCTTTCGGGCCCTTTGCCCGGAGCCGTCGACTGACCGCAGCGCAGATCGCCCAACCGGCGGCGGTTCCGAGAACGACGCGGTTCGCGATCGCCGGCATCGTTGCTGGTCTCGCGGCCGCGTACGCGTTCGTGATGGCGAAGCGCGATCCGGGCTACGTCTCGGACTTCGACCAGATCTGGTTGGCCGCGCGAGCGCTCATCGCCGGTGAGAACCCGTATCACGCCGTGGTGACGGGGTTCCGTGAGCAGGGAAGGCTCCCATTCCCACTCTTCTATCCGCTACCTGCGGTTGTTGCCGGGACGCCCTTCGCGTTTCTGCCGCTCGTTCCTGCACGCGCCCTGTTCGCGGCGGCTTCGCTCGGGTCGCTGACGTATCTGCTCACGCGGAAGGGCCTGTGGCCGCTCGCCGTGTTGCTCTCCGCGCCGGCCTTCATGACCGTATCGCTCGTGCAATGGTCCGGGTGGCTCGCGTGCGCGGCGTTGGTGCCGTGGTTCGGGTGGGCGCTCGTGTGCAAGCCTAACGCCGGAGCGGCCGTCCTCGCCGCAGCAGAGTCGAATCGCGCCATCGTCACGGGGCTCGCGGCCTCTGGTGCACTGGTTGTCATTGCGTTCGCAGCGCAACCAGGCTGGGTGCAGGACTGGTTGGCCGCCGTACGTGGACAGCCGCATTTTCGCCCCTATGTGTTGCGCCCCGGTGGGTTCCTGATGCTCCTCGCATTGCTCCGGTGGCGGCGTCCCGAAGCACGATGGCTGGCGGCCACGGCGCTCGTTCCGGGGACGCCCGGGCCGCAAGAGGCGCTCGTGTTCTTCGCGATCGCACCGCTCTCGTTTCGTGAGCTGCTGGTGCTCGGGCTCCTGTCGCATGGAGCCATGTGGGCTGCCTTCCCGGCTCGGCAAGTCGGCGACTTCTTCTCGTATGTGAACGTGGCCAGCATCGCGAACATAGGGCTGATCTACCTTCCCGCGGTGGTCGTGATCCTGCGGCGCCCTAACGAGGGCCCCGTTCCAGAAGTTCTCGATCGGGCTGTCAGCAAGCTCGTGTCCTTCGTGCGGCGCCGATGACCGGACCCTTGGCGAGCGTCTTGAAGGACTCGAGCATGGCCGCGCCGCGGTTGGCGGTTCGCCTCGCGCTCGCGCTGGTTGTGGGCGCTGCCGCTGGCCTCTGGTGCTACGACTACCTCTCGCGGAACCCGCAGTTCTTCGCGGCGGATTTCACGTTCCCGTGGCGTGCCGCAGGGCATCTCCTCGCAGGCCGTGACCCCTACGTGCACATGCCGCGTGTGTCGACGTACGCGGCGTCAGGTCCATTCCCGTACCCGCTGACAAGCGCCCTCGTCGCGATGCCGTTCGCGATGCTGCGTCCGCCCGTCGCGGGCGGATTGTTCATCGGGATTTCGTTTGCGCTGCTCGCCTTCGCGCTCACGCGGACCGACTACTGGCGCCTCGTGATGTTCCTTTCGGCGCCGCTCGTGCTCACGCTGACGACAGTCCAGTGGTCGCCGCTACTGCTCGCGAGCGTCCTGCTTCCCGGCGTTGGATGGCTCGGCGCGGCGAAGCCCAATCTCGGACTCGTTGGGTTCGTCCTGCACCCGCGATGGTCGACCGTCATCGGGGGACTCGTGCTCGTTGGCATTGCATTTCTGCTCTTGCCGACGTGGCCGCTCGGCTGGCTCGAGCACCTTCGCCTCGCGACGCTCACCTACCGCCCGGTGGTCATGTGGCCCCTCGGTGTCGTCGGTCTCGTTGGTCTATTGCGGTGGCGGACCTTCGAGGGTCGCGTTCTCGCCGCGATGACGCTGGTCCCGCTCGCCCCGTTCCACTACGACCATCTTTTTCTCTGGCTCGTGCCGCGCACGTGGCGACAATCACTCGTCCTGAGCGGCTGCTCCTGGGTCTCCGTCATCGTGATGCTCGCGACGACGCCGCATGACCTCACGCGCGACCCGCGCCTGGTCCAAGCCATCCTCGTGGCCGGGATGTACATCCCGGCGGCGGTTCTCGTCATGCGAGCACCTAACGTGGGAGCTGTCCCAGATCGCATCGAGCGACTCATGGCGGGGCTCCCGTTATGGATTCGGGGCCGGGCCGCTCCATAGATCACTGCGTTCGCGGTACTCCGCCGATTGCGCAGCAGGCCGCAGCTAATGAGAGCTCCTCTCACCAGCGGTGCGCAGGGAAGGGAATGTCCGCTTTCCGGGCGGCAGCAGAACGAACACGAGTGAGGGGAGATAGATCAGCGCGAAGATCCACGGCCGGGCAATCGCGACGTGGGCGGGATCGGTGCGACTCGGGAACCACTGCGCCCACGCCAGCCAGCTCAGGGCGGTCATCGCGAGCGAGCGCCACACCGTGGTCGGCACGAGCCAGAGCGGGAGCTGGTCGTAGAACAGCGTGAGCTGCGGCATGAGCGACATTCCGATCAACGTGCGCGCGTCCGCCTGCTTCCATCGCAGTAACGCGAGGAGGAGAACCGGTCCACCGAAATAGAAGAGCGGCGCAACGTACCGTGGAGCCTCCCGCAACGCATCGCGCCAGTCGAAGATCCAGGACGGCGAGACGGCGACGCTGAGCAGGACGAACACGACGCCCAGCACGACCCCGCGGACGCTCGGACGGTAGAGGAAGCAGGGAAGGGCGACGTTCGGTTTCGCCGCGCCGAGAAACTGGAGCGTCGGGATCACGGCGCCGGCCATCATGAGGGGCGCCCATTGCGCGAGAATTGCCGCCATGCAGAAGGGCGCGCTCACGAACAGCGGCAACTTCGCTAACCCGCTCCTCGTCCGCGCGAGTCCGAACGCGAGCAGCGCGCTCGAAATCCCGACGAAGGAGGCCCCGGCGACTGCCGGTGCGAGTGGCGCGAACGGAAGGGCCACAATCGCCGCGGGGAACGGATAGAACAGGCCAACGTTAAACGGGTACGGCCCCGTCGCCCGGATCACGTCGTACGGGTTGTGGCCGTCCAACAGCACCCGAGCGGCGCGCCACGCCCAGGTAAAATCCTTCGCGAGGTGTTCCGGAGCGGTCGCGAGCGAGAAGTACGCGATGAACGCGCCCCACGCACCCAGTGCGAACGCGATCGGGAGCCGGAGCTGGAGCGGCATCTCGCCGCCGGCCGCGGTCGTGGTCGAGCGATCGGGCGCGGTGAGATCGCTCATGCCGGACGGCGTCTTCCCGGCCGAATCCATGCGACCAGTCTTGCGAGCGGGGCCGGGACGGCGCCGTCGTTAGGCCGGCGAAGTATCATGAGCACGGCCGGGGCGTAGACGAGTACGGTCGTCGCCGTGGCGACGAAGTCGCCCCACTGCTGGAACGTCTCGAACGGCGACGCGAACGCCACGGCGAAGTAGACCCCGAGCGTCAGCGCTGCCATGATCAGCGATTCTCGCGACGTGCGCGGGACCACGAACACGAGCACGTGATCGTAGAACGTCGGCGTCTGGGGGACGCAGGCCAGTGCCGCGAGGAGTCGCGCCTCGGGCCGTCGCCATTTCACGAGCACGGCGAGGAGCAGAAAGCCCGCGGGCCGCATGACCGGCGCCACGAAGTGAGGTGCACTGCGGACGTTTCGCCACCACTCCATCGGCCAGGTCGGTAGCACGATCATGCTGATCGCGAGCAGCGCCAGTGATCCCGCCGCCGCGATCGCCAGCCATCGCCTCGACAGCGCGTACGCCGCCATGGCGGCACCGAGGTTCGGCTTCGCGAAGGCAACCCAGCCCAGCGCCGGCATCAGCATACCGGCTACGAGCAGCGGCGACCATTGCACCAGCTCGACCGCGGTGATGAACGAGATGCTGAGCAAGACAGGCAGGCGCGCGAATCCGTCTCGCGTGATGGCGTACGCGAACAGTCCTGCGGACACCCCGGCAAATACCATTCGCGCGGCGACGACCGGCAGAAGGCCGAGCGGCGCGGCGATGAGGAGCGCGGGGAGGGGGTAGTAGAGCGGCCACTTCCAGAGAAACGCGCCCCGAGGGCCGACGACCTGGTACGGATCCTTGCCATCCCAGAGCGCCCGAGCGCCGGCCCACACCTGGTCGAAGTCGCTCACGAAGTCGGGGTTCGACCGCGCGTAACCCCAGACGTACACGCCCGCCCCGAGCGCCACCGCTACGGCGATCGCGATGCGCGCTACACGGCTCGGCGCGTGAGTCGTGGTCTGGGTGGATGACACGGTGGGGTGTGTCGTGAGCCGAGGGAAACGCAGAGCGACCGATCTCAAATGAGACGACTGCCGGCGGTTTCGTGCAATCCGTTACGCTTTCGCCGTGCGCTGGGACGAATCATGGCGTAAGATCGTCCTAATTGAGGTCAGACCCCAATTCCTTTGACCCGAGCCGATACCGCGTGATGTCCACGACCGGAGCCCCCGAGGGCTCCCGGACCGGGGCGACTCAACCCTCGGACGCCCACACGAGCCAGGCACGCCCGTCGTGGCGGGGGCACCTTGCCATCGCTCGGCTCGACCACTGGTTCAAGAACGTCTTCGTCCTCCCGGGCATCGTCGTGGCACTCGGGACCGATCCGTTCGTCGACCGGGCCGGCATCGGGTGGCGGATCCTCATTGGGCTACTCTCCGTCTGCCTGATCGCCTCCAGCAACTATACGCTCAACGAGCTCATCGACGCTCCGTTCGACCGACATCATCCGACCAAGCGCCACCGACCGGTGCCGTCGGGGCAGGTGAGCGTGGCGCTCGGGTATCTGCAGTGGGTGGCGTTGATGGCAGCCGGAGTCGCGGTGGCGATGCAGATCTCCGTGCCGTTCATGCTCAGCGTCCTGGCGCTCTGGGTGATGGGGTGTGTGTACAACATCCCGCCGGTGCGAAGCAAGGATCTCCCGTACCTGGACGTGTTGAGCGAGGCGGTGAACAACCCGATCCGGATGCTCGCCGGCTGGTTCATCGTCACAGACTCCACGATTGCGCCGTCGTCGCTGCTGCTCAGCTACTGGATGATCGGATGCTACTTCATGGCCCTGAAGCGGTACGCCGAGTTCCGCAACATCGGTGACGCCGGGCGAGCGGCGGCGTATCGGAAGTCGTTCGCGTATTTCACATCGGACCGACTACTGGTCTCGGTGATGTTTTATGGGTCCGCGGCGATGCTGTTTTTCGGCGCGTTCTGCATGCGATACCGGCTCGAGCTGATCCTCGCCTTTCCGGCCATCGCGCTCGTGATGGCGGTGTACCTGTCGGTGGCGATGAAGGACAACAGCGCGGCGCAGAACCCTGAGCGGTTGTATCGCGAGCCGGCCTTGATGGCGTCGGTCGTGGGCGCGGCGCTCGTGATCGTCGTACTGCTCAGCATCGAGCTACCGATCATGCACCGGATCTTCACGCCGACAGCGCCGACGGACCGAGGTGGCGTGGGCGCTCCGTTCGGTCCGTTGCGGCGCTGAGCACGGGTCACAATGATCCCGGACGTCTCGATCGTCCTGCCATGCTACCGTGCCGCGCGACTCGCCAGCGAATCGGTGCAACGGATGCAGGCGTTCATGGAGACGACTGGGCTCGACTGGGAGCTCATTGTCGTCGACGACGGTGGTGGCGACTTTCCGGCTGGCGACGCGACCGTCGATGGCATCGCGTCGTTGATTCGCCTGGAGCGAAACCAGGGCAAGGGTGCCGCGGTCGGTGCCGGGATGGCGGCGGCACGCGGCCGCGTTCGCGTGTATACCGACGTCGACCTGCCGTACGACCTGTCGTTGATTCCGGTCATCGTCTCGCTCGTGCTCGAGCGCCGGTTTCATCTCGTCATCGGAGATCGTACGCTGCCCGACTCCAGGTATCGAGCGGAGCTTTCCCTCGGACGCCGTCTCGCATCGGGCGTATTCACGCAGATCGTCGGGACGTTGGTCACGGGCGGCTTCTTCGACACGCAGTGCGGGCTGAAAGGCATGCGTGGCGACGTGGCCGATGAGCTCTTTCGGCTGCGGCGGATCGATCGCTTCGCCTTCGACGTCGAGCTCGTGTACCTCGCGCTCCACCATCGCCTCGACATCAAGCGGATCCCGGTACAGCTCCGCGCGAACGAGACGTCGTCGGTTCGCCTGTTCCGCGATTCTGCGCGCGGTATGAGCGACGTGCTGAGCATCAAGTACCACCAGCTTCGCGGTCGTTATGCGAGCCCCATGCTGGCCTCGATGGTTCGCCAAGAATTCGGCGATCTGGAGCGCGCGTCGCGCGTCGAGTCGGCTCACACGTCCTAACGCGACACATCGGTGTCCGACGGCCGGCCAGCGCCCTCCCTTCGCGCTCGCGTCGCGATCAGTGTGGCAATTGGACTGTTCGCGGCGCTGATCGCGTGGATCGCCACGCATCGCGCCGGTTTCGGAACGCCCGACTTTCACTGGTGGTACGTCGGGGCACGAGCGCTGCTCGACGGCCAGAACCCGTATGCGGCGGTCCCCGAGGCCATCGGGTCGCAGTTCCGGCTCTTTCATCCGCTCCCGGCGGTGCTGCTCACCGTTCCCCTCGCCGGGCTACCTCCGGACTGGGCGCTTTCCATCTTCTCGGCTGTCTGCTCTGCCGTGCTGGCGTTCGCCGTTACGCGGGCGTCGTATGAGCGGCTGCCACTGTTTCTGAGCGCGAGCTTCGCGCATGCCGCGATCATGGGGCAGTGGTCGCTGATTCTCACCGCGGCATTCCTGCTGCCGTGGCTGGCGTTCGTTGGAGCCGCGAAGCCTAACGTCGGAGTTGCCCTGGTCGCTTCGTCGCTGTCATGGCGGGCTGCCGCGGCAATGCTGGCGTTCACGCTCCTGAGCCTCGTCGTGATGCCGACCTGGCCGCGGGAGTGGCTCGCCCAGCTGCCCAACTCTCCGTACCACTTCTCGCCGCTGCGTGCTCCCGGAGGGTTCCTCCTCCTGCTCGCGCTTCTCCGCTGGCGACGCCCTGAGGCGCGTCTCGTGGCGGCCCTGGCGGTCGTGCCGCAATCTCCGTTCGTCTACGAGACGCTGCCGCTCTTTCTGGTTGCGCGGAGCCGCTTCGAGGTCTACGCGCTGGTGATCGGCAGCGATCTCGCGCTCGGCGCGTACGCGCTCGCCGACCGTGCCGACGTAGCGGCGTTCTTCCGGACGAACTCGCTCGCGATGTTGATCGCGATGTACCTCCCGGCGCTCGTACTGGTGCTACGACGTCCTAACGAGGGCACCGTTCCACCCTGGCTCGAGCGCGCGAGCCGGATCCTACCGGCGTCGCTCCGCGGCAGCCCGGCGCCCAACGCCGCATGACGACGGTGCCTGAGCAGCCGCCAGCTGCGGGACGTCGCCTGCGCGTGCGGGCGATCGTGTCGTTCGCCGCCGGCGTGTGGGGCGGTGGCCTGGCATACGTGTTCATGTCGCGTCCAGGCTTCTTTGCCGATTTCCTGGCGTGGTGGTTCGCCGCGCGCGCGCTGGTTCGTGGTGTGGACCCGTACTCCGTCGTGCCCAGCGACGCTCCCTATTTCATCTCGGACCCCTTGGTGTATCCACTGCCCACGGTGTTGACGGTCGTTCCGTTTTCGTGGATGCCGCTCACGCTCGCTGGTGCGGTCTTCGTCGGCCTCTCGGCGATGCTTCTGGCATGGGCCATCTCACGAGACGACTTCGCCCGCCTGCCGCTGTTCATGAGCTTCCCGTTCGTCATGGCGGCCTCGTTAGGGCAGTGGGCGCCGCTCGTGACTGCGGCGGCGTTGATTCCCGGGCTCGGGTTCCTCGCAGTGTGCAAGCCGACGCTCGCCACCGCCTTTGCCATTTCGCGGCCGACGAAGAGCCTGATCGTCGGCGGAGCTGCGTTCCTCATCGCCAGCCTCGCGGTTGCCCCTTCGTGGCCGGCGCGGTGGCTCGCGAACCTCGGGCTGGCGGCGCCGCACCCAGCGCCGCTGTTCACGGTCGCCGGAATGGCGTGCGCACTCGCGCTCCTCCGCTGGCGCCGCGAAGACGCCCGGCTGGTCCTGGGAATGGCAGCCGTACCGCAGCTCGCCATGTTTGTCGATCAGCTCCCGCTTCTGCTCGTCGCGCGCACGCGAGTGCAGTCGATGGCGCTGGCGCTGCTCAGTCACGTCGGAGGCCTCGTGTGGCTCTTCACGAGGAACCCGACGGACCACCCAGCGTGGGACGCGACCTACCTGGTGCTGGCGTCCGTCTACCTGCCCGCGCTGATTCTCGTGCTGCGACGGCCGAACGAAGGCGAATTTCCGCCGTGGTTGGCGCGCCCCGTCGCGAAGCTGCTGCGACTCACTTCGCTTCCTTGACCCACCGCGCGATTTCCCGCATGGACGGGCGCTTGCCGTACATGAGCAGCCCCGTTCGATAGATGCGTGCCGCGATGTAGACGGCGATGTAGCAACCGGCGGCCAAGGCGAAGAGTGAAAGCCCGATCTCCCACGGAGGGATGGAGACCGCGCTCATTCGGAGCGGCATCACGATCGGCGACGAGAAAGGCAGCCAGCCGAGGTTCGTGGCCAGCGCACCCTCCGGGTTGTTGAGCACCGGCTGGAGGAACATGATGCTCATGACGAGCAGAAGCACCACGGGCATTTGTGCCTGCTGCGCTTCCTGTTCGGTGCTGACGGTGGCGCCGATGGCGGCAAAGAGCGCAGCGTAGAACGTGTAGCCCAGCACGAAAAAGAGAATCAGCAGGATCGCCTGATCCCAGCCGACGGATGGAAGCTGCAGGGGCGTCGCTGACGCGCCAAAGCGGTCGAGCAGGGCGACTCGATACTTCGCCATGGCGACCGCCGCGAAGCCCCAGATCAGCATCTGCGTCAGGCCGACGGCGCCGACGCCCAGCACCTTGCCGGCGAGCAGCGTCGTCGGTCGCACACTCGAGACGACAATCTCCGCCACCCGCGTCTGCTTTTCCTCGATGACGCCGCGCAGGACGTTCTGGCCGTAAATGAAGATCGTGATGTAGAGCAGCATCGCGACCGAGATCGCAATGATGATGCTGACCTGGCCCGACCCGCCCCGGCCCGTGGCTGTGATCCGCTCCGCTCGCAGGTCCACCGACGCGCGCTTGAGACGCTCGGCGTCCGAGGCCGAGACGCCGAGGGCCCGAAGCTGGTGCGCGAGGACCTCGTGGTTCACCGCGTTCTCGATCCGTCGCATGTCGGTGAGCGAGGTCGCGTTCGTCCCTGCATAACGAGGATTCTTGCCCAGGAACACGCCGCGGTCGAGCACGAGGTATCCACGGATCTCGCGGCGGATCACCGCCCGTGTGGCTGTGGACTCCGCCGCGGCGAGTTTGAGCGAATCGACGACCTCGACGCGCGTTCGGGTCGTGTCGCCGAACACGCCGCCACTCAATGCGGTGGCGACGCGCTTCCCCAGCTCGGTGCCCGTGGCGTCGAGGATCTGGATGCGTGCAACGTCCGCCGATGCCCGACTGCGCGTCGCGATATACGCCGGCAGGTACATCAGCGTGCCGAATAGAACAGGCCCGAACACCGTGGCAATCACGAACCAGCGCGTCCGAACGCGCTCGACGTACTCGCGCTGCACGACAGCCCACAGCTTCTTCATTATGAAGTCTCCCCGCCCAATGCCTGAATCCCCCGCCGTAGCACTGCCGCCGCCATCGGCACCTTGTACGCATTCTTGCTGAGCGGCCTCGCGTCGTACAGCGCCCGCTCCGCCAACGTCGCGACGTCGTCCTCCGTCAGACCGCCCGACGCCACGTCCTCTTCCACCGACTCCGACACCCGCCACGGGATCGGCGCAACGCCCCCGAACACCAGCCGGACCGCCCCATCCTCCCGCCGAACCGCCGCCAGCGATACGAGGGCGAAATCCCACCCCGCACGCTGCATCACCTTCTCGTAGCCCTGCGCGCCACCGGCCGAATGTCCCGGGATCTCGATCGCGCTGACGTACTCCCCGGGCTCGACGACGGTCTCCCGATCCAGCCGCTGCACCGGGAGCACGAAGAAGTCCGCGATCGGCACGTGTCGAACCCGCCCGCCGCGACGCATCTCCACCGTCGCCTCGAGGGCCGTCAAAGCTACCGCCGCATCCGACGGATGGACGATGAAACACGGCCCGCCGCCCAGGATCGCATGATACTGGTTTTCACCGGTGGCCGCCGGGCAGCTGTCGCCGCCGTTCTTGTAGCACGAGACCCGGCTGCGGAAATACCAGCACCTGGGACGTTGACACAAATTGCCGGCGATCGTCCCCATGGTGCGGAGCGCTGGTGTTCCGACGCTCTCGCACGCCTCCGCGAGTGCGCGGTACCGGTCGCGCACGCGCTCGTCGCGGGCGAGCTTCGCGACGCTCACGGCACCACCGATCTTGAGCCCTCCGTCCGCGAGCCACGTGAGCTCTCTGGCGTCGGGGACGCGGGTGAGGTCGACGAGGGTGTCCGGGCGGGCGATCTCTTCGCGTATGGCCACGACGAGGTCGGTTCCGCCACCGAGGGGCACAGCGCCCGCCTCCGCGAGCCGGGCGTCGGCGTCGTCGAGAGTAGCGGGGCGGGTGTAACCAAACGGGTGTATCATCGGAATGACAACCAGTTTGTTATCCTTCTCTGCGAGTCACTCATCAGCGCGGGCGGACATCGGTTGACGACCCTCATTCGTATCACTGCGGTCACCTTCTTCGCCGTATCGCTGCAGGCCTGTGCTGCGGGCGAAACTCGGAGCGTGGGTTCGACGGACTCCGCGTCCGCCAGCCCTGACGCCCAGACGCCCGCATCCAACGTCCAATCGCCAGCCGCCGGTGCAACGGCCGACACCGCCCTCAGCACCGGCGTTGGCAGCCTTCGCGGCTCTATCGACAGCGCCCTGGCCGCGACGGCGCGACGGATCCGGCCAGCATCGCGAGCCCGCCAGCGCACGCTCGCCCCGCTCGCCGATTCCATCGCGAACAAGCTCGTCTTCCCGCCCGTGACCCAAAGCTGGTTCCTCGCGGCCGCGCGCGGCAAGCGAATGCTCGTGGATATCGGCCGCGTGGACGTCGAGGTGCGACGACCCCCCGAACGGCTCACCGCATACAAGCAGGCGGTGGAAGCCCGGACCCCGTTCCCGGTCGGGACGCGGTTCCGGCTCCGCGGGCCCTGGGGCGCGGACGACGCCACCATCGGCGGGTTCGATACGTGGAACGGGCGCATCGTCGCTACGCTCGAGACTGCGGCACGGGTCGATTCGCTCGCGAAGGTCGTCGAGCCGCTCCAGGCCACGGCGCAACTCGTGGACTCTGCGTCCGAGGCCATCACCTTCGATTCTACGGCCTGCAACCGCGGTCCGCTCCCGCCCACCCTCGAGAACCGCGCGAAGTTCGCGCGCGATTCCCTCGTTGCGGCGCTGACCGAACGCGAGAAGCCTCCCTACGACCGACTGCTCAAATCGCTCAAATCGCGCTCGTCGCACGCCGCCGGGTGCTTCCCTGGCGGCCGAGCGATCCTGATCGCCACCCTATGGGCGGGAGAGTACGAGTGGGTGCGGCAGGAGATCATGCTGATGGATCAGGCAGGCAAGCTCACGCCGGTCGGTGTTCGCGACTACCGGTTCCGCGCGCACGAGGCGCTTTACGCCGTCGACGGCGATGGTGACGGGATCGACGACCTGGCGACCCGCGGCTACGGGCCGAACCTCGGCGGAACGAGCATTCTCCGTCTGACGGCGCCGACGAAGCCGAAGGATCCGCCGCGCTTGGAGCGGATGGCCACCGGTTTCGGGTGGGAGCTCCGGTAGCGAATCACTACGCTGGAACGGTTGGTCAGGGACGAAAGGAAGAACGACGGGTCCGGTGCACGACACCGGGCCCGTGGTCGTTCATTGCCTCCGCCCGGTTCCAATTTTGCAGGCGGCTGGCGCGACACCACTTACCGCCCGAACCGGCCCCTTCACCGAACCCCGACAAAACGGCGCCGGCGAAACGGTTGACTCATGCGTTCACCGTTTGTAACCTCTCGCACGCATCTGGACACGCCCCAACGGCGTTCCATCACCGTGACTGTGCCTTGGCGCCTATGGCCGACGGTTGATGATGGGATGAACCGTTCACAACCCGATTCAGTCGCGACCCGCTAAGGTTTCGCGGGATCGCTTTGTTCCCCACCAGAAAGGAGGGTATTCAGCATGAAATCTTCCCCGTCGAGTCTAGTTCGATGGGCGGCTGGGATAGGGGTGGCGCTGTTTGCCGCCGGATCCGGCGCCCAGGCGCAGCAGGGAGGAAGGGTCGCGGTCCGGGTGACCGATGCCGCGACGCAGCAGCCGGTCGGCCAGGCGCAAGTGCAGATCGTCGGCACGACGCTCGGTGGTCTGACCGGACCTGAAGGGCGGTTCGTCATTCGGGGCGTGCCTGTCGGCACTCATCAGGTTCGCATACTCCGCGTCGGTTACGGCGAGCAGAAGAAGCAGGTCACGGTCGCCAACGACCAGGAAGCGACGGTCGAATTCGCGCTCGGCCAGGTGGCAATCAGCCTAACGCCAGTCGTCACGACGGCGACGGGTGAGCAGCGGCGCGTGGAGATCGGCAACGCGGTCGCCCAGATCGACGCGTCGAAGGTCGTCGCCGAGTCGCCGGTTCGTAGCGTGGATGACCTCATCAACTCGCGGACGGCGGGCGTCGCCGTGCAGACGGGCACGCAGACGGGCACGGGTTCGCGCGTTCGCATCCGCGGCCAGAGCTCGCTCAGCCTGAGCAACGACCCGATCTACGTCATCGACGGCATCCGCATGACGAGCAATCTGGGTGACGGCTTCGGCACCGGCGGCAACAACGCGAGCCGCGTCGGCGATCTGAATCCCGACGAGATCGAGAACGTCGAGATCGTGAAGGGGCCGTCAGCGGCGACGCTCTACGGAACGGACGCGGCCAACGGCGTGATCCTGATCACGACCAAGCGTGGCCGCGCTGGTGCACCGCGCTGGACCACGTGGGCCGAGGGCGGCTACCTCGAGGACCGGAACACCTATCCGTGGAACTACACGCTGACGGGCAAGGACGCCGTGAACGGTTCGGCGCGCTCGGCAGCTACCTGCACGCTGACGCTCGTTTCCCGGGGCACGTGCCTTCCGGACAGCGTCCGCATCTACAGCCCGCTCCGGGATCCGGACGCGACGCCGATCAGCACTGGCAATCGCTACCAGCTGGGCGCGAACCTGTCAGGCGGGACCGAGGTGATCCGGTATTTCCTCTCGGGTGAGCATGAGGAAGAAACGGGCGTGCTGGAGCTTCCGGGCTTCGAGCGCGAGCGCCTCGAGTCGGAGGGTGCGCCCATCCGCGACTGGACAAAGCGCCCGAATCATCTGGCGCGCAACACGGCGCGCTTGAACCTCAACGGCAACGTCGGGTCCAACCTCGACCTGGCGCTCAACACGGGCTACATCAACCTGAACCAGCGCTACACGCTGGAATCGAACGCGACGGCCGGTCTCGGCTCGCAGGCGTTCGGCGGCCAGGGCTTCAAGGACAATGGCACCGTGGCCGTGACCGGAACGCCCCTCTATGGCTATCGCGCCTGGACACCGGGCTACACGTGGCAGGAGAAGACCGGGCAGAAGGTCAACCGCCTGCTCGGCTCGGCGACCGCGAACTGGCGGCCGTTCACCTGGAACCAGACGCGCCTGACGCTGGGCAC
>Ga0075421_100004694_pt1 | contig 16480 bp, 13 predicted proteins | sample SoiMetdeltSBSDD5_FD_75292 | JGI IMG/M metagenome (GOLD analysis project Ga0075421, IMG submission 75292) | Bulk soil microbial communities from a Populus tree surrounding site in Tennessee, USA - Soil MetaG P. deltoides SBSDD5 | ecosystem: Environmental > Terrestrial > Soil > Tree plantation...
CCGCCTCGACCAGCACCTTGGGGTCGATCGCCCGCGCTACGGCCACCGCCGCGTCAAGCTGGGACCAAGCATGCACCTTCGATATCCCGTAAGAGGATCCCGCGCGGGAGGGCTTGACGAAGACCGGCAGGCCCAGCCGCTCCTTGTCCTCCTCGGTCAGCTCCTGCCCGGCCCGCAGCACCACATAGGGACCCGTGGGGATGCCCTCGGCGGCGGCGAGCTTCTTGGTGAACTCCTTGTCCATGGCGGCTGCGGAGGCGAATACGTTGGCGCCGACGTAGGGGATGCCGGCCATCTCCAGCAGGCCCTGGATCGTGCCATCCTCGCCATAGGCACCGTGCAGGACGGGAAACACCACGTCCACGCCGGCGAGGGCGGAGGCGCCCTCGGCCGGGTCGAGCACCACCAGCTCCTGGCGGGTCGGGTCGGCGGGCAGGGTCACGGCCGCCCCTGACGAGTCGGTGATCTCCGGAAGCCTCGAGCCCTCGATCGCCAGCTGCGACGGGTCGCCGGAGGTGAGCACCCACCGGCCCTCGCGCGTGATCCCGACCGGGATGACATCGAACTCCGCCGGATCGAGCGCCGACAGGACGCTGCCCGCGCTGACTGCGGAGACGGAGTGCTCGGTGCTTCGACCACCGAAGACCACGGCGACCCGGATCTTCCGGCCGGATTCGAATGTCATATGCCCGACACTACTTGACGCCGTGTGTGGGAAAGGTGAAGACGTGCTCGCGCGCCTTGTAATGATCACGTTAACCTTCGCGGCGTGACCGCTGCCCATCCCCGCCCGCCATCCCCCCAGCCCACAGCCCCTTCTCACAGACTGCGTCGCATCCGCGTCTGGCTGATCATCTTCCTGGTGGGGCTGATCCTCAGCGGCGTGACCGCCTTCCCGCTCGTTTCCGGGGTTCGTTTTCTTCAGGGGGTACCCATGCCGGCTTTCGCGGACGAGTGGCTCGACCACGTCCGGGCCGGCATCGAGGCCGCCGACCGCGACTACCCGTTCCTCTTCTACGGCACAGACTGGCTCGCCTTCGCCCACATCGTCATCGGGCTGGCGTTCATCGGCCCGCTGCGGGATCCGGTGCGCAACGTCTGGGTCGTGCAGTGGGGCATGCTGTGCTGCGTCGCCGTGATCCCGCTGGCGTTAATCGCCGGCCCGATCCGCGGTATCCCGCTGTGGTGGCAGCTCGCCGACATCTCCTTCGGCGTGTTCGGCATCGTCCCGCTGTGGATCGTCTACCGCCACATCAGGGTGCTAGCCGCAGCGCGCACCGTTGAGCAGGAAGACCTCGGGGTCCGGGTTGGGTCCTGAGCCAGGGGTGCCCAGGAAGCCGAACGTGACGGACCTGCCGGGCTCTATCAGCCTCGTCCAGTTGGCAGCGGTCGCGGTGACCATCGCTGCGGACTGGCTGAGGGAGGCGCCCCACGACGTGCCAACGGTCTGTCCACTTAGGAATGACCACCGAAGCTGCCATCCGTCTATCCTCTCGGTGCCGGTGTTCGTGATGGTCACCTGCGAGACGAAACCGCTGTGCCACTGGCCGTGCCGGACGTAGGTGACCTGGCAGTCGCCCTTGACCGTAGGTGTGGCGAGGAATGAGGTGACCCACGCCAGCGGCGAGTTCCAGTTGATGGTCAGCTCGTTGGTCGACCACGACTCAATGTCGTCGATGTAGCAGAACTGGCCCACGCACCCGGCAAGCTTCCGCTGCGCCAGCGGATCCTGGATCGACGAGTTGGGTCCGCCGGCGAGCGCCCCTGGTGGAGGATGCGGAAGGTCGGGGTTCAGCTGGTGGGCATACCAGCGGCTGTGCTGGTTCTGCGAGAACACCATGCCGTAGCCGGTGATGTAGGAGATGTTCAGGGCGTTGCGGCCCAGGATGTAGTCCATGCCGCGGGCCACGCCCTCGGCGTAGCGCTCCTCGCCGGTCAGGTCGGCGGCGGTCGCCACCACCACAAGGTTGTTGAGCGCCAGGTTGTTGGAGCCCCAGTCGAAGACGCCGCCGGGCGCGGTGTAGGTGAGCCCGTAGGCATGGTTGGCTTGCGCGGCAAGGTAACGGTCTGCAGCCTCCACAATAGACCTACGCACCTGCGATCTTCCGGGCAGATTATTGGGTACCGTCGCAAGCTGAAGCCGCCCAAGGGGTGCCACCCACTGCCAGTCGAACCCGCGTGGCGTGAAGATGTCGCCGCTGTGGTGCGGGCTGTTCAGAACGTAGTCCTGAAACTCCCTGTCGCCGGCGGTGAGGAACAATTCCGCCGCGGCCCAGTAGAATTCGTCGGTCACGTTGGTGTCGTCGTACGCCCCACCGCCGTTGTTGTCCGCACCGCTGGCGTAGCGCGCCGGGTTCGCCTTGGCCGCCTCCCATGCGGTCCTGGCGGCTGCGAGGCATCGTTGCGCGAAAGCCTTGTCATAAGGGGCGAACAACCGGGCCGCTTGCGCCGCAACGGCGGCGAGGTTGAGCGTCGCGGCGGTCGACGGCGGGTGCAGCTCGCGCAGCATCGGGTCGAGGTGCGGCATCATCGGCAGGCCGGTCCACGCGCTGTCGTGAATCTTATGATGCGCCATGCCCGCCAGCGGTTTCCCGGCCGGCACCTGCATGCTCAGCAGGAACTCGAGCTCCCACCTCGACTCGTCGAGGATGTCCGGCACCCCGTTGCCGCTCTCGGGAATCTGCAACTGCCCATCGGCGAACGCGAACCGGTTGCGTTCGAACGCCGACATCAGCTGGTGTACCGAGATCCCGCCGTTGACGACGTACTTGCCGTGATCGCCCGCGTCGTACCAGCCGCCGCGCACGTCGAGTGTGTAATCGCAGACGCCCGCCTGACAAGCAACATTGGTGTCGCCGGTATTCGGCGCGACACCCACATGCCCCGCCGGCCGCTCGTAACCGGGCCGTGTGATCGCGATCCCCGACCGTTGCGGGTAGTAGAACTTGAGCGCGTCGTCCCGCAGTTGCGTATAGAGGTCGTCGCCGATGCTGAAGGGACGGCTGGTCTCCCCGTCGGCGGCAAGCGCATAGCGGCCCGGCGCGTGATGGTTGAACTTGATGCCGTGAGTCTTCTGGCCCGACGTGGGATCCATGCCCAACGGCCGGGTCTGTCCACTTGCGACGGTCGTACCGGCGGCGGTCTTGAGTTCCCACGGCAACGGGGATTCGGCGTCGGTGACGAGCGTGGCTTCCTTGGGCCCGCGCGTCAGGTAGCCGTGCTGGTTGACGCGCACCCTCGGTCCGGTGTCGGGTACGTACACGGGAGGGGCCGCACCTCCTTGCAGCGAAACGTTGTCCAGGCAGAAGCGCCAGGGCTCGGCCCGCCCTCCGATCTGGAACACCACCTGTGCGTCGGGCAGGTCGATTGGCATCGTGAACGTACCCGAGTTGCCCTCGAGGAGGTTGATGGAAACGTACTGCGTCCACGGATCCCTGGGCAGCTGCACCATCCCTTTGCCCGCCAGGGCACCCGGCGCGTCGAACCGGAACTCGTAGGACTCACCGGCCTGCAGCGGGATGTTGTCCTGGCCGATGATGACGTCCCACGGGTTGGCCGTCCCGCCCGGCACGTCCATGCACAGCTGCTGTGTCGCCGAGCTCATCGGGTGCGTGCCCCACCACGGGGCGTGCCCGTTGTCGAAGGTGCCGTTGACGATCAGTTCCGTGGCGGCGGCCGCGGGCATTGGCACCACCAGGAGTCCGGTCAGGACAAGCAAGGTCGAGATCTTCGCGAGCATGATCACCCCTTGGGAGCGCTTCCATCGGCTAGCGCAAATTATTGCGGGACCATTTCCATGATGTCAATGCATTGATCTTGCCCTCCGCATTTGCCTGGCACATGCCGCACGGACGCCGCTCCACTCGGGCCTTTGCGCGGCACATGCCGCACGGACGCCGCTCCACTCGGGCCTTTGCCCGGCAAATTGCCCGGGGGGTGGCCTCAGCGGGTCAGGCGGTCGCCGCCTCCAGAGCCGTCTCGACGTCGGTGAGCAGGTCGGCCGTGTCCTCTATCCCGCACGACAGGCGGATGAAGCCGGGCGAGACCGCATCCCCCCACTGTTGGCGCCGGTCGGCCGTCGTGTGCACGCCACCGAAGCTCGTCGCCGCGGCGACGAGCGTTGCGGCGTTGAGGAAAGCGGCCACATGCGTAGCGGACGGCAGCTCGAACGAGACGATGCCGGGGATGATGCGCAGCTGCGAGGCGAAGGGTGAGTCGCCCGGCCAGCGCACCCCTCTCACAAGTGGATGCTCGCGCAAAATTGGCACAAGCGCGGTGGCGCTGGCGGACTGCTGCCGCAGCCGCAGGGCGAGCGTGGACAGGGAGCGTCGGGCGAGCCAGCACTCGAAGGCACCCGGGATGCCGCCGGCGAGGTTGCGCCAGCGCCGCACGCCGTCGAGCAACGACTGCTCGCGGGCGGCAAGATAACCGAGCAGCAGGTCGGAGTGGCCCGCGATCGCCTTGGTGCCAGACGCCACGACCACGTCGGCGCCCCGCTCCAGGGGCCGCTGCCCAAGCGGCGTCGCGGTCGTGTTGTCAACGGCGACAAGGGCTCCCTCGGCGTGAGCGGCGGTGGCCACGGCGGTGATGTCCACCAGGTCCAACCCTGGGTTGGCCGGGGACTCAAGCAGCACCAACCGAACTCCGGCAAACGACGGGTACGGCCCGGAGGTGGGCGCCTCGAGCACGTTTATGTCCAGTTCGGACAGTATCGAGGAGGCGAAGACGCGGACGTTGTAGTAGCCGTCGGAGGGGATGACGACGGTGTCACCCGGGCGCAGCACCGCCATCAACAGTGCGGTGATGGCGGCCTGGCCGCTGGCGAAGGCCAGGCACGTGCCGCCTTCGAGCTGGCCGATCGCGCTCTCCAGGATCTCGCGCGTCGGGTTCTCGGGGCGGCCGTAACCGTAGTCACCCGGCGTGAAACCCTCCGGGCGCAGGTGGTAGATCGAGGTTAGGGCCGGGCCGGGCGACAGCGGCTCGCCGACCGCGGGAGCCGGCAATCCACTGTGGACACAGCGTGTGCTGTCGGCGAAGGTCACTCAGCCTTTGTAGCACGGGACATGAGGGTTTTCACAGCTAGACGGGGATCCATTCCCTCGTGGCAGACCCGCTCCACCTGCTCGGTGATCGGCATGTCGACCCCGTGCGCCCGTGCCAGATCGCGGATCGCCAGGCAGCTCTTGACCCCCTCGGCCGTGAAGCGCGTGATCCGCTGCGCCTCCTCCAGGCTGCACCCGCGGCCCAGCGCCTCGCCGAAGGTGCGGTTGCGGGAGCCGGACGACATGCACGTGCCCACCAGGTCACCCAGCCCGGCCAGGCCCGCGAAGGTCATCGGGTCGGCGCCCAGCGCCATGCCGAGCCGGGCGGTTTCGGCAAGGCCGCGCGTGATCAGCGACGCCTTGGTGTTATCGCCCAACCCCATCGCATGGGTCATACCGAACGCCAGCGCGATCACATTTTTCACCGCGCCGCCCAGCTCGCAGCCGACCACATCGTCATTGGTATATGGCCGGAAGTAGGGGGTGGTGATGGCGTCCTGCACACGAGTGGCGCGCTGCATGTCGACGCAGGCGACGACGGTCGCGGCCGGCTGCTCCGCGGCGATCTCGAAGGCGAGGTTGGGGCCGGTGACCACGGCGACCCGATCCGGCTCGACCTCGGCGGTCTCGACGATCACCTCGCTCATGCGCATGGTCGTGCCCAGCTCGATCCCCTTCATCAGCGAGACCAGGGTCGAGTCGGGCGCAAGGAACGGCTTCCAGTCGGCGAGGTTGGCGCGCAGGGTCTGCGACGGGACCGCCAGCACCACCACCCAAGCGCCGGCAAGGGCGCGTGCGGGGTCCGCCGTCGCTGTCACGTACGGGCTCAGCTCGGTATCCGTCAGATATTCGGGGTTTCTTCTCTTCTCATTGATCGCATCGGCGATCTGCTGCCGCCGCGCCCAAAGCACCACTTCGTTTCCGGCGTCACCAAGGATCTTGGCGAAGGCCGTCCCCCAGGAACCCGCACCCAGGACCGCCGTTCTCATCGGGTCGACTCCTTTCGAGCGCTCGGGGCGGGCGTCCACAGCGGCGCCGGGGTCTCGCCCCGGATCTCGGCGACGAGGTCGCGGATGCGCAGCATGATCGCCTCGGTCATCTCGTTGAGCACGGCTGTCGTCGGCTCGGCGCCCGCCCATTTCCCGAGGTCGACCTCGGGGCCGGCCCACACCCACACCGGGGTGCGCGGCCGCAGCCGCAGCTTCTTGTTGCGCGGGTCGAAGATCTTCTCCGGCCCCCACATCGCCACCGGAATCACCGGCGCACCGGTCAGCAGCGCCAGCCGGGCGGCCCCGGTCTTGCCCTTCATCGGCCAGAGGTCGGGCTCTTTGCTGGTGGTGCCCTCCGGATAGATGACGACCGTCCCATTCCTGTGCACCGCCTCGACCGCGGCGTCGAGCGCCTTGCTCGCGTCAATCGTGCCGCGCCGCACCGGAATCTGGCGACACCAGTAGAGGATCTTGCCCAGGACCGGGAGCTTGAACAGGCTCTCCTTCGCCAGGAACTGCGGCCAGCGCCCGGCGTCATAGACATAGCGGGCGATGATGAACGGGTCGGCGTGCGACATGTGGTTGACGGCGAGGATCACCGGGCCGCCCTTGGGGATGTGCTCCCAGCCACGCCAGTCCGCTTTGGTGAGGATGTTGGTGGCCGGTTTGACCACACAAACGGCAACCCGTCTCCAAAATCCGAGTTTGCGGCGCGCCACGTGACCTCCACTTTGTGTCAGCGAGCATCATGCCACAGGTCCATCATGGGAGCATGCGGCACAATTTCGGGGTGCTATGGACCATCCTCGTGCCTCTCAAGCCGCCGGCCCTGGCCAAAAGCCGGCTCCGGGGGGCGTCGTTCCCCCACGAGGAGCTGGTCCTCGCCCTGGCCAGGTCGACCCTGTCGGCCGTGGCGGCCAGCCCATCCGTCGGGCGGATCGTCGTGATCGGTGCTGTCGTACCGGGGTTTGAAGCGTTTCCGGATCCGTTCGGGGAACTCAACCCGGCGCTGGCGCACGCCGCCTCGCAGGTCCAGGGTCCGGTCGCGGCGATACCGGCCGACCTGCCCGCCCTGCGACCGGACGAGCTCACCGAAGCGCTTTCGCAGGCGACCTCCCGGGCGTTTGTTCCCGACTTGGAGGGTACCGGGACAGTCCTCCTCGCCGCCCCGAAACCGCCGCTGAATCCCTTGTTCGGCCCGGCGTCGGCGCAGCGTCATGAGCGCTCCGGCGCCCGCCGCCTGCCCGGCTCCTGGCCGACCCTGCGCCGCGACGTCGACACCGCCGTCGATCTGAGGGAGGCGATCCGGCTCGGCTGGCGCTATCTTGAGCCTATGCAGGGCACGGTTTCCGCGTTCGATCCCGACACCCGCAGTGGTGAGCTGCTGCTCGACGACGGCACACCGATCAAGTTCGGTGCCGAGGCGTTTGACCTGTCGGGCCTGCGGTTGCTGCGCGTGGGCCAGCGGCTGCGCGTCGAGCAGGGCCTTGACGGTGGCGTCGAGAAGATAACTCTCGTCACCTTGTAGGAGTTCTTCCTGAGTTCACCTTCATGAGGTGAAAATAGGCTGGTGAGCATAGCCGGTACACAGGTCGGGGATCGATATTTCAACCGTGAGCTGTCCTGGCTCGATTTCAACGCCCGAGTGCTGGCACTGGCCGAGGACAAGCGGGTCCCGCTGCTTGAGCGGATGAAGTTCCTTGCCATCTTCGCCAGCAACCTCGACGAGTTCTTCATGGTGCGGGTGGCGGGGCTCCATCGCCGCCTGCAGACCGGCCTGCCCGCGCGCGGCGCCGACCAGCTGCCGCCGCGCGCCCAGCTTGAGCTGGTCGCCGAGCGCACCGCCGAGCTGATGTCGCGGCACGCGGCGCTGTTCACCGAGGTGATCCGGCCGGAGATGGACGCCGCCGGTATCAAGATCCTGACATGGTCCGATTTGGACAGGACCGAGCACGAGCGGCTGCGCGCCTACTTCCGTGATCGCATCTTCCCGGTGCTCACGCCGCTGGCCGTGGGCGACCCGGCCCACCCCTTCCCGTACATCTCGGGCCTGTCGCTCAACCTGGCGGCGGTCGTGCGCGACCCGGAGAGCGGGCAGGAGCTTTTCGCCCGGGTCAAGGTCCCCAACAACGTGCCCCGTTTTGTCAGTGTGAGCCAGGACGGCAAGACCGTGCGCTTCCTGCCCATCGAGGAGCTGATCGCCAACCAGCTCGGCCAGCTCTTCTCCGGCATGCTCGTGGTGGAGCACCACCTGTTCCGGATCACCCGCAACGCCGACCTCGAGATCGACGAGGATCGCGACGACGAGGATCTCATCGAGGCTATGGAGCGCGAGCTTGCCCGGCGCCGCTTCGGGCCGCCGGTACGGCTGGAGGTCGCCTCCACCATCTCCGACCATTTGCTGGAGACGCTGGTCGAGGAGCTGGAGGTAGACGAGCACGACGTGCAGCGGATCCCGGGTTTGCTTGACCTGTCCGGGCTGTGGCAGATCCACGAGCTGGACCGGCCGGAGCTGAAGGACCCCACCTTCGTCCCGGCCACTCACCCGCGCCTGCTCGAGGGCGAGAAGACCCGCAGCGTCTTCAACATCCTGCGCGACGGCGATATCCTTTTGCACCACCCGTACCACTCGTTTTCCACAAGCGTGCAGCGCTTCATCGAGCAGGCCGCCGCCGACCCGCACGTGCTGGCGATAAAGCAGACGCTTTACAGGACATCCGGTGACTCGCCCATCGTCGACGCCCTTGTCACGGCCGCTGAGGCCGGCAAGCAGGTGGTGGTGCTCGTCGAAGTGAAGGCGCGCTTCGACGAGGAGGCCAACATCGGTTGGGCGCGCAAGCTCGAGCGCGCCGGCTGCCACGTGGTCTACGGCATGGTCGGCCTGAAGACCCATTGCAAGACGGCGCTCGTGGTGCGCGAGGAGACGGGCCAGATCCGGCGCTACTGCCACATCGGCACCGGCAACTACCATCCCAAGACTGCCCGGCTCTACGAGGACCTGGGCATGCTCACCGCCGATCCCGAGGTGGGCGCCGACCTCACCGACCTGTTCAACACCCTCACCGGATACAGCCGGCAGACTGCCTACCGCCGCCTTCTCGTTGCCCCTCACGGCATCCGCAGCGGCATCCTGGAGCGCATCGACCGCGAGATCGAGCACGCCAAGGCCGACGCGCCCGCCCTGGTCCAGATGAAGGCCAACTCGCTGGTGGACGAGCAGGTGGTCGACGCGCTTTACCGCGCGTCGCAGGCGGGGGTGCGCGTGGATCTCATCATCCGGGGCATGTGCACGCTCAAGCCCGGGGTGCCGGGCCTGTCGGAGAACATCCGCGTGCGCTCCATCCTCGGGCGGTTCCTTGAGCACTCCCGGGTCTTCCGGTTCGGCAACAACGGGGAGACCGAGTTCTGGATCGGCTCCGCAGACCTCATGCACCGCAACCTCGACGCCCGCGTCGAAGCGATGATCCAGGTGACCGACCCCGTGGCGCGGGAGGAGCTGGACAGGATCATCAGCGAGGCGATGTCGGACGAGCGCGAGGCGTTCGAGCTGGGTCCCGACGGGACCTGGGTCCGCCACGTCTCCACCTCCGAGCAACCACTCGCCGACCTGCAACAAACGCTTCTGCACCGGGTAGGCGCCAACTGAAACATGGCGTTGCCTTGTGCGCGCATAGCAATACAGTGGTGTGATGTTGGAGGAGGAGCTCAAGTTCGAGGTCGATGACGACTTCTCCCTGCCGGTGATCAAAGGGCTCCGGTCCAAGGCGCGCAAGAAGCTCGTCGCGACGTACTTCGACACGGCCGACCTAAGGCTTGCCCGTTCCGGTGCGTCGCTTCGGCACCGCGACGGCGATCCGCTGCCGTGGACCGTCAAGCTGCCGACGGGGGTACCGGGCGTGCGGCACGAGATCTCCATGGCCGGCCCCAAGGTGCGGCTCCCGGCCGATCTCGTGTGGCTGGTGGCCTCGCTGACCCGCGGTGCCCCGCTGCGGCGCGCCGCGGTGCTGCGCAGCGATCGGCAGGTTTACGACGCGCCAGGGGTGGAGATAGCCGACGATCGAGTGCTCTCGGGTGCGATGACCTTCCGCGAGATCGAGCTGGAGCTCGCGGGCGGCACGCGCAAGGAGCTGTCCACTTTGGAGCGCGCGGTGGTACGCGCCGGGGCCAGGCCGAGCAGGTATCCGTCAAAGCTCGTGCGCGTGCTGGGCGAGCGGGCACAGCGCCCGCCGGATCCGCTGCCGCCCACGGAGATGGGCGAACCCTCGGAGGAAGAGGTGGTGCGCCAGGCGATCCGGCGCGCGGTGCAGCGCATCCTTTGGCACGACCCGCTGGTGCGCCTGGGCGATCCGCTGCCCGACGGCGACACACCCGTGCACCAGATGCGCGTGGGCTGCCGGCGCCTGCGCTCGGATCTGCGCACGTTCTCCTCGATGCTGGAGCCCGAGTGGGCCGGCTGGCTGCGCAGCGAACTCAAATGGGTGGCCGATCTGCTGGGCGGGGCGCGCGACGTCGAGGTGCTGAGGGCCCGGTTGCAGGTGACCGCTTCGGCCGATCCGCTGGCCCCGATGGATCCCGTCGCCGTCGCCACCATCGACGGCCGGCTGGCCGAGCGGCAGGCCTTGGCGCTCAAGGAGTTGGAGGAGGGCCTGCGCACCGGGCGTTACCTGGACCTGGTGGACGAGCTGACCCGCGCCACCCGCGAGGTTCCCTTCACCGGCCAGGAGCTGCGGGTGCGCGGGGCGCGCAAGCTGGCCGGCAAGGCGGAGGCGCTCACCCCCAATGATCCCGACGAGACGTGGCATAGCGTGCGGATCCTCGCCAAGCGCGCCCGCTACGCTGCCGATGCCATGGGCCACAAGCCGCATGCTAAGGCCCTTGCGGCGGTGCAAGACCTTCTGGGGGAGCATCAGGACGCTGCTGTCGCAGCGGAAACATGGCTGGGGTTCGGTGACGACCCGGCGCTCGCCGTCACCGCGGGCCGGCTCTACGAACGGGAACGGGCCCGCATCCGCCAGGTGCGGGAGGAGTTCCCGTCCCTGTGGCAGCGGGCGGAAGAGAAAAGTCCCGCCGACTGACGGTCGGCGGGACTGTGATAACCCACGACGAGGTCAGCGCTTGGCTGCCTTCTTCGCTGGGGCCTTCTTGGCGGGGGCCTTCTTGGCCACTGCTTTGGTCGCGGTCTTCCGCGCGGCCGTCGCCTTTGTCGCGGCCGTGGTCTTCTTGGCGGGCGCCTTCTTGGCGGGCGCCTTCGCCGCGGTCTTGGCCGGAGCCGCCTTCTTGGCCGGAGCCGCCTTCTTGGCCGGAGCCGCCTTCTTGGCGGCGGCGGCCTTGGCGGTGGTCGTCTTCTTGGCCGCAGCCGTCTTCTTCGCCGGGGCGGGGGCCTTTCCGGTGGCGACGGTCTCCTTAAAACCGGCGCCCGGACGGAAGGCCGGAACCGTCGTCTTCTTCACCTTGACGGCCTCGCCCGTGCGGGGGTTGCGGGCCATGCGGGCCGCACGGGCACGGCGCTCGAAGACACCGAACCCGGTCAGGGAAACCTTCTCTCCCTTGGTCACCGCACCTTGAATCTCGGACAGCGTCGCCTCAAGCACCGCTGTCGCCGTCTTCTTGTCGGTCACGCCCGCGTGCGACGCGATCGCATCGATGAGCTCGCTCTTGTTCATTTTTTCCTCCGGTTATGTCCCTCAGGACCCTTACCAGCCACTCTGTTTCCGCACAGTAGGCTCTAAAACCTCAATATGCCAATAGGATGCGCCAAACACATCGTTGTGTCGCAGAAATAACGACGGTCGCGCCCCAAAGAGACGCGACCGTCGGAGGTTCCCCGAACCGTTAGGACACAACTACACCATACGAAGGTCGTTGCGCCTCAAAGGCTGCGATGGCATCTTCGTGGCGCAGCGTCAGACCGATGTCATCAAGCCCTTCCATCAGGCGCCACCTGCTGAAATCGTCTAGCGCGAACGGCCAGGAACGGCCCGCGCAGCGCACTTGCCGGGCAGCGAGGTCCACTTCGACCGTCGTGGTCGGACTCTCCTCCACCGTGTCCCATAACGTGTCAACGGCCTGCTGGGGCAGCTCGACGGTCAACAAGCCTTGCTTGAGCGAGTTTCCACGGAAGATCTCGCCGAAACGCGGCGAGATGACGACCCGGAAGCCAAAATCCGACAGAGCCCACACCGCGTGCTCACGCGAGGAGCCGGTGCCGAACTCCGGTCCGGCGATAAGAATGCTCGCCCCAGCATAGGCGGGGTTGTTGAGCACGAAGCCGGGATCCTCACGCCAGGCGGCGAAAAGGCCGTCCTCGAAACCGGTCCGGGTCACACGCTTGAGATATACAGCCGGAATGATCTGGTCGGTGTCCACGTTGGAGCGCCGCAATGGCCCAGCTGTACCAACGTGGGTAATGAATTTTTCCATTTGTGGGTACCCCTCAGAGGTCGGCCGGAGCGGCAAGGCGGCCGACGACGGCTGTCGCTGCGGCCACCGCGGGCGAGACAAGGTGCGTGCGCCCGCCCTTGCCCTGGCGCCCTTCGAAGTTGCGGTTCGAGGTGGAGGCGGAGCGCTGGCCCGGCTTGAGCGTGTCCGGGTTCATCCCCAGGCACATGGAGCAACCGGCGAAGCGCCACTCCGCGCCGGCCGCCGTGAAGATCTCGTGCAGCCCTTCGGCTTCGGCCTGCGCACGGACGGCCGCCGAGCCGGGCACAATCATCATCCGCACGCCGTCGGCGACCTTGCGCCCGCGGATGACCTCCGCGGCAAGGCGCAGATCCTCCAGGCGCCCGTTGGTGCACGAGCCGACGAAGACGACGTCGACGGCAACATCACGCAGCGCGGTCCCGGGGTTGAGATCCATGTACTCCACGGCGCGGCGGGCGGCGGCGCGCTCCTCCTCGGTCGGAAACGACTCGGGGTCGGGGATGCTGGCGCTCAACGGCGCCCCTTGGCCGGGATTGGTACCCCAGGTGACAAACGGCGTGAGCGAGGAGGCGTCCAGATCCACCTCGGTGTCGAACTTCGCACCCGCGTCGGTGGGCAGGCTTCGCCAATGGTCCAGCGCGGCCTCCCAGGCCTTGCCCACAGGCGCGAACGTGCGGCCCTCAAGCCAGGCATAGGTTGTGTCGTCCGGGGCGATCAGACCGGCTTTGGCGCCCCATTCGATGGACATGTTGGAGACGGTCATCCGCCCCTCCATGCTGAGCTTCTCGATGACCGGTCCCCGGTACTCGACGACGTGGCCGCGCCCGGCGCCGGTCCCCACCTTGGAAATGAGCGCGAGGATAAGGTCTTTGGCGGTCACCCCGGGCGGCAGCTCGCCGGAGACGTTGACCGCAAGCTGTTTCGGCGTTGTCTGCGGCAGCGTCTGGGTGGCGAGCACGTGCTCCACCTCAGAGGTGCCGATGCCGAAAGCCAACGCGCCGAAGGCGCCGTGGGTCGAGGTGTGCGAGTCGCCGCAGACGATCGTCATGCCGGGCTGGGTCAGGCCCTGCTGCGGTCCCATGACGTGGACGACGCCCTGCTCCGGGTCGCCGAGCGGGTGGAGGCGGATGCCGAACTCGGCACAGTTCTTGCGGAGGGTCTCGATCTGGGTCCGCGAAGTGGGATCGCTTATGGTCAAAAGGTTGTCGGTCGGGGTGTTGTGGTCCTCGGTCGCGATGGTCAGATCGGGATGCCTCACCTTGCGCCCCGCCAGCCGGAGCCCGTCGAACGCTTGCGGGCTCGTCACCTCATGCAACAGGTGCAGGTCTATGTAAAGCAGATCGGGCTCACTGATATCCGACTTGGCCTTGTGTACTACATGTTGGTCCCAGACCTTCTGGGCAAGAGTCCTGCTCACTGGTATCTCCCACCATCTGGACATCCCACTTTATGGGAGGTATGTTTCGGTTCGTGGGACACAGTATGTCTGGCGTTGGCGTGCTTGACAAGGCGGTCTTGATCCTTGGCGCCTGTGTCGATGGCGCAAGCCTTGCCGAGCTCGTCGAACGCACCAAGTTGCCCCGGGCGACGGCGCACCGGCTGGCGCAAGCCCTGGAAATACACCGGATCCTGGTGCGGGACACCCAAGGACGGTGGCGTCCCGGGCCCAGGCTTGGAGAGTTGGCCAACGCCGCGCCCGATGTCCTGCTGACCGCGGCAGAACCGCTGCTCGCGGCCCTTCGCGACGCCACCGGCGAGAGCGCCCAGCTCTACCTGCGGCGCGCCGATGAGCGCGTCTGCGTGGCCGCCGCCGAAAGGGCAAGTGGTCTTCGCGACACCGTCCCAGTAGGCGCGATCCTGCCCATGACCGCGGGCTCCGCAGCACAGATCCTGCTCGCGTGGGAGCCGCCCGAGGCGGTCATGCCTCTGCTGCCGCGCTGCCGGTTCACCGGCCGCACTCTTGCCGAAGTCCGGCGCCGCGGCTGGGCTCAATCCGTGGCCGAGCGCGAGCCCGGCGTCGCCTCAGTGAGCGCACCCATCCGCGACCGCACCGGCCGCGTCATAGCAGCCATAAGCGTTTCCGGCCCCATCGAGCGCCTGGGCCGCCGCCCCGGCGACCGCCACGCCATGGCGGTTGTCCGCGCAGGCCAACGCCTGTCCGGCCTGTAACATGGCCCCGCCTCCGGCGTCGCGGCATTGCCGCGCGTTGCTTTGCTAGGGGCAAAAATTGTCGCGGGCCTGCCCTACCCTGTCCATGTGGCCCCAGAGAACCCCATCGAACTATCGAGCGTCGAAGTCACACCGGCCGCGGCGGTTTCCCTGCCGCGGCGCAAGACCCCGATCATTCTCGCCTCAGCGGTGGCCGCGTCATTGGTGATAGCGGTCGGTGGCTTCGTGGGCTTCCGGCTGCTGGCGGCGGCGGGCGACCCGGCCGAGCGGATGCCCGCGTCGGTGGTCGCGTTCGCCTCCACGGACCTGACGCCGACCCGGGACCAGGTTCGCAGGCTGAGCAAGTTCAATGACCCCAAGGCGTCGGTGGACAAGCTGCTCGCCGAGCTCGACGCCAAGCAGGATATGAGCAGCTGGATGGGCCCTAGCGTCGGCGCGGGCGTCTGGCTCGACAAGAGCGACAGGCCCTTCGTTCTGGTCAGCTTGGACAGCAAGGACGACGCGGCCGCGACCAAGGGCCTGACCAACATCAGGTCCAAAGAGGACATCGGGTTCGTGGTGCGCGAGGGCCGGGTCCTCATAGCGGCCGGCGATGAGAAGGGCGCCGGCAATCAGGCGGCGGCCGAGGCGGCCTGGACGGAGGCGGAGAAGACCCCGCTCGCCAAGCACGGACGCTATGCCGACGCCCGCAAGTGGCTCTCCGAAGAGCAGCTCGCGGTGTTCTATGTCGACCTCGCCGCGCTGGACCGCGTGCTGGAGAAGGCGGTACAGAAGCTGGCCGAGGAGGCGAAGAACGAAGCCGGGGCCGATGTCGACGCGCTGGTCTCTGTCGACCTGCCAGGCGAGTTCAAGGGCGAGCTTGCCGGTTTGCTGATCGCCGGGATCCGCGTCGAAAATGACGGCTACATCGTGCGATACCGCAACATCGGCGGTAAGGCGCAGAGCGGCACGGTCACCGACGCGCTCGCCCGGCTCGGGGCGCTCCCGTCCGCGTCCGAGGTCGCGGCCGTCGCCCAGATCTCCGGTGAGCTCGCCTCGGCGACGTCCATGCTGCCGTTGCTGTTGGGTGGCTTCGGCGGATTCGAGGGCAAGGATGGTGAGATCGTCGAGGTGGACCCCTCCAAAGACCCGCTGACCGAGGCGGAGTTCAAGGAGCTGGACGCCATCATGGCCAAGCCCGAATCCAAGCGCAGCGCAGCCGAGAAGAAGCGCCTCGAGGAGCTGATGGGCAAGCTCATGGGCGCCGGGGTGCCCGGCTGGCCCGGCGACATCGGCGGTGATTTCACCGATGCCGGTGACCCGTGGGACGGCCTGACCGACTCCTTCAAAGACGCCACCATCACCGTGGCCGTCTCCGGTATCACCGAGACCCCCGTCTTCCGCGCCCTCATCGAGCTGGCCAAGGATCCGGAAGCCGACCTCAAGTCGCGCCTGCAGTCGACCCAAGGCAAAGACGTCAAGGTGGATGTGTCGGGCCGCTCCGTGACCGTCATCAGCGCCTCGTTCCCCACCGGCGGCGCCCGGCTCGCCGACAACCCGGTCTTCCAGCGAGCCCTGGCCGGCTGCCCCGCCTCCGCCCAGATCGCCCTCTACGCCGACGCCACCAAGATCCTTCCCGCAACTGTGATCGACCAAATCGGGAAGGTGAGCGCCATCGGCCTGTGGCAATCCGTGGAAGACGGTGAACCGGTGGGGGCCGTTCGCATCCTAATCGGATAGTTCGCACAGCCGACGAAAGCGGGTCACCAGCGTTTCCGGTGGTGACCCGCTCTGCTACTTCTGTAGCCCCGAAGGGATTCGAACCCTCGCTACCGCCTTGAGAGGGCGGCGTCCTAGGCCGCTAGACGACGGGGCCAAGAC
>Ga0075421_100004696_pt1 | contig 16477 bp, 13 predicted proteins | sample SoiMetdeltSBSDD5_FD_75292 | JGI IMG/M metagenome (GOLD analysis project Ga0075421, IMG submission 75292) | Bulk soil microbial communities from a Populus tree surrounding site in Tennessee, USA - Soil MetaG P. deltoides SBSDD5 | ecosystem: Environmental > Terrestrial > Soil > Tree plantation...
CTACAACCGCGCGGTCAAGGACCTCAACGGTTACACGCCGGACGAGCTCCTGCGCGAGGTCGGGCGGGAGTTCGAAGTCACCGACGGGGCGGACCCGACGCCGCCGGGGCGCGGCCGCTTCGGCATGTACCTCGCGGGCCGGTGGTACGGGCTGCGTTTGCGGAGCGAGGTCACCAAGCGCCTCAAGATGATCGACCGGCTCGACGTGAGCGTCCTCCAGGACGGCCTGCTCGCGCCGGTGCTCGGCGTCCAGGACCCGCGCACCGACAAGCGGGTCGAGTTCGTCGGCGGCATCCGCGGCACGTCGGAGCTGGAGCGGCTGGTCGACGGGGGGAAGGCCGCCGTCGCCTTCTCGCTCCACCCGACGAAGGTCGACGAGCTCATGGATGTCTCCGACGCGGGCGAGATCATGCCGCCCAAGTCGACCTGGTTCGAGCCGAAACTGAGGGACGGGCTGCTGAGCCATTTGATTTAAAGCGGTCAGCGGTCAGCTCTCAGCGGTCAGCCAGAAAAAGGCGACCTGGCAAATTTCCGGCTGAGAGCTGACCGCTGAGAGCTGACCGCGATGAAAGTCCTCATTGCCGACAAGTTCGAGGCGAGCGGGGTCCGGGGGCTGGAGGGGATTGGCTGCGAGGTCGATTACCGGCCGGGCCTCCTGGAGGAGACGCTCGTCGAGGCTGTGCGCGAGACGCAGGCCGAGGTGCTCGTCGTCCGCTCGACCAAAGTCACCGAGGCGGCGCTCGACGCCGGGCGCCTGAGCCTGGTCGTGCGCGCGGGCGCGGGCTACAACACGATCGACGTCAAGGCGGCCTCGGCGCGCGGCATCTTCGTCTCGAACTGCCCGGGCAAGAACTCGGTCGCCGTCGCCGAGCTGGCCTTCGCCCTCATGCTCGCGCTCGACCGGCGGGTGCCCGACAACGTCGCCGACCTGCGCGCGGGCAAGTGGGACAAGAAGGAGTACGGCCGGGCGCGCGGCCTCTACGGCCGGACGCTGGGGCTCATTGGCCTGGGTCAGATCGGCCGCGAGATGATCCCGCGGGCGCACGCCTTCGGCCTCGAGGTCGTCGGCTGGAGCCGGCGGCTGACGCCCGAGAGCGCCGCCGCGCTCGGGATCACCTTCCGCCAGACGATCCTCGAAGTCGCCAACGAGAGTGACATCCTCAGCATCCACCTCGCCCTCACGCCCGACACGCGCGGGGTCATCGGGGCCGAGGTCTTCGACGTCATGCGCGAGGGCGCCTACTTCATCAACACCTCGCGGGCCGAAGTCGTCGACCAGCAGGCCCTCGCCCAGGCGGTCCGCGCCCGCGGCCTGCGCGCCGGGCTCGACGTCTTCGCCGAGGAGCCGACGGCCGCCTCCGGCGAGTTCGCCGACGAGATCGTCCGGCTGCCTGGCGTCTACGGGACGCACCACATCGGGGCCTCGACCGAGCAGGCGCAGGAGGCGATCGCGGCCGAGACCGTGCGCGTCATCCGCACCTTCAAGGAGACGGGCAAGGTGCCGAACGTCGTCAACCTCTCCGAGCGGACGCCCGCGACGCACCTCCTCGTCGTCCGCCACCGTGACCGCCCCGGCGTGCTCGCCCACGTACTCAACGAGGTCAAGGCCGCCGAGATCAACGTCCAGGAGATGGAGAACGTCGTCTTCGAGGGGGCGGAGGCGGCAATCGCCCGCATCGGGCTGGACCAGCCGTTGAGCGCCGAGACGCTCGACCGCATCCGCGCAGGCAATCCCGACGTGATCGCGGTCAATCTACTCGCACTATAATCAGCAAGGAGTTTTTCCTCATGACCGAACGCATTTATAACTTCAGCGCCGGCCCGGCGGTGCTGCCCCTGGGGGTCCTCGAAGCGGCCCAGCGCGACCTGCTCGCCCTGCCCGGCGTCGGGATGTCGGTGCTCGAGATCAGCCACCGCTCCGAGCCCTTCGACGAGATCATCCAGGGGGCCGCGGCCGACCTCCGGGCGCTGCTCGAGATCCCCGACAACTACAAAGTTCTCTTCCTCCAGGGCGGCGCGAGCCTGCAATTCACCATGGTGCCGATGAACCTCCTGCCCAAGGGCGGGAGCGCTGATTACATCATCACCGGCGCCTGGTCGCAGGGGGCGCTCAAGGAGGCCAAGAAGCTCGGCACGGCGCGCGTCGCCGCCTCGACTGAGGACAGCCACTTCTCGCGCATCCCGGCGCCGGAGGAGCTCGACCTCGACCCCGGCGCCGCCTACGCCCACTTCACCTCGAACAACACGATCTACGGCACCCAGTGGCGCGCCGAGCCCGAAGCCGGCGGCGTCCCCCTCGTCTGCGACGCCTCGTCGGACTTCCTCAGCCGCCCGCTCGAGGTCGCCAGGTACGGGCTGATCTACGCCGGGGCGCAGAAGAACGCGGGCCCGGCGGGCGTGACGCTGGTCATCGTCCGCGACGACTTGCTCGCGCGCGTCCCCCAGGGGCTGCCCTCGCTGCTCGACTACCGGCTGCTCGCCGAGAAGGAGTCGCTCTACAACACCCCCCCCGTCTTCGCGATCTACGTCGCCGGACTCGTCTTCAAGTGGCTGCGGCGGGAGGTCGGGGGCCTGACCGAGATTCAGAAGCGGAACGAGGAGAAGGCCAAACTCCTCTACGACGCGATCGACGCCACGAACTTCTACCGCGGGCACGCCGAGCCCGGGAGCCGCAGCCGCATGAACGTCACCTTCCGGCTGCCGACCGAGGAACTGGAGAAGAGTTTCGCCAAAGAGGCGACCGCGGCGGGGATGGACGGCCTCAAAGGCCACCGCTCGGTCGGGGGCATCCGCGCGTCGATCTACAACGCCTTCCCGAAGGAGGGCGTCGCGCGGCTCGTCGAATTTATGCGCGAGTTCGAGAGGAAGAACGGGTGAGCATCGCCCGCGGATGACACGGGTCAGGCGGATCGACCCGTGTCACCCGCAGGCGATGGCCTCCTCGACGATCCGCTCCTCCCACCCGAACCCGTGAAGCCAGTGAGTGTTCGGCTGCGCCCGCCACCAGGTCAACTGCCGCTTGGCGTAGTGGCGCGTGTCGAGCTTCATCTGCTCGATCGCGTCCTCCAGCGTCCGCCTGCCCTCGAGGTACTCAACCACCCGCCGGTAGCCATGCGCGCCGAAGGCCTTGGCCGTCGGCGGGACGCCCGCGGCAATCAAATCTCGCACCTCCTCGACCAGCCCGCGCGCGACCATCAGATCCGCCCTCCGGTCGATCAGCGCGTAGAGCTCTTTGCGCGGCGGGTTGAGGACGAAGTAGGTCAGCCGGGCCGCCTCCGGCGTCGGCTCCTCGGGCGCCCGTGCCTGCCAGGCCGAGAGGCCCACCCCCGACGAAAAGAAGACCTCGAGCGCCCGTGTCACCCGCGACCAGTCGCGCGGCGCGCAGCGCGCGGCCGTCGCCGGGTCGACCCGCGCGAGCATCCGGTGCAGGTGATCCGCCCCGCGCCGCCGCAGGCTCCGCTGCAGGCGCGGCCGCAAAGTCTCGTCGATCTCCGGGGCGTCGCAGAATTTCGTCGCCAGCGCGCGCAGGTAGAAGCCCGTCCCCCCGACCAGGATCGCCCGCTTGCCGCGCCCCTCGATCTCGGCGATCGCCGCCCGCGCCCGCTCGGCCCAGGCGACGGCGGTGAAGTTGGCCGTCGGCCCGACGATGTCGATGAGGTGATGCGGGATGCCGCGCCGCTCCTCAGCCGGGACTTTCGCCGTCGCGACGTAGATCCCTCGGTAGACCTGGACCGAGTCGCAGTTGACGACCTCCCCGCCCAGCCTCTCGGCGAGCGCGATCCCGAGGTCGCTCTTGCCCGACGCGGTCGGCCCAACGACGGCGGTCAAAGGTGGAGACCCGGCGGTGATCACTGCGGCAGGTTGAACCAGCGGTAAAGCGCGACCCCGAGGAGCAGCGTGAGCAGGAGCCACGCGCCGAGTTGTTGCATTTTCGTCCGCCTCAACCCCTCCGTGCCTCTGTGGCTACATTACTTAGCGCCGCGCGGCCACCTGCGCATGGCGGCTCGCCCCCGACTGGAGGAAGCTGAGGAACTCGCCCTTGTCGCGCGTCAGCCCGGCGAACTGCGCCAGCTCGTTTCCGTCGGGGCCGACGATGACGTAGAGCGGTAGCGCGACGGTCTTGAATTTGGCCTCCTGCATGGCGCTGTTGCGGTCGTCCTCCGCCGTCTGGCGGTCCGTGTAGAGCTCGGCCAGGACGAAGCGCTCCAGTTCCTTCCGCACCCGCGGGTCGGGGAAGATGTTGGTCTCCATCCAGCGGCAGTTGGTGCAGGTCACGCCAGTGAAATTGAGGAAGACGGGCTTGTTCTCGGCGCGCGCGCGCGAGAGCGCGGCGTCGTAGCTCCCCAGCCAGTCGCCGTGCGACTCGCTTGCGGCGGCGTTCATGGTCCCGGTCTGGGCGGGCGGGAGGAAGGCATCGAGCTCGCCCATCCGCGCCCCGAAGAGACCCGCGAGCAGATAAAAGGCCAGTCCGAGGAAGAAGACGCTCGCGAGCATGCGCGGCACGCTCAGGCGGTCGACCGCGGTGTCATAAGGCAGCTGAATCTTGCCGAGCAGGTAGATTGCCGTGACGATGGCGAGCGCCACCCAGGCGGCGAGCACGAGGTTGCGCGAGACCGTGTTCCAGCCCCAGACGAGGTCGACGTTGCTCAGGAATTTGAAGGCCGCCGCCAATTCGAGGAAGCCCATGACGACCTTGACGCTGTTGAGCCATCCGCCCGACGAGGGCAGCGAGCGCAGCCACTGCGGGAAGAGCGCGAGCAGGAAGAACGGCAGCGCGAAGGCCGTCGCGAAGGCGAACATCCCGAGCGCCGCCCAGAACCACTCGCCCTGCGTCGCCGCGACGAGCACTGTCCCGACGAACGCCGCCGTGCAGGTGAATGAGGTCAGCGTGAAGGTCAGCCCCATGAGCAGCGTCGCCGCCATGGTCCCGCCCTGCGCCCGCGAGTCGAGCCGAGAGAGCAGGCGCGAGGGGACGCGAATCTCGAACATCCCGAAGAGATTGAGCGCGAAGACGACGAAGAGCGTCGTCAGGAAGAGGTTCATCCACGGGCTCGCCGCGAGCCGGTTGACGCCCGCCGGCCCGGCCACGAGCGTCAGCGCCAGCCCGAGCCCCGTGAAGGTGAAGATGATCCCGAAGCAGTAGACCAGCGCCTGCTTGACCGCGCCCCAGGTCGAGCCCTGCTCCCGCTTGGTGAAAAACGAGACCGTGATCGGGATCATCGGAAAGACACAGGGCGTGAGCAGCGCCAGAAACCCGAACCCCATGGCGAGCCAGATGTAGCCGAGCAGCCCGCTCTGCCGTGCCCGCGTCGGCGGCGGGGGGGGGGGCGATGCTTCCGCTGCCCCCACAGCCGCGGGCACCGGCGTCGCAGTCGGCGTGGCGGTCGGCTCGGAGACCAGCGCCGGGGGGGTGGTCGGGCTCGGCGTCGCGCTCAGAGTCGGGCTTGGCTTGGTGGCCAGGGCAGCGACGCTCTTGGCGGCTGCCGCGGCGATCGTGGTTTCGACCTCGACGGGTCGGGTCCGGGGCGGCAGGCACTGTTTGTCGTCGCAGAGTTGGAAGGTCACCTTGGCGACGATCTTCTGCGGGCCGGGCGGGGCGTCGGCGGCGACCTTGACCGGGACGGTAAAGGTGACCTCGCCCTCGAAGGTCTGCGTGTCGATCTCGAAGTTGGGGTCGAAGGCGGTCTTCGGCTTCGGCTGCTGGACGGCCCCATCGGGCAGGAAGACGGCGCCCTCCTCCAGGGCGATCTTGACGGCGCGCGGCGGCGGCCCCTGCGTCATGGCGTACATGTGCCAGCCCGGTTCCAGTTTCGCCGTCAGCAACAGCTTCGCCCGCGCGCCCGGGCGCAACTCACCCGGCTCCAGCCGGCCTGACCAGGCCGCCGGGTTGAGCCGCCCCTGCCCCGCGGCGAGCGTGACCAGCGCGAGCGCCGAGGCCACGCCGGAACCGATTCTGCGCCAATGTGACATGCCCATACCTCCGGCTACGGTTGACGGACCGAGAGCGGATTCTAACACAACCGCCGGGCTGGGCGCTTGCCGGGAAGTCGACCGAGTTACTTCTGGGCCGCGAGCTGGGCGGCTATCTGCTTGAACCGCTCTTTCATGAGCCGCGCCCGCTCCTCGCCGCGCGGATGGCTCTGGACATACCTCTCGAGGTGGGTCAGGTGGCTGGGGCCGAATTGTTGCGGGTCGCGCAGCTCCGTGATCAAGTCGCTGACCTTAGTCCAGACGGCGACGGCCTCGGGGCTGGTGTCGAAGAAGAGCCCGGCGTCGATCGCCCCGTGGTTGACCATGGCCGCCGCCATGTCCCAGTAGCTGGTTACCATCCGGTAGTAGGTGCCGCGCTCCGGGCGGTCAAGGTCCGTGAAGAGCGCCTTGACGTCGTCAATGCTCCCCGGGTGAAACTCCCCGAGGATGAACTTGCGCGCCTCGCGCATGGTCTCCTCGCGCCGCAGGTCGTAGAGCTTGAGAATCAGTTCCGCATCTTGGTGAGTCGCCATCATTCCCTCTCTTGATTTACAAGTTGATGTAGTTCGGCCCGCCGCCCCCCTCGGGCGTCACCCAGTCGATGATCTGGTACGGGTCCATGATGTCGCAGGTCTTGCAGTGAACGCAGTTCGAGAAGTTGATCTTCGGGCGGCGCCCGCCGTCCACCGGCTCGATCTCGTAGACTGCCGCCGGGCAGAAGTACTGGCACGGGTTGCCGTACTCCCTGGTGCACCGCTCGACGCAGACGTTGAAGTCGAGCACGTGGAGGTGCGGCGGCTGGTCCTCGTCGTGCTCGGTGCCCGAGCGGTAGACGTCGGTCACCTTGTCGAAGGTCAGCTTGTTATCGTAGCGCGGCGGCGGCGGCTCGGGCACGTCCGCAGCGCCGGCCGGCGTCTTCCCGTAGGCCTCCCGCAGCGTGCGCACGCGCCGGTGGCCGGCCTCGGCCTTGAGGTCGCCGCGCAGGCCCCGCCCACCGGTGAGGTACTGGAGCCCGCTCTCGACGAGGCCCCGCCGGCGGCCGTGCTCGAAGGCCTGGTGGAAGTTGCGCACTTCGTAGAGCTCTTGCTCGATCGAACTCGCCTTGACGAGCTGCTCGTAGCGCTGGAGCTGGGTGTCGTCGTAGCGCCCGGCGACGAGGGCTTCGTAGATCGCCTGCGCCGCCAGCATCCCGGACTGCATCGCCATGTGGATGCCCTTGAGCTTCTGCGAGTTGAGGAAGCTCGCCGAGTCGCCAATGATGAGGAAGCCGTCGCCATAGTACTTCGGCTGCGAGAAGTAGCCGCCCTCGGGGATCGCCTTCGCCCCGTAGTGGAGCATCCTCCCGCCCGCGAGCATCCCGGCGATCGCCGGGTGCCGCTTGAACTCCTGGAAGAGGCGGTGCGGGTCCGTCAACGGGTCGCGGTAGTCGAGCCCGACCACCAGGCCGACGTCGAGCAGGTCGTTCTGCATCCCGTAGACGAAGCCGCCCCCGAAGATGTCGTTCGGCAGCGGGTAGCCGAGCGTGTGCATGACCGCGCCCGGCTTGACGCGCCCCTTCGGCAACTCCCAGATCTCCTTGACCCCGGCGGCGTAGACCTGCGGGTTGCGTCCTTCGTCGAGGTTCAGCCGGTGGACGAGCTTCTTGACGAGCGAGCCGCGCACCCCCTCGCCGAAGACCGTCACCTTGGCCAGGATGTCGACGCCCGGCTCGAAGTTCGCCTTCGGCTGCCCGTCGCGGCCGACCCCCTTGTCGCCGGTCCTCACGCCGAGCACCCGGTCGCTGTCGAGGAGCACCTGGTCGCCCGGGAACTCCGGGAAGATGTCGACCCCCGCCGCCTCGACAACCGGCCCCAGCCAGCGGATGAGCTTGTTGAGCGAGACGACGTACTTGCCGTGGTTGTCGAGCGGCGGCGGGATCACCGGGGACCTGAGCTTGCGCGTCGCCGTCAGGTAGGAGACGTCCTCGTCAGTGACCACGGACTCGAGCGGGGCGCCGCGCTCGGCGTAATCGGGCAGCAGCTCGGCGAGTGGGCCGATGTCCATGACCGCGCCCGAAATGATGTGCGAGCCAACCTCGCGCCCCTTCTCGATGACCGCGATCGAGATCTCGTCGAGCGGCTTCCCGCCATGCGCGTCGATCAATTGCCGCAACCGCAGCGCCCCGGCGAGCGACGCCGGCCCCGCCCCGACGAAGAGCACGTCGACTTCCAGACTCTCGCGTTCAATGGCGTCCATAAAGATTTCATCCACGAAGGAACGAAGGCAAACCTTCGTTCCCTTCGTTCCTTCGTGGACCGTCTTACTGTTTGACCTTTTCGGCCTCGGCCGTGAGCGCCGGGACGATCTCGAAGAGGTCGCCGACGATGCCGTAGTCGGCGACCTCGAAGATCGGCGCCTCCGGGTCTTTGTTGATCGCGACGATCGTCCGCGCGCCTTTCATCCCGACGAGGTGCTGAATCGCGCCGGAGATGCCGACGGCGACGTAGAGCTTGGGCGCGACGGTCTGCCCCGAGGAGCCGATCTGGCGGTCCATGGGCAGCCACTCGTTGTCGCAGATCGGCCGCGAGGCGGCGAGCTCCGCGCCGAGGGCGGCGGCCAGCTTCCGGACGATCTCGATGTTCTTCTCCTCCTTGATGCCGCGCCCGACCGCGACGATCAGCGGGGCCTGCGTCAGGTCGACGGCCGCCTTCGCCTCCTTGAACCGCGCCTCGGGCAGCTGCCGCACCAGGTCTGCGTCGAGGTTGACGGCGAGCGCCCGGACCTCGGCCGACCCCGCCTCGGCCTCGTCGCCGCGGAACGACCCGATCTGGAAGCTGACGAAGTGCGGCGCCTCGCCCGCGGGCGCGACGTCGGCCGAGAGCTTGCCCTGGAAGACCTGGCGCGTGAAGATCGCCGCGCCGCCCTCGGCTTTGTACCCGATGCAGTCGCCGACGAGCGCGCGCCGCAGCCCCGCCGCCAGCTTCGGCGCGAAGTCGCGAACCTGATAGGTGTGGCTCATGAGGACGAGCGCCGGCTCGGCCTGCGAGATGACCTGCTTGAGCGCCGCCGCGTAGCCGTCGGCCGTATAGTCTTTGAGCCACTCGCTCTCGACCGTGTAGACGCGCCCGAGCTTCTTCGCCGCGACCTCAGCGGCCAGCCCCGCGACGCCCTCACCGAGGACGACCGCCGCGGTCTCCTGCCCGAGCGCCGCGCCGAGCAACTGAGCCGCGCGCACCGCCTCGTAGGAGGCGCGGCTGACCTTGCCGTCCGCGTGCTCGATGAAGACTAAGATTCCGTTGGCCATTGATCTCTCCTCGTTAAAAGACCCGCGCTTCTTTCTTGAGCTTGTCGATGAGTTTGGCCGCGGCCTCGGCCGGGGCGCCCTCGATGAGCTGCGTTTGTTTGGTCTTCTCAGGGAAGTAGATGCGCCGGATTTGCTGCTTCGGCGCGAGCGTCTCGGCGTCGAGGCCCAGGGCGGCGGCGTCGAGCTTGCGAATCTCCTTCTTCTTCGCGTTCATGATCCCCTTGAGCGTCGCGTAGCGCAGCGTGTTGATCCCCGACTGGATGGTGACGACTGCCGGGAGCGGCAGCCCAACCCACTGGAAGAAGCCCGACTCGAGCTCGCGCTTGACGCGGATCGCGCCCTCCCCGAGCTCGACGTCCATGACGATCGTCGCGTGCGGCAGCCCGAGCAGTTCGGCCGCGATGACCCCCGTCTGGGCGTAGCCGAGGTCGTCCGACTGGAGGCCGGTGAGGAGCAGATCGAAGGCTTCGGCCTTGGCCGCGGCGGCGATCGCCGCGCCGATCCCGAAGGCGTCGAGGCCCCCAAAGGCCGCGTCGTCCAGGTGCAGGCCGCGGTCGGCCCCGCGCGCCAGCGCCTCCTTGATCACCGACTGCACCCGCGGCGGGCCGAGCGAGAGGGCGACCACCTCGCCGCCGTGCTTCTCCTTGAGCCGCAGCGCCTCCTCGAGCGCGTAGGCGTCTGACTCGTTGATCTCGTAAGTCAAGTCGCGATCCTGAATCCAGGTCTGGTCATCATTGATCCGCAGGATCGAATCGTTCTTCGGCACCTGCTTGAGGCAGACGATGATCTTCATAGCAACGCGTGGCTCCTTAACTGGGATTCCGTGTCAAAATTTCAAATCTCAAACCTTCGAAGACGGGCCGGGCGGGTAACTTCTCGCCAGGAAGTGCGGGTCGGCGCCGCCGAGAGTATAGCACAAGGAACGGCCCGGCCAATCTGATCAAGTTTCAGGTCCGGGCCGGGAGGTGGTATAGTTCTCGAGCGGGATCCCCCATTCATCCGAACTGACAATCAGCGGAAGGAGAACTATGCGACTAGTAACCAAACTTGTGCTCGGAATCATGTTCGGCGCGATCCTCGCCCTCGCACCTCTGACTGCGGCCGGGCAGGACGTGCAACGCCAGCCGGACGTACCCTACGTGCCGACGCCGGAGGACGTTGTCGAGGCCATGCTCAAGCTGGCCAACGTGACCAAGAATGACGTGGTCTACGACCTCGGGTGCGGCGACGGGAGGATCGTCATTACCGCCGCCCAGAAGTACGGCGCGCGCGGCGTCGGCGTCGACATCAACCCGGAGCGGATCCAGGACAGCAACGCCAACGCCAAGAAAGCGGGGGTCACCGACCGCGTTAAATTCGTGCAGCAGGACCTCTTCGAGACCGACTTCCGCGAGGCCACGGTCGTCATGCTCTACCTCCTGCCGGACGTCAACCTGAGGCTCCGCCCCAAGCTCCTGAGCGAGCTCAAGCCCGGGACCAGAATCGTCTCTCATAGTTTCAACATGGGTGACTGGGAGCCGGAGAAAGAAGTCAAGGTGCAGGATTCGGGGCGCGAGCGCACGATTTACTTCTGGACCGTCCCGGCGAATAAGACACCCCGGTAAAAGGAACACGGATGAGACGGATCGGGACGGATGACCACGGGTCTGATCCGTGCCAATCCGTCGCATCCGTCTCATCCGTGTTCCCCCCGGGCCGGGAAGAGGTGCCGGAGCATAGGGCCGACGCGCTCGGCCCAGGCCCACTCGCTGTGCGGCGCGTTGTCGGCCTCGAAGTAGCGGAGGTCGCCGCCCAGCACCCAGCCCTTGGCCATGAGCGTGTCGCGCAGGAGCCGCGCCTGGTAGTTGGCGACGCGCCCCTCCTTGGTCCCGACATCGAGCCAGATGCGCAGCGGCGGCCGGGCCCCGAGCGACTGAATCTGGCGGATGATCAGCCGGTTGTCCCACCAGACCGAGGGCGAGAGGACGGCCAGCCGGCCGAAAACGTCGAAGTAGTGCAGTCCGAGGTAGAGCGAGAGGAGCCCGCCGAGCGAGGAGCCGCCCAGGCCCGTATGCTCCGGCCCCTGGAGTGTGCGGTAGCGCGCGTCGATCACCGGCTTCAACTCCTCGACCAGCATGCGCCCGTAAAAGCCCGCGCCGCCGCCCGCCGGCCGCCGGAGGTCGGGCGTCGGCGTGTACTCGTGGATGCGCCGCTCGCCCGCGTTGTAAATGCCGACGATGAGCAGCGGCTCGATCTCCCCGGCCGTGATCAGCTCCTGCGCCGTCTCGTCGACCCGCCACTCGACCCCGGGGATGAACGAGGTCGCGCCGTCGAAGAGGTTCTGCCCGTCCTGGAGGTAGAGCACGGGGAAGCGGCGCGCGGGGTCGGCGTCGTAGCCTGGGGGCAGATAGACGAGCACGTCGCGCTCTTTGATCATGAAGCGCGAGCGGAAATTGCGGTGCATGCGGAAATCGCCAGTCAGCGTGTGCGGGTGCGGCAGCTGCTGTGGGTCGAGCCCCCGGTCGGGCCAGGGCAGGCCCTGGTCGTCGAAAGCTTCCACTTCCGGCGCCTCCGGATCGACGACCGAAGATTTTTGTGGCACGCGAACTCTCCTCGACATTGATCTTACTTCCCCTGCCGAACCAAATTCAGAATAATAGCGCGATCGGATTCAACTTGTATCACGGAGGGAGGCCATTTGGCAGCGACACCGACTCGTCCCGGACAGCGCCGCGTCTACAAATATTACGACTTCATGATCGCCGGGTTCGTGACCATCCTCCTCTGCTCGAACCTCATCGGGGTGCAGAAGGTCTCGACCATCGGGGGATTCAGGTTCGGCGCCGGCATCCTCTTCTTCCCCCTGAGCTACGTCTTCGGCGACATCCTCACTGAGGTCTACGGCTACGCCCGCTCGCGCCGGGTGATCTGGGCGGGCTTCGCCGCTTTGATTTTCGCCTCGTTCATGAGCTGGGTCATCGTCAAGCTGCCGCCGGCGCCGGGCTGGCCGCTGCAGGGCATCTACGAGACGATCTTCGGCCAGACGCCGCGCATCGTCTTCGCCTCGCTGACCGCCTTCTGGGCGGGCGAGTTCGCCAATTCCTTCGTCATGGCCAAGATGAAAATCCGGAGCGGCGGCCGCCGGCTCTGGACGCGGACCGTCGGCTCGACAATCGTCGGCGAGGGGGTCGACTCGCTGATCTTCTACCCGCTCGCTTTCTCCTTCATCTGGCCGGGGGCGCAGATTCTCGAGGTCATGACGATGAATTACGGGCTCAAAGTTCTCTGGGAGGTTGTGGCGACCCCCTTCACCTACAAAATTGTCAATTTCCTGAAACGGGTGGAGAACGAGGACTATTACGACTACGGCACCGACTTCAATCCCTTCATACTCCGGGCGTGATGCTTGACACCACGCCCGGGCGTTGGCCACAATCGCCTGCGGGACTCTAACTTCAAAACAAGGCGGGAACATGAGCGCGAAAGCAGAATTAGGCCTGGAGTCGAAGATCAAAGCGGCGCGCGAGGGGCTCGACGCCTGGACGCGTGAGGTCGTCGCCTGGCACTTTGACCCGGAGACGGGGACGCCGTTCTGGCTCGAGTACGCCCGGGGGCTCGACTGGGACCCGCGGCGCGAGATTCAGACCTACGACGACCTGGACCGCTTCGGCTTCTTCCAGGACGAGTGGCTGCGCGGCGGCCCGGTGCGCCGGTGGGTGCCCAAGGGCTACGCCGATCGCCCGGTCTACACCTTCGAGACGGGCGGGAGCACAGGCGTGCCGAAGTCGCGGATCAACATCGACGACTTCCGGACCGACTACGAGATGTTCAGCGCGACGCTGCCCGACGAATCCTTCCCAAAAGGCGCGGACTGGCTCTCGGTCGGCCCTTCGGGGCCGCGCCGGCTGCGGCTCGCCGTCGAGCACCTGGCGCAGTACCGCGGGGGCATCTGCTTCATGCTCGACCTCGACCCGCGTTGGGTGATCAAGCTTATCCGGATGAACGAGATGAGCATGGTCGAGAAGTACAAGCAGCACGTCGTCGACCAGGCGCTGACCCTCATGCGCGCGCACGACAACATCCGCTGCCTCTTCACCACGCCGAAGCTGCTCGAGGCGCTCTGCGAGAAAGTCTCGCTCAAGAAGATGGGGATCACCGGCGTCTTCTGCGGCGGGACCGAGATGACGCCGCAGTTCCACCGCTTCGCCGTCGAGGAGCTGCTCGACGGCATCTACTTCGCCCCGACCTACGGGAACACGCTCATGGGCCTGGCGGTCCACAAGCCGCCGACGCCCGAGGACAACTACGCGATCATCTACTTCCCCCCCTGCCCGCGCGCCATGATCGAGGTCGTCGACCCGGACGAGCCCGCGCGCGTCGTCGGCTATGGCGAAACGGGGCGCGTCCGGCTGACGACGCTCACCAAAGAGTTCTTCATGCCGCGTTTCCTCGAGCGCGACGAGGCCGAGCGCGAGGCGCCCTACGATCGATACCCGTGGGACGGCGTGCGCAACGTCCGCCCGTTCTCGCGCTTCCAGACTTCAGTCGTCGAAGGGGTCTATTGAAATTCCGGATTTCGAATCCGGGAGGTGAGATCACGCTATGCTGCACATACCGATTTTACGCAAAGGGGTTCCGTACCGGAGCATTGACGTGGCGCGGGTGCCGCACTACCGCACGCGCGAGCCGTTCGCCGAGGTGAGCCAGGCCAACGTCGGCCTCATCCGGCGCGACCTGCTCGACCAGGCGCGGACGCGGGAGGCCTTCGCGCCGCTGTCGACCGCCGAACTGATCGAGATTTGCGAGCGGGCGGCCGATCATTTTATGAATGACTCGCTTCCGCTCGGGGATGAGGCGCAGTCGCCGCAGGACTACGTCGAGCAGTTGTCGGCGACGACCGGGCTGCCGTATGTCATGGTGCGGCGGAACATGGCGAAAATCCGCAGCATGCTCGCCAACATGCGGAGCGTCATCGCGGGGCTGACGCGGAATCTGGACCTGGGGATTCTCGACGCCGGCTACGGAGAGGTCGCGGGGCAAGCCATGAGCTTCTACCCGCGAGCGAACTCGCTCGGCGTCGTGCTGCCGAGCAACTCGCCCGGAGTCCACTCGCTCTGGATCCCGGCGGTCGCGCTCAAGACGCCGCTCGTCCTCAAGCCCGGCGGGGCCGAGCCGTGGACCCCGTACCGGATCATCCAGGCGCTGGTCCGCGCCGGCTGCCCGCGCGAGGTCTTCGGCTTCTACCCGACCGACCACGCGGGCGGCGGCGAGATTTTGCGCCAGAGCGGGCGGGGCATGATCTTCGGGGACACGGGGTCAACGGGCAAGTGGGCGGGCGACCCGCGCATCGAGATTCACGGCCCCGGCTACAGCAAGGTGGTCATCGGCGCCGACCTCATCGACGAGTGGGAGAAGTACCTCGACGTGATCGTCGCCTCGATCCTGGAGAACGGCGGGCGCTCGTGCGTCAACGCCTCGGGCGTCTGGGTGCCGGCGCGGGGCCGGGAGATCGCCGAGGCGCTCGGCGATCGCCTCGGCAAGGTCGCGCCGCGCGCGGCCGACGACCCGGAGGCGCCGCTCGCGCCGTTCGCCGACCCGAACGTCGCGGCGCGCATCTCGGCGATCATCGACCAGGGCCTGGCCGAACCCGGGGCGCGCGATGTCACGGCCGCCTACCGCGAGGGCGGGCGGCTGGTCACCTGGGAGGGCTCGACCTACCTGCGGCCGACGGTCGTCGAGTGTGGGGCCGACCACCCGCTGGCGAATCGGGAGTTCCTCTTCCCCTTCGCGAGCGTGGTCGAAGTCGGGGAGCGCGAGATCCCCGAGGCCCTGGGCTCGAGCCTGGTGCTGACGGCGATCACCGCGGACCCGGGATTGATCCGGCGGCTGCTCGCCTCGCCGCACGTCGACCGGCTGAACGTCGGCGCGATCCCGACCAATCAGGTGAGCTGGGACCAGCCGCACGAGGGGAACCTCTTCGACCACCTGTACTCCCGCCGGGCCTTCCAGCGGGTGGCGGGGGCGGCGTGAAGATTCTCTACCTCACGGCCGGCGCCGCGGGGATGTACTGCGGCAGTTGCCTCCGGGACAATGCCCTGGCGACGGAGCTGCTCGCGCGCGGGCACGACGTGACGCTCGTGCCGCTCTACACGCCGACGCGGACCGACGAGCCGAACGTGAGCCAGGAGAAAGTCTTCTTCGGCGGCATCAGCGTCTACCTGCAGCAACACTCGGCGCTCTTCCGCAAGACGCCGCGGGCGCTCGACCGGCTGTGGGATTCGGGCTTCGCGCTGCGGGCGGCCTCGCGCCGCTCGATCCCGGTCGACCCGCAGCTGCTCGGCGAGCTGACGGTCTCGATCCTCCGCGGCGAGGAGGGCCGCCAGCAGAAGGAGCTCTTCAAGCTCCTCGACTGGATGCGCGAGCAGGACGCGCCCGAGGTGGTCGACCTCCAGAACTCGATGCTCATCGGGCTGGCCGGGCCGGTGAGGCGGGCGCTCGGGCGCCCGGTCTGCTGCACGCTCCAGGGCGAGGACACCTTCCTCGACGGGCTCAAGGAGCCCTACCACAGCACCGCCCTCGGACTGATCCGCGAGAAGGTCCGAGACGTCGACGCCTTCATCTCGGTGAGCGCGGCCTACGCCGACTACATGGCCGAGTACCTCCGCGTCCCGCGTGCGAAGATCCACGTGGTGCCGCTCGGGATCAACTTCAAGGACTACCCGCAGACGCGCGAAGCGGGGGACGGGCCGTTCACCATCGGCTTCTTCACGCGCGTCGCGCCGGAGAAGGGACTGCACATTTTGGCCGAGGCTTACCGGCGGCTGCGCGCGCGCCCGGACTTCGGGCCGGCGCGGCTGGAGGCCGCGGGATACCTGGCGCCCGAGCACCAGGAGTACCTGCGCGGCGTCGAGCGGCAGATGCGCGACTGGGGGCTGGGGGACGAGTTCCGTTACCACGGGGAGCTCGACCGCGAGGCCAAGCTCCGGTTCCTCAGCGGCCTGGACGTCATGTCGGTCCCGGCGACACACAACGAGTCGAAGGGGATTTCAGTGCTCGAGGCGATGGCCTGCGGGGTGCCGGTGGTCGAGCCGCGCCGGGGCTCGTTCCCGGAGTTCGTCGAGCGGGCGGGCGGCGGCCTGCTGGTCGAGCCGGAAGACCCGGAGGCGCTGGCGGCCGGGATTCTCGAGCTCCGGCAGGACCCGGAGCTCGCCCGCCGCCTCGGGCTCCGGGGGCACGAGGGCGTGC
>Ga0075421_100004697_pt1 | contig 16475 bp, 15 predicted proteins | sample SoiMetdeltSBSDD5_FD_75292 | JGI IMG/M metagenome (GOLD analysis project Ga0075421, IMG submission 75292) | Bulk soil microbial communities from a Populus tree surrounding site in Tennessee, USA - Soil MetaG P. deltoides SBSDD5 | ecosystem: Environmental > Terrestrial > Soil > Tree plantation...
GCGTCATCGCCGCCATCGCGCTTGCCGCGAGCGGCGTCGGCGCGGTGGCATCTTACGCCGTCGCGGCACCGGCACCGGCATCGCCAGCGTCCGCGCATTCGCCCACGATCGTCATCGCGCAGATCCCGGCCTCCGAGCTGCGAGCGAAGCTCAATACGCTACTGCAGGAGCATGCGTATCTTGCCGCGAGCGCGACGAACGCCGCACTCGGCGGCCGTGCGTCGGAGTTCGAGGCTGCCGCGGCGGCGCTGGACGCCAACTCGGTCGACCTGTCGAAAGCCATCGGAATGGTTTACGGCACGGGTGCGGAGAACGCATTCCTCGCGCTGTGGCGGAAGCACATTGGTTTCTTCGTCGATTACGCGACGGGCGTTGCAACGAAGGACAAGGCCAAGCAGGGGAAAGCCGTCAACGATCTCGTCGGCTACACGCAGGACTTCGGCGCGTTCCTCGCGTCCGCGAATCCGAACTTGCCGAAGGCGACGGTCGCGGAGCTGGTGAAGACTCACGTGCTGACGCTCAAGGATGTCGTCGATGCGCAGGGGATGGGCGACCAGCGAAAGGCGTTCACCGCGCTTCGCTCGGCGGCGAGCCACATGATGATGATCGCCGACCCGCTCGCGACGGCGATTGCCAAACAGTTCCCCGAGCGGTTCGCGAATTAGGCAGCGCTCGATGAAAGGGGGCAGACCCCCAATTAAAACCGCGATGGGGTCAGACCCCATCGCGGTTTTAGTTGGGGTCTGACCCTCCTGGATCAGCCCGTGGCGGAGCGTCGACGGCGCGCGGGCTTCCCGTTTTTCGCGCCGCGCGCTTTCTCGCCCGACGCGGACTTGCCGACCGCGATCGGCACGATGTCGGGGACCTCGATCGGCTCGCTGCCGCACCCGCCGCCCTGCTTCGGCTGCTTGTAGACGTACCGCTCGCCAGCGTAGTTGCGGAACGTGACGGCGTCGTCGGTGATCTCCTCGACATACTCGGGGAGTAGCGGCACCTTGCCACCGCCGCCCGGTGCGTCGATCACGAAGTGCGGGACCGCGAGCCCGGACGTCCAGCCGCGGAGCGCCTTGATGATCTCCAGTCCCTTCTGCACCGTCGTCCGGAAGTGCTCACCGCCGGCGACCTGATCGGCCATATAGATGTAGTAGGGCCGCACGCGCGCCTTCAGAAGCTCGTGCATGAGCTTCATCATTACCTTCGGGTCGTCGTTGACGCCGCGAAGCAGAACGGTTTGACACCCGAGCGGAATGCCCGCTTTCGACAACATGTCGAGCGCCTGCCGAACGCGGGGCGTCAGCTCGTCGGGATGGTTGAAGTGCGTGTTCATGAACACCGGGTGGTACTTCTGCACCATCTCGCAGAACTCCGGTGTGATGCGCTCCGGCAAGTGCGAGGTGATGCGGCTCCCGATGCGGATGATCTCGACGTGCGGGATCGCGCGCAGGTTCTGGAAGAGATACTCCAGTCGCCGGTCGCTCAGCATCATCGGGTCGCCGCCCGACATGATCACGTCGCGAATCTCCGGATGATTCCGGATGTACTCGAACGCCGACTCGTACTGGTTGAGGGGGATCTTCTCCGGATCGCCGACCTTGCGCCGCCGCGTGCAGAAACGGCAGTAGCTGGCGCAGACCGGGCTCACGAGGAAGAGCACGCGATCCGGGTACCGGTGCGTGATGTTCGGCACCGGTGAGTCGGCGTCTTCATCGAGGGAATCGATGACGCCGTCCACGATGTCGAGCTCCTGGACGGTCGGGACGTACTGATTCCACATCGGGTCGCCGACGCTCTTGATCTGCTCGAGCGCGGCCGGCGTGATCCGCATCTGGAAGTTTTCGAACGCCGGCTTGAGCGCTTCGACGTCGATCACGTCGTGACCGAACTTCTCCGCGAGCTTCTCCAGCGTGGCGACGGCGTCGTCCTTCAGGATTTTCTGCCACTCGCTCATGCAACCGCTCCCCAGCCCCGTCGGGGGCTACCTGCCAACCGTTTGGTGAGGATGATCCGATCGTCGGCCGGCGCGTAGAACTCGCGAACGCGAGCTGCCTCGACGTAGCCGCGGCGCAGGTAGAACCCGCGCGTCGCGGTGTAATCGGATCGGGACGATGTTTCCACGACCAACATCCGAGCGTGCAGCGCTTCCAGTCTGCGTTCTACCTCTGCGAGAAGCCGCGACCCACACCCCGAACCCTGGGCATTCCGATCGACGGCGATCCAGTAGAGATCATAGGTACGATCTGTGGCTGGTGTACGACCGTAGCAGGCAAAACCCAGTAGCTCTCGATGAAACGCGCCGACGAACACATAGTCATCGCCGCTGAACGATGCGTCGAACAGCTCGAGCGCGACATCGATCTCGTCGTCGCGAAAGTTCTCGGCGCTTCGGAGAACCTCAGTGACGCGCTCTCGGTCACTCGACCGCATCGGGCCAATGACGAGTTGCGGAGGCTCGTTCACCCGACTGCCTCGACACCGGAGAGCCGCTGCTTGCGCGCCCATCGGTCTTCGGACGACGAGCGCGGCGGCGCGAGCGCTTGCTCACAGACGAGTCGTACGAGCGACGCGTAATCGATGCCCGCCGTGCGTGCCATCCGTGCGAGACCGGCGTCAGGCGCGAAGTCCGGGTTCGCGTTCACCTCGAGAATCCACGGCCGCATCTCGTCATCGATGCGCATGTCGACACGACCATACCCGCGACCGCCCACGACCTGCCACGCGGCGAGTGCGATGCGTCCGAGCTCGGCGGCCAGCGCGTCCGGAAGATCCGCGGGGCAACGCGGCACCGAACCAATGTCCTCATCGCTCCCGGTCTCCCACTTCGAGCGATACGAGACGATGCGCCAGTAGCGATCGGGCATTCCCGAGAAGTCGATCTCCGCGATCGGGAGCACGTGATCGCCAACGATGCCGACGTTGACCTCACGCCCCGCGATGAAACGCTGGACGACGACCTCGTCCCACTCCTCGTGCATCTCGGCGAGGCGCGCGATGAGCGCGCGAGTGCTCCGCACGACTGACCGTTGCTCGACACCGAGCGATGCGTCCTCGGCGGCTGGCTTGCAGATCGCGGGGAAACCGACGACAGGGGCCGGTTCGCCGCGGCGTGCGACGCGCCACCGCGGCACGGGGAGCTGTGCGGCGTCGAGGATGGTGTTGATGACGTGTTTGCGCAGACATGCCGCGGTTGTCCAGCTGCCGCTACCGGTGTAGGGCACACCCAGGAGCTCGAGCGCCGAGATCACGGACGACTCGAGCACGGCCGAACCGTCGACTCCCTCACAGAGGTTGAACGCGAGGCCGGATTTCGCCCGACGCACGCGCTCGATCCACCGGCCGTCCGGGTTCACCGGAACGCGAATCGGCTCGTGCCCGTCGGTGGTGAGCACGCGCTCCACCGCCTCGACAGTTTCGAGGATGGCGAGGTCTGGCGATTTGCCGAGCGCCGAAATCCCATCGAAGAGGACGGCGACTTTCATGCGAGCTCCGCTCGAGAGACCGTGATGCGACTCACCGCGACATGCCGGCCGCGCCGGCGAGCGTCGCGACGTCCAGCTCCACGCCTTGCCGTTCCGCCGCGTGGACGAGGCACGCCTGAATGAGCTCGTCGTAGCTCATCCCGGCGGCCCGCGCCGCTTTGGGAAAGCAGGAGTTGTCCGCGGGATTGGGGAGAATCCCCGGCAGGGGATTGACCTCGACCACGTTCGGCTTGCCCGCTGCGTCCAGTCGGACGTCGATCCGCGACCAGTCGCGGCAGCCAAGCACGTGGTAGGCGCGGAGCACGACGTGTTCGATCGTGCGCCGCAACTCCTCATCGATCCGCGCGGGACATTCGAAGATCTCGAGTGGCTGCTCGGGGCGATCCCAGATCCACTTCGCCTCGAAGCCGTAGACGGGAAGCGCGCCGGGAGGGAGCGCTTCGAAGTTCATGCCGACGATGGGAAGCACGCGCGCCGCATCGCCGTTGCCGAGCACTGCGCAGGTGAACTCTGCGCCGGGGAGATACTCCTCGATGAGGACCGGTTGGCGGTAGCGCTCGAGGAGAAACTCGACCTGCGCGTGGAGCTCGTCCTGGTTCCGACAGTAGTTCGCTTCAGTTATCCCCTTGGACGATCCTTCGTGGATTGGCTTCACAAAAACTGCGAACTGGGAACGGGGAACCGGGAACAGGGGCTGCTCGCTGCGAGCGGCATGCAGCCCCTGTTCCCCGTTCCCTGTTCCCAGTTCCCACCCTCTACGTACGACGGAGAACGGAGCCGTGGCTACACCATGATAGGCGAGCACTTCCTTCGTGCGCGCTTTGTCGAGGCACAGCGACAGCGTGAACGGATCGCTGGCGGAGTAGGGGATGCCGTAGAACTCGCAGATCGCAGGTACGTGTGCCTCGCGATTCACGCCGCGGAGGCCTTCGGCGATGTTGAAGACGATGTCGACGCGGGAGTCGCGGAGGTTTTGCGGAAAGTCGGCGTCCGCTTCGAGGCGGATGACATCGCCGAACGCACTGAGCGCTGAGGCGACTGCATCGATCGTTTCAGCGCTGTCCCACTCGGCGAACTCGTCGTCGGTGGGTCCGGCATGTGCGGGGGCGGCGAAGCTTCCCCCGACGGTGGCCGAGCTCTCGTGCTCGGACGACGCCGGTGCATCGGAGTTCCGGGACGCGACGGCGTCCCGGCGACTACTGGGAGGTTCGTCGTCGCCGCGCGGCGTCTCGTCCTCGGGACGAGCGATCGCGGCCGACTGGGGTTTCTGGTTGTAGGCGAATCCGATTCGCGGCATCCGGACTCCGAAGGAGCTGCTCGATCTGGGCGTTCGTGGCCGTCTCGCCGACGCTGCGTCAGTCGCGGGAGGCACGCGGATTCATCTCTCGCGTGAGCACTCGCGCGTGTGCGTCGTGATGTGCCCGTCGTCACGCGCTGGGTCGGGCAAGTCCGATGCCAAGGAGTGACGACGGCGAATGATAAGAACCGCGATTTTGTCGCGCAATGACCTTTTTTGGTCGATCGGGCTTTTCTGAGATATTAAGTGTGCTTATGATAAGCGGACAGAATAAATGCTCCCATGCCCAAACGCCTCCCGCCCCAGTTCGCCTCGCCGGCCGCCAGCCCCGGCGTCCTCCTCTGGCAAGCCGTCAACCGCTGGCAGCGCGGGCAGCGACGCGCGCTCCGTGACGCCGGCCTCTCCCATCTCCAGGTCATGCTCCTCGCGAGCGTCACGTCGCTCGCCGAGCAGGATGAGCCTGTGACGCAGGTCATGCTCGCGCGACACGCGCGCACCGACGCGATGACGACGTCGCAGGTGATCCGCACGCTCGAGAAGAAACGACTCGTGCGCCGCGCCGACCATCCGTCGGACTCGCGGGCCTACGCGCTGCGCCCGACCGCCGCAGGCCGCCGGCTCGCGCGTCAGCTCATCCACCTCGTCGAGCGTGCCGACCAGGAATTCTTTGCCGCCCTTGGTGGCGACGCGCCGCGATTCGCGGGAATGCTCAGAGAGCTGAGCAGTGCGGAGTAGGAACCGCCGTCAGACCTTGTGGTAAACCAGCCGCGCCGCCTCGCGACGGTCGTTCGCCTCGTAGATCTCGAAGTCCGAGAACATGGCCGACGCCTCCGTCTGCATGAGCCGCAGCGCTGTCACCGCGAACCGGCGGATCTCGAGCTCCGCACCCTCGCTCGACCGCAGCTCCAGCATCGTGCGCCACGCCCGCACGTTCCCGGTCGCGACGATCTTCGTCTCCGTGGCGTTCGGCAGCACCGCGCGCGCAGCCTCGCGTGCCATCTTCCGCCGATGGACCTTGTCGGCCACCCACCCATACCGCTCCATCAGCTCATCGACGAGCCTGACGTAGCTCTGCTGCGCGCTCTCCACCTGAGACTTCCACGCCGACTCCAGCGCCTCGTCGCCGATGATCGCCGGCGGCATCACGAAGTCGGCCACCGATTCGTCGACGTACCGCTGGCTGAGCTGACTGTACGCCCAGCCGGCCCGGTGTCGCACCAGCTCGTGCGTCAGCGATCGACTCACGCCCTCGATGAGCACCGAGTAGTTCGCGTGCTCCAGAACGCTCCCGTGGCCCTGCCGTTTGATGTTCTCCAGGTAGTCGCGGGTCGTGCGATTCGCCGGATTTCGCTGGCTCATGTAGCACAGGCGGCCGGCGAACTCCGCGAGCCGCTCGCCGTCGGTGCTGTCTCCGAGCCAATTCACACGGAGATGGGAAGGCTCAGCGAACGCGGGGCGCGCGAGAACACTGAGGCGAGGCTCGAGATAGATCAAAGGTCGGGAACTCGGGAATAGGGAATCGGGAATCGAGCTGAAAGCTGAAGAGCTGATAGCTCAGCTGATGGCTGATGGCTGATGGCTGATGGCTGCGCGCGTTGCCGCGCGCACGCGCGCAGGCAAACTAGCCGGTTCCCGATTCGTGCTCCAGCATCGCGAGTCGAAACTCCGCATACGCGCGCTCGCGCTCTACACGCGCAAGCACTCGCGCCGCCGCGGGGGGCAGCGGCGGGAGCATCGGGTCGTACTTGATGTCGCCGAGCGGCTGCTGCCCGGGCAGCGCGACCTTCACGCCGGGGTTGAGCAGACCGTCGGGATCGAACGCGTCCTTCACCCGGCGAGCGAGCTCCAGATCGGTCTGCGCGCTCGTCCGGTGCAGGAGCGGCGCACGGAGCCGGCCATCGCCATGCTCGCCCGCCAACGAACCCCCGAGCCGCGCGGTCAGCTCCACAACATCGGTGAGTATCGCGCTCACGCGTGTTCGCCAATCGGGGCGACGGATGTCGACGAGCGGGTTCACGTGCACGTGGGCGTCTCCGGCATGGCCGAAGATCACGCCGGCTACGCCATGGGCGTCGAGCGCAGCGCGTACTCCGCGCACGTAGTCGGCGAGGCGGTCGGGCGGCACCACGCCGTCCTCGATGAATTGCATCGACTTGAGCGAGGGGTCGAGCCGCGCGAGGATCGGACTCGCGGCGTGCCGAAGCTCCCAGAGACGCTCCTCTTCGCTTGCATCGAGACCGAGGGCCACGCTCGTTGCCCCGCACGCTTGCAAGGCCGCGCCGAGACTACGCGCGTTCGCGGCGGCCTCGGCGGCGTCACCCCCTTCCAGCTCGACGAGCAGCACGGCCTGCGTTTCCGCCGGGACCGGAAGCGCTCCGCCGCGTGCGGCGACGTCGAGAAAGGTGCGGTCGAGCAGCTCGCACGCGCTCGCGCTGGCGGCGCGTGCTTCCCCGGCGCCGACGACGGCGTCATCGAGCGAACGATAGGCGACGAGCAGGCTCGCCGTAGCACCGGGCCGCTCGGTCAGCGCGAGCTCCACGCCGACAATGATCGCGAGCGTGCCCTCACTGCCGACGAGCAGGTCGACGAGCTCGCCTGACGCGGCGTATTCCGCGAGCCCGTAACCTGATGAGTTCTTGCGCAGAGTATTCGGTTGGCGGCGAACACTCGGTGAGCGAATGGCCGGCGCGACGTCGGCCAGGAATCGATCTACTGGCGGCACGACCGCGGGTGGCGCACCCCGACGAACGACAGCGCGCGATCCATCACTGAACACGCAATCGACCGCATTCACCCATGCACGCGTAGCGCCGTAACGGAGCGTGCGAGCACCCGCGGCGTTCGTCGCCACCATACCGCCCACCGAACAGAACGCACCGCTCGATGGGTCGACAGGAAAGCGCAGGCTCATGACGCCGGCGGCGGCGTCCACCCGATTGCGCACGGCGCCAGGACCGACATTCACGCATCGCGCATCGCGGTCCGGTGTGCCGATCGCGTCCAATCGACTCAGGTCGACGATGACGCCGTTGCCGATGGCGCCGCCGGGCATGCTGCTTCCCGATCCGCGAGGTACGAGGGGCACGCGCTGGTCCCGCGCCCACCGTACTATCGTCGCGACGTCGTGCGCGTTGAACGGGACGGCGACTGCAGCTGGAATCTCCCGCCCGATCCCGGCCGCCTCCGCGTATGCGGCGCGCGCCTCGATATCGTTGCGGAAGACTCCGCGATACTCGCCGGCGCTCGGAGTGACCGGCATGGATCTCAGGCAGCAGTGTACATCGTGCGGAGAATGACCGCCCCGCCGGGTCTGCACAAGCGCCGAGTGCCACAGAGTCGTTGACAGACGCCGAGGGCGGTCGTCATCACTTCATCCATGCCGAACCGCGTCGACTCTCCGCCTCCTCCCCCTTCCTCTCCACCAGCTGCGTCGCGGCGGTCGGAGCTCCTCGTGAAGATCGAGACGGATCGCCGCCTCGGTCATGAATGGGATGAGTGGGACGGCAAGCCGCTGCCGAACGATGGGGACTTCCGAACGACCACGGCGAAGTATTTCCTCTTCACCGGCGTTGGCATCGCGGGGCTCGTCATTGCCGGCGCGGTGCTGATCTACCTGTTGACGCCGCGTCTCGCGCAGCTCGCCACGTGGCTTCCACCTGCGCTGTACGTCGCGGACCTCGCGGTCGCGGCGGTCGGGGCCCTCTGGCTCGCGTTGATCGCGGTGTCGTACGCGACGGATCGCGCATTGTTGCCGAGCAGGTTCGCCGAGCGTGGACTGCTGTTGAAGACGCTGCGGTTGTCGTCTCGCGTTGGCGAGTTCTTCGGCGTTCAGCGAGACTGGACCGACAATGCCGCCGTCGCCGTCTATAACCGGCTCGCGTGGGCGCGTGAGTGGCGAGTACGCGCGAACGAGCTCCTCATTCTGATCCCGCGGTGCTTGTCGCGCGCGGCGCTCGACGGCGTCATGGACATCGCCAAGCGACACGGCGTCGCGACGTTCGTTGCTACCCGCGGCGCTTACGCACGGCAGGCGATTCGCGAGCGGCGCCCGAAAGCGGTGGTCGCTGTCGCGTGCGAGCGCGACATGGTGAGCGGTCTCCACGACGTCGCGGGGAGAATGCCGGTGCTCGGCCTCACGATGCAGCTGCCGAATGGGCCGTGTAAGGACGCCTCCGTCGATCTCGTGCGGATGGAGGAGTTCGTTCGGAAGTACCTCCGCTAGTCGTTGGTTTTCGCGACGATCACGGTCACGTTGTCGGAGCCGCCGCCGTCGAGCGCGGCGTCGACCAGCGCCTGTGCGGCCACCTCGGCGGAACCGCCCGTGAGGATCGCCGCGATCCGATCGTCGCTCACGTGCTTCGTGAGGCCGTCCGTGCAGAGCAGCAGTGCGTCACCGTCCGACAGGTCCACGACGCCGACTGCCGGCACCAACTCGCCACCCACGGCACTCGACAGCACGTTGTACAACCCGGCTTTCTGGGCGTGGTGCTCGGTCACCGCCCCGATGTCGACGAGATAGTCGCCCATGGTCTGATCGCGCGTGAACTGGCGCACGACGCCCTGGCGCAGGTAGTAGCCTCGGCTGTCGCCGACGTGCACGACGTACGTGCGAGGCCACACGAGCGTGACCATGGTGAGCGTCGTTGCCGGGCCGCCCTGCGTCTGGAACATCTCCTTCAGCCGTTCGTGACCCCGCTCCACCGCGCGTGAGAGCTGGTCGAGGAACGCTTGCTCGTGGTGCACATCGAAGTCCTGCACGCACCCGATGGCCTCGGCGAGGTATTCGACGACAGAGCGAACGGCGACCCCGCTTGCCAGCTTCCCGCCTGTCCCGCCCCCTACTCCGTCCGCCACGACGAGGAGGTGAGCTTCGGGGCGCCGTACGCGATCGAGGATTGTCGGGGCCTCCAGGTTCGTCGCACGGAGCTCGACCGACTTCCGCATCGTCATGATGGCGAAGTGGTCCTCGTTGGCCTTCCGAACTTTGCCAACGTGCGACAGACCGGCGATGTCGACTCGAGGCGGGGCCTGAGCTTCAGCGAGCATGGCGCACCTGTGGTTGGTCGGTTGGAGATGACGGCCCTCCGACCGTGGCCCTCGCAAGCCACCGGAACGAATCCTCGACGCCGTCCCCAGTCTTCGCGCTCGTGCGCAGGACGTGGAACCCCGCGGCGATGAGCTTCGACGTGTCGGACGCTTCGAGCGCCCATCGATCCTCCAAGTCGGCCTTGTTCAGGGCGACGATCGACGGGACGTCGCCCGCAGCTACACGCGCGTGCTCGCGCAGATCGAACAGCTGATCCACCGTCTCGCGCCGCGTACCGTCGGCGACGAAGAACATCGCGTGCGCGCCGCGCAGGTAGCTTGCCGGGATCTCCGAGTCCGGCGCCCGGCCTTCGACGTCCCACAGGAGAAGATTGACTATCGTCCCGCCGAGGTCCACTTCCTTGCGATCGATCTTCACGCCGACGGTGCTGTGATACTTCGCGGAGAAGATTGAATTCACGTACCGTTGCACGAGACTCGTTTTGCCCGTGCCGTAAACGCCGACCATACAGATCTTCTTCTGGATCATCGTGCACGCTCCGCACCCTGAGAGCCGGGCAGTGGGGTTGCCCGGACCACGAACGATACACTTCTGTTGATTCGCGCCTGATCTGCGGACGTCGACGCCGTGAGCGGACTCCCGCTGCCCGTGGCCGTCGCTTCCAGTATCGCAGCAGACACGCCGAGTGACACGAGATGGTCGCGGACCGCGACGGCGCGGCGGCGACTCAGTGCGAGATTTTCGTTTGCGGACCCCGACGGGTCGGTGCGGCCGACGAGCTGTACCGTCACGGTGTAGCCGTGTCGGCGGGCCGCGTCGGCGAGTGCCCGCACGCGATCGCTCACGGTGCTCATGGTAGCGCGCGCGGCCTCGCCGATCACCCCCGATCCGACGTCGAAGAGTGCGCGCGTCTCCTCGATGGCCGCGCGGAGCGAATCCAATTCCGCGGGCAGCCCCAGTTGGACGCGAGAGACGTCGACCGAGACGATGCCTGGCAGGGCAGGTGCCACGGTCGCGGCGCGAGCGATCCACGCCTCGCTGGCGCGACCGGTCGCGACCAGGGAGTCGCCGGAGACCCTGAGCGTGACGCCGGCGGGCGGCGCAAGCACGCGACGAGCGCGCGCGAGAACCAACGCCGGTTCCGTCGAGACGTAGGGCTCCCATTGCGCCACCACGTCCGTAGTGTCGATGTCCATGCCCGCGAGCAGCGTCGCAGGATTCGCCGCCAGTGCGTCGCGCATCCCCGTGACGTGCCACCGGCCGCCGCTCCGCTCGCTCCGGATCACCGTGATGCCGGGTTCGGACTCGAGGCGAGCGACAGCGGCGTTCCAGCGTCTTCGGCCACTCGTCCCGAACCACTCCACCGCAGCCACGAACAACAGGAGCGGGATGATCCACGCGTAGCGACGGAAGCCCTGAGCGTTGGCGCCATCAGTGGAGAGGACGGTCTCGACGCACTCGTCGAGCAGGGGACGCGTCGTCGTGAACGGGGCGGAGTCGCCACTGAAGCCGCTCAGAGGATTGGACCACTGGAGATGGATGGTCTCGAGGGTCGTCTGCAGCTTGACGGGCAGCGACTCGGGCGGTTGTCCGCGTACGACCGCCGCGATGTGTGCCTCCGGTCCCGCTTCGACGAGCACCGTCAGGTCACCGACGGCGAAGGCACGCAGCTCACCAGTCTGCTTCGACTCGAACGAATCGTTCACGAAGTCGGCGATCGCGGTGAGCATCCCCGAGATGAGGTCCGCATCGCGCGAATCCTCCTCCGGCACGTGGGCCAGGAGCAGCCCTGTGTGCGCGTGCACGAGAAAGACCTGCTCGACGCGATACACGAGCGCGTGGCGAATGACGATCTGCGCGAACGGGACCCCGGTTCGCCATGATTCGAGGCGCCATCGGATGCCGCGGGGCGAGAGGCTATGCTCGATTGCTCGGTTGATCGTGTTGACGAGTCCCGACATCGTCTCGGCGATCGCCTTGCGGATCGCCGGCCCAAGCACCGGGAAGATGGCCGTCGCGATCTCGTGCGGGTTGCGCCGCACGGATTCGCTGATCGCGGTCTCGACGGTCGGTGCCATCGCCATGGCGAGCTGGTCGTCGCGCGCGGAGCGCTGCGCAATCGCCTGGGGGAGCTTCTCGGCCAGCTCCTCGGGGGTGATCTCGTGCGTGTCGAGTCGGCGCCGCAGCTCCTCGAGCTGCCGGCGCTCTCCGCCAAAGAGCAGGTCGCGAAGCTCGGAGAGCTCGCGGACGCTCACATCGCTGTTCCGGTCGCCGCTTGCCGCGCCCGGCGCGCCGTCCGGGGCCACGGTCAGCCTCGGGCGTTCCCCTTCGTCGGTTGGCGGGAGTCACCTCCGAGCCGCGTCGCCATGTCGGCGAACACCCCGACGAGGGCGGACACGTCGGCCTTGTCGGTGCGGAGCGATGTCACTTCCCGGTTGAGGTCCGCCGTGATGCGTTGCGAAAGGCGCTCGATCTCGACCGAGGTCGCCCGCGACTGCTGGAGGATGTGATCGCGGATCTCGGCGTCGGCCATGCCAGTGAGCTCCTCCAGCTTCACGTGGCGTTTCTCGAGGGACCGCAGGACTTCCTTCAGCTCGCTGGAGAGCGCCTTGAGCTCCTCGGTTCGCTTCGTCCGCTCCGCGGCGAGCCGCTCGGTGAGCGTCTGGACATCGCGCTTCGCGCCGGCATCGACGTCGGCAAGCTGTTTGGACAAGTCGGACCGAATGGCGGCCTGTTCGCGCATGATCCGCTCCTCGAGGCCCTGCAAGCGCGCTTCCACCGCGCGCATCTGCCCGCCGAACAGGATGTCGCGGACCTTGTCGAGGCTCTCGGGGGCGGAGTCGTTAGGTGGCAGGTCGGCGGGGCGCGCTGGCGGGGCGGGGGCTGCCGCCTTTCTCCCATTGTCGGCGCGCTGATTCTCCGTTCTGGCCATGGTCGGTTACCTCTCGTCGCAGGACACGACCGACAGGGCAATGTTCCGTGCAGGCCAAAGTACGCTAGGAGCCCGAGGGCCGGAAGATCAGTTGGTTGGGGACACGACCGCCGTCGCTTCGATCTCGACGAGGGCCTGCTCCTCGAGCAGCCCGGCGACGACGATGACGGACATCGCGGGGTAATGGCGCCCGATGATCTCGCGGTACGCGGTCCCGATCACATCCCGCTCACGGAGGTAGAGGTTCCGGTCGGTGACGAACCACGTGAGCCTAACGAGATGGGCAGGCTGCGCCGCCGCCGCCGCAAGCACGGCCACGATGTTCGCGAGCGCCTGCCGCACCTGGGCCGCCATCCCGCCTTCGGCGACTTTCAGGGTCACCGGGTCCCATCCGATCTGTCCGGCCACGAAGATGGTGCGCCCTTCCGCGATTACTCCGTGTGAGTATCCGGCGCCTCGAGGCCATCCGTCCGGGCTGAGCTGCCTATTGCCCGGAGGGTGGGAACCGGGAACCGGGAACGGGGGACCGGGAGCTTGCGAGCTGGGAGGCTGCGCGTTTCGGGACTCGTCGGTCATGTGGGCCCTTCCGGTTCCCGGTTCCCCGTTCCCGGTTCCCTATGCTCCCGAAGCTTGAATCTCTGAAGCTTGCCTGTCTCAGTTCTCGGCAGTTTCTCCACGAACTCCACGCGCCGCGGGTACTTGTACGGCGCGATCTCGGCTTTCACGAACTCCTGCAGCTCGCGAGCGAGCTCGGGTGACGCCCCGAAGCCAGGGCGGACGACGACGAACGCCTTTACCACGTGGCCACGTTCCTCGTCGGGCGCCGCGACGACGCCACACTCCTGCACGGCGCGATGCTCGAGGAGGACGTTCTCGACCTCAGCCCCCGAAACGTTATGCCCGCCGGTGATGATCATGTCATCGGTGCGGGCCTCGTACCAGAAATAGCCATCCGCGTCCTGCCGGAACGAGTCACCAGTGATGTTCCAGCCGTTCTCCACGTACCCGCGCTGGCGATCGGGATCGTCGAGGTAGCGGCATCCCGTCGGCCCACGCACCGCGAGGCGACCGATCTCGCCGCGGGGCACTTCATTGCCTGCGTCGTCGACGCACCGGGCCGCGTAGCCGGGGATTGCTCGTCCTGTCGAGCCTGGGCGGATCGCGCCGCCGCCAGCCGAAATGAAGATGTGGAGCATCTCCGTCGCGCCGATGCCGTCGATGATCCGGATGCCGGTTTCGCGTTCCCACGCATCGAACGTCGCGCGCGGCAGGTGCTCGCCAGCGGACACGCATTTCGTGAGCGACGACACGTCGTGAGTGCTCAGCAGCCCGAGCATGGCCCGGTAGGCAGTCGGCGACGTCCAGCAGACCGTCGGCCGGAAGTCATGAATCCCCTTGATGAGGTGCGGAGGTGCCGCCTGCTCGAGCAGCAACGAGGCGGCACCAACCCGCATTGGAAATAGCACCAGCCCGCCGAGGCCGAACGTGAACGCGAAAGGCGGGGAGCCGCAGCACATGTCATCCCGCGAGAGCCTGGCCGTCGAGGCCGGAAAGCAGTCGCAGATGGCCATGACGTCGCGGTGGAAGTGCATGGTCCCCTTTGCGTTGCCGGTGGTGCCGGACGTAAACGCGATCAGCACCGTGTCGTCCGCCGCCGTATCCACGTTCTCGAACGTGGTCGGCTTGTCCGCCATCAATGTCTCGAGCGATCCCGCTTCGTTCGACGAGAAGTGCGCCGTCCGGCCGCCGGCCCTCGGCGCACCAGACGCCGTGGTGTGCATCGCGGCTTCGCATTCGGCCGCGAATCGCGTGTCGCACAGCGCGAGCGAGATCTCAGCCTTGTCGGCGATGTACGTGAGCTCCCGCACGCGGAGGAGCGGCATGGTACAGACGACCACGGCCCCTGTCTTCACGATCGCGAACCAGCACGCGACCATCATCGGGCTGTTCGGGCCGCGCAGCAGCACGCGGTTGCCGGGCACGACCCCGAGATCCTCGACCAGCACGTGCGCGATGCGGTTCGACATCTCGAGCACGTCCCGGTACGTCCACCGTCCGCCAGGGAAGAGGAACGCCGTGCGGTCGCCATCGCCCTCCTCGACGCGCTTGTCGAGCAGCTCGGTCGCACAGTTCAGCTGGCTCGGATACGACAGCTCGGGAAGCGAGCTGAAGTCCATCTCCGGCCACAGCTCGCGCGGTGGCAGGCGATCCCGGCAGAACGTGTCCCGGTGCGCCGACACACCGGTCGGGGCGTTAGGCACTCGCGTCGACGTCGTCGTCATTGCAGGTGACACTCCGAAATCGGCTTGATATGGTTCGCGGCAATGACGCTCACCACAAGTCTCCTGATCGAGAGCTCCAAATCCGGAAAGACCGCCGCCTTTGCTTCAATCCTTCAGCGCCTCCTCTGCGGCAGCGATGACTTGCCCGGCGATGACCAGCTTTTGAATCTCGCTCGTCCCCTCGTAGATGCGCAGTGCGCGGATCTCGCGGTAGAGCCGCTCGACCGTCTCACCGACGACGACACCCCGCCCGCCGAACAGCTGTACTGCGTCGTCGATGACGCGCTGTGCGCTCTCCGTCGCGTGCAGCTTGGCCATGGCGGCCTCGCGCGTAACCCGCTCAGCCCCCGCATCGCGCGTCCACGCGGCGCGGTAGACCAGCAGCGCGCTCGCATCCACGCGCATTGCCATCTCGGCGAGCTTCGCCTGTGTCAGCTGAAAGTTCGCGAGGCGCTGGCCGAACGCGTGTCGCCCGAGCGCGTGTACCGTTCCTTCCTCCAGCGCGCGACGCGCGAACCCCAGGGCAGCGGCGCCGACGGTCGAACGAAATACATCGAGCGTCCCGAGAGCCACACGCATCCCCTTTCCCGACTCGCCGATCGCGGCGCCGGACGCCACACGACAGCCCGTTAAGTCGAGCGTGCCGAGCGGGTGAGGTGCGTTGACGACGATGCGTTCACTGACCTCGAGCCCCGGGTTGTCGGCGTCAACGACGAGCGCGATGAAGCTCCGATCGCCGCCGCCCTCGAGCCGCGCGAACACGACGTAGAAGTCCGCAATGCCGGCGTTCGAGATCCACGTCTTCCGCCCTTCGATGATGTACTCGCTCCCCTCGCGGCGAGCGACCGTCTGCATCGCCGACACGTCGGAGCCCGCGAGCGGTTCGGACAGCGCGAACGCCGCGATTGCCTGACCAGCCGCGACCCGCGGGAGATATCGTCGCTTGAGCTCGTCGCTCCCAAACAGTGAGATAGGGCCGGCGCCCAGCCCCTGCATCCCGAACGCGAAGTCCGCCATCCCCGAGAGTTGGCCGAGCGTCTCGCGAGCGAGACACAGCGTTCGTACGTCCAGCCTCGCCGGCGCAGTGCCATGCGGCTCCGGGACGACGGATCGCAGCCAGCCGCCGCGTCCCAACGTTCGAACGAGCGTACGAAACGCGTCATCGACGTGGGTCGGCTCATGCGTCACGAGGGGTGCGATCTCCGTCGCGGCCCACGCTCGCAGCTCACGCGCGAACGTGCGATGCGCGTCGTCGAAGAACGGCCAAGCGAGATGGGCGAGCGCCATCTCGTCTCTGCCGGCCGTTACGGTCATGGCGTCGTCACTCTCCGGTGAACGCAGGCTTCTGTCGCGCAACGAACGCCCGATACGCCCGCGCGAAATCCTCGGTTTGCATGCAGATCGCCTGCGTTTGCGCCTCGGCCTCGATGGCCTCGTCGAT
>Ga0075421_100004698_pt1 | contig 16474 bp, 12 predicted proteins | sample SoiMetdeltSBSDD5_FD_75292 | JGI IMG/M metagenome (GOLD analysis project Ga0075421, IMG submission 75292) | Bulk soil microbial communities from a Populus tree surrounding site in Tennessee, USA - Soil MetaG P. deltoides SBSDD5 | ecosystem: Environmental > Terrestrial > Soil > Tree plantation...
CCTCTTTGTTATGCGGCCACGCGATCCAGGTGGCATGATGGGGTTCCCATTCGGCAGGCATGCGGAAACCTGCGGGTATACGAGCGTGAGGCATTCGGAGAATTCCTTCCAGCGAGGAGGCGGAAACGTGAGATTCGCAGGTGAACCGGACTAAGCACCGAGAACGCGAGAGGCACTCAGTATAGAGGATGAAGCAGTAGTGCTGCTATTCTGGCCGTTAGCTACGGCGAGCTTTTATCTTCGGTCTTCGGCAGCATCAACCCTAATGAGTTCCTTCAGCAACTGCTTGGCGCTCTTCGTGGCTGGTTCTTTTTTTTGCTGGATCGCAGTTAGCGGTCGACGAGGCGGCGGACAATGTCGCCGTAGCTGTCGATGCGACGGTCCCGCAGGAACGGCCAGTGGCGCCGGACGCTCTCCAGATGGGCAAGATCGCACTCGACGATCAGAATCTCCTCCCGATCTTCCGCAGCTTCGCTCAGGACGACACCGAAGGGATCACAAACGAACGAACTGCCCCAGAACTGCAATCCTCCGTCTGATGGACCTTCGTGTCCCACGCGGTTTACAGCAGCGACATAAACTCCATTGGCGATGGCGTGTGCTCGTTGAATGGTCCGCCAGGCGTCGCGCTGGGAGAGGCCGTACTGGGCCTTCTCGGAGGGGTGCCAGCCGATCGCGGTCGGATAGAACAGCACCTTAGCTCCCTGTAGGGCCGTCAGTCGGGCTCCCTCCGGATACCACTGGTCCCAGCAGACCAGTGCGCCAATACGCCCATAGTGTGTATCAAAAGTGCGATAACCCTGATCGCCGGGAGTAAAGAAGTATTTCTCGTAGTAGAGAGGATCGTCCGGGATATGCATCTTGCGATAGGTGCCGAGCAAGGTGCCGTCGGCATCCAGAATGATAGCAGTGTTGTGATAAACACCGGCGTCCCGTCTTTCGAACAACGAACCCACTATGACAACCTGATGCCTCCTGGCGACCGCCGACAGCGCGTCCGTGCTTGGCCCGGGGATCGACTCCGCCAAGTCAAACAATTTTGGATCCTCCGTCTGGCAGAAGTACTGAGACCGGAACAGTTCCTGCAGACAGATTACCTGAGCGCCCCGAGTGGCAGCTTGTTCAACCTGGGAGAGAGCCTTCTTCAAGTTCTCTTCCACGTCAGTCGAACAGGACATTTGAATGAGTCCGAGCTTAAATGTTGAGGGTGTCCCGTTCATGCTCCTTGCCTCGGGGCCGGGTTCCGGTGTCTGCTGCCAACGGTCTTATCTTAATGGAAATCTCAGGCGTGCCTGACTGAAATCTGCACGAGGATGTCAATCCATATGCTGCCATCAGAAAATCCAGCCCGACGCTGTCCCTTGATTCCCTTTTCCATGCTCTTCTATACTTACTCGCCCGCTGTTAAGGAGGGCGTCCAGCCCAAGGAGACTTCTATGGTACGGCGCGGACCTAAAGCAGAGCTCAACCCTTTCGATGAGATGGTCCGGCGCTTCAATATTGCAGCGGAAAAGTTGAAACTCGATGACGGTCTATATCAGGTGTTGCTCACCCCAGACCGAGAGATTGGTGTAGCCCTTCCTATTCAGATGGACGACGGCAAGTTGAAAGTCTTCAAAGGCTACCGGGTTCAGCACAGCTTCGCGCGCGGCCCAGCCAAGGGGGGCATTCGCTACGCTCCCGACGTCACCCTGGACGAAGTGCGCGCCTTAGCTGCATGGATGACCTGGAAGTGCGCTGTAGTGAATCTGCCCTTCGGAGGTGCCAAAGGCGGCATTATCTGCGATCCTAAGCAACTGTCCAGTGGCGAACTGGAGAGAATCACCCGGCGGTATACAGCCTCGCTGATTGACATCCTGGGTCCAGACCGTGATGTCCCGGCGCCAGATGTCAACACTGACGAAAGAGTGATGGCGTGGATCATGGACACGTACTCGATGCACGTCCGCCACACTGTCACGGCCATCGTCACTGGAAAGCCGCTGGATCTGGGCGGTTCGGTCGGCAGGCGCGAGGCGACGGGCCGAGGGTGCAAGATTGTCTGCGACCGCGCAATTTCCCGTTTTGGCATGAAACGGGAGAACACGCGTGTCATCATCCAAGGCTTCGGCAACGTCGGATCGATGGCAGCCCACATTCTCTACGGTGCGGGATACAGCATCATCGGGGTCTCCGACGTGCATGGCGGTATCCTCAACAACCTCGGAATCAACATCACCAGGCTGGCGGCATATGTTCATGAAGCGAAAACGGTTGTGGGATTCCCGGATGCGGAGCCCATTTCCGGCGAAGAGCTTCTCGAGCAACAGTGTGATATCTTGCTTCCGGCAGCCATCGAGAATCAGATCACGCACGAGAACGCCGACCGCATTAAGGCGAGAATTATTTGTGAAGGCGCAAATGGTCCCACTACTGCCCAAGCCGATGAGATCTTGTTCGCAAAGAAGGTTTTTATTGTTCCTGACATTCTGGCCAACGCCGGCGGTGTAACGGTTTCTTACTTTGAATGGGTGCAGGACCGGCAGGGCTATTTCTGGAACCTGAAGACCGTCAACGAACGTCTGGAAGAAATCATGGTCAACAGTTTTGACACGGTTGCCGCTTATGCGGACCGGCATGGCGTGAACATGCGCATCGCAGCTTACATGTTGGCCATCGACCGGGTAGCGTTCACTGTTCGCGAGCGCGGGATTTACGCGTGAGGACTTCATGCTCGATCTTTCCTTTATTCGAAAAAACCTCGCTCTAGTCCGCCAAAAGATGAGGGAACGCGGGACCACCGTCGCACTCGATGAATTTGAACGACTGGATGCCGAGCGCCGGCGTTTGATTCTCGAGTCGGAGAAACTCAAGTACCTGCGTAACACGACAAGTGACGAAATCGCGGTCTCAAAAAAGCTGGGGCACGACGCTTCAGCCAAGATTGCCGAGATGAAAGATGTTTCGACCCGCATCAAGGAGGTAGACGAGCAGCTGAAAGAGTGTGACCAAACGTTGCGTGCGCTGCAACTGACCATCCCAAATTTGCCTCACAGCACCGTCCCTGTCGGAAGCGATGCCTCAGCCAATGCGGAAATTCGCGTGGTTGGCCAAAAACCTGGTTTCGACTTTGAGCCCAAGGCCCATTGGGAGCTCGGAACGCAACTGGGCATCCTTGATTTCGACCGGGCTGCCAAGATCGCGGGTGCACGCTTCAGCCTCTACAAGGGTGTCGGCGCCCAGCTTGAACGCGCCTTGATTAACTTCATGCTGGATGTTCACACGCGGGAGCACCACTATCAGGAAGTGATCCCGCCGCTGATGGTTAACTCCAACAGCATGCAAGGCACAGGTCAGTTGCCTAAGTTTGCCGAGGATCTGTTCAAAGTGGAAGGAACCGATTATTGGCTGATTCCAACGGCCGAAGTGCCGGTGACTAACATTTATGCAGACGAGATCCTGGACGGCGCGCAGTTGCCCATCTATGTGACAGCCTACACACCGTGCTTCCGAAGCGAGGCAGGGTCCTATGGCAAAGACACCCGCGGGCTAATCCGGCAGCACCAATTCAACAAGGTGGAGTTGGTGAAGTTCACACGGCCCGAGAATTCCTACGACGAACTGGAAATGCTGACCCAGGACGCAGAAGAGATTCTCAAGCGGCTGGGCTTATATTACCGCGTCGTAGCGTTGTGCACGGGCGATCTCGGGTTCTCCTCAGCTAAGACTTATGACTTGGAAGTCTGGCTGCCGGGCCAAAACGCGTTTCGAGAGATTTCTTCCTGCAGCAACTTTGAGGATTTTCAGGCTCGTCGTGCCAACATTCGCTTCCGTCCTGACCCGAAGGCCAAGGTAGAGTTCGTCCACACGTTGAATGGGTCAGGGCTAGCCGCTGGCCGTACCTGGGTCGCTATCCTCGAAAGTTACCAGCAAGCCGACGGCAGCGTCATCATTCCGGAAGTGCTCCGTCCCTACATGGACGGATTGAAGCAGATCACGCCTTGACTGCACTTCTCTTCGGCGTATCGCTCACTCTTTACCCTACGACCAGCAAGTTCTCGCCGGCGTTGACCGCCTGATTCTCGGTGACGCGAATCTCTTCCACCGTCCCTGCCCTGGGAGCTCTCAGCTCGTTTTGCATCTTCATCGCTTCGATGACAATAATCCCTTGACCTGCGTTGACCGTCTGGCCTTTTCGCACCAGCAGCTTCACAATCCTTCCAGGCATGGGTGCTGCAACAGGCATTGGGCCAAGAGAATCGCTACTCAAAGGAGCTTGATTCCGAAACTCTCTAGGGTCACGGAGACAAACGTTGAACTCCGACCCGCCAACGGACACCCGATATTGCCTTTCGGTAGCCCCAACCGTGACGTCATAGGATCGGCCATCGATCAGGAGAGAGTAGGCACCCTCCGAGAGTTCCACAACATCGACAGTTACGTGTCGTCCTGGCAACTCAACCACAACCTGCCTGCCGGAGCGCCCCACCAACACTGGCACCCACTGGTGATTGACAAAAACCTCGAAAAGAAACTTTGCTGGCATGCTCACTCGTCAGGGGATGTCACTCTGGGTTACACGTGGAACGTTGGCAGGGGGCCAGCGCCACCCAAACGAGAATCAAGCTCCCGGCTTGCCCAACGTGAAAGGATCCTTTTAGATCTGCGCAGCGATCGATGTCTTAACCGCGGGTCATGATGAGCGTTCCTTGCCAGCCACTGTCTTTTCCGAGCCCACGCCTTGCTTGGCTAGCGATGGTACTTGGAAACAAGACCATCCTTCTCGTTTCAGACACTACCTCCTCAAACTATCGAGGCGGCCGTCACGTTTCCAAGCACTTTCTTGAGTCACGGCTGCCGCAGGTCGAGGCAAACCTTGACTGGCGTGTATCGCTGCCGCAATGACAGCCACTTCGTGAAGGGCTGGGGACTCAGGCCTTCCATTCGTTTGCAAGAAATGCTTGTCGATAAAGTCGGTGGCCAGTTCTCCAGCCGAAAACTTCTCATGAGCGATAATCGAGCGAAAGAAAGCAAGATTAGTTTTGATGCCCGAAATCTGATATTCGCCGAGAGCTCGTTGCATTCGGTTGATTGCTTCGGCGCGGTTTCTTCCCCAGGTTACGAGCTTTGAGAGCAGCGGATCATAAAACATCGGCACCGTCCAGCCTTCATAAATGCCGCTCTCGTCACGAACACCTGGGCCGGAAGGCACTCTCAGGTGCGTGATTTTGCCTGGCGACGGGAAGAAGTTGTTGTCGGGATCCTCAGCATAAACTCGGCATTCCAAGGCATGGCCAGTCCATCGAATGTCTTCCTGGCGAATACCAAGTTTCTCTCCTGAAGCGATTCGGAACTGTTCCTTTACGAGATCAATTCCCGTGACCATTTCAGTCACGGGGTGCTCTACTTGCAGGCGAGTGTTCATCTCAAGGAAGTAATAGTTTCCCTGGGCGTCGACCAGGAATTCCATTGTACCGGCATTCTCATAGCCACAAGCTCTCGCGATCTTGACTGCAGCCTCGCCCATCTGTTGGCGCAATGTGTCTGCCAGGAAGGGTGATGGAGATTCCTCCATCACCTTCTGATGGCGGCGCTGAATCGAACACTCACGCTCGCCGAGATGAACAACGTTGCCGTGGCGGTCCGCCAGAATCTGAAACTCAATGTGCCGAGGCTGTCGGATAAGCTTTTCCAGATAGATAGACGAGTCCCCAAAGGCAGCCTGAGCTTCCGCCCGAGCATCGCGTATAGCCGTGGCAAGCTCGTCTAGCTGTCCGACCAGACGCATGCCTTTCCCACCGCCACCGGCAGCTGCCTTGACCATGACGGGAAAGCCGCTCTGGCTAGCAAACTCTGCCGCTTCCTGAACACTCTTGACTGGCGTCTCAGTCCCGGGGATCACCGGAACGTTCGCGGCAGTGGCGGTCTTACGGGCTGCGATTTTGTCGCCCATCTGTTCCATAGCTTTGGTACCCGGGCCAACAAAGCCGATGCCCATTGAGGCGCATCTCCTCGCAAGCTCTGGATTCTCTGAAAGAAAGCCGTAACCAGGATGAACAGCGTCAACGCGGCTGGTTTGGGCAATCGCAAGGATCTTGTCGATGTTGAGATAACTCTCAGTCGAAGGAGACGGTCCCAAGAAAAAGGCTTCATCAGCCATCCGGACGTGCAGCGCGGGACGATCGCACTCCGAATAGACTGCAACCGTAGCCAACCCTAGTTCGCGCGCTGCCCGAATCACTCGAACGGCGATTTCTCCTCGGTTCGCAATGAGCACTTTGTGCAGCATTCTAGTCCACCGGTGGAACCAAGTTCAAAAATCAGCCAAAATTCGGTGCTCCATCGTCACCGTCAGGGAACATGGAGTCACAACGCGAGGGCTCCAGAAGAAGCACTTCCATCCATCGGCAGTCTCAGGTTGCTCGCTACGACGACGGCAAGTTCTTGACCAGTTGGTCGATGGACATTCTTAGAGACGCCGCCAAAGGATAGCTCTTCAGAAACTCGCTTTCGAGCTCATCCGCAGTCAACTTCGAGCCTTCCAGATTCATAAAGAAGTTCATGTACGATACGTCATGCCGGGGATGGTGCACCTTAAGGAAAACATGGTCTGCATAGAAGGCGGCGTTCTCCCGGGCCGTCGCCCTTTCGGGCTCTGGCACTCCGGGTGCCGAATCTACAAGACTATCCGTTAAGCGGTGCGTCGTTTCGTGCAAGACAACGAAGAACGACTGGACGGCCTCCTCCTTGGATTCTGGCAGTGGCGCGACTACGTTGAACAGAACCCTTTGCTCCTGGTTCACTGGTACTCCACGGCCATTCCGCTTCATCACTGGACAAAGGTAGATGTTGAAGACGTTAACTCCTGACCGGAGTGCCCAAGGCCAGAGAATCTTCGCGCCTTCGGCTTTCCAGAACTGTTGAAATCGCTCTTGCCCTAGCTGATCCACTTCAGTGCGGGCCTCCCGGTAGTGTCGATAGAAACGATCCCGCTCGTCATCCATGCATTCGGCAAACTGTTTGACAAACTCATGTTCTGCTGGATCGGGAAAACGGTTACGGAAGAGCGGAATCAAGCGCCGGGTATTCCCAAACAACAGAGGAGCGAGGGAATCTCGAGACTTCCGTTGCTCGTAGGTTTCGCGCGAATCGACAGTTTCGGTGCGAAAGTTGAAATCAATCATCGCGAGCGCCTGCTTAAAGGAAGCATAGTCATCCGCCATGAACCGCGCCAGATTCAGAAAACGCAGGCGCGGTCGCTGGCGGTATGTCGGTTCCAATTGCGCGACGGCTTGGTCCAGCTTGGTCTGACCGACTTCCAGGTCCCGTTTCGCTTGCCGGATATGATGAAGGTAGTCCTCGGAGTATAGGTTGGATGCGTCTCCCGGCAAAGAGAAATGAGCGAGCGTATGATAGACGATGTCGAGATCAGGGTCCGTTAGAATCTCAATCTCCTTCGGATTGAAACTACGAGTCGAGTCTTCACTTAAAAAAATCACGCTGCACGTGAAAAGCAGACAAACAGAAATTAGCCGCAAATGAGCCCGAATGAACGCGGATAAGCGGAGGGCGATCATAGTTGATTGGCCACGATTGAAACTGGAACAATCAGATGACAACTCGAGTCGTCTCCTGGTGGGATTGCACTGAGATCCTTTTGAACAAATTCGCGCTCATTCGGCGGTACTTCCTCCTCACAGGGGGATGTTGCCATGTTTCTTGGGCGGATTGGAATCCCGCTTGGTGTCAAGCATTGCCAGTGCGGTGATCAACTTCCGTCGCGTGTCGCGCGGGGCGATCACTTCGTCAATGTAGCCTCGTTCGGCCGCGAGATACGGATTGGCGAAGCGTTCCTTGAATTCTCCAACGCGCCGGCGCTTTTCTTCTTCAGGGTTCTCGGCTTCAGCCAGCTCCTTGCGATAAACGATATTCACTGCACTCTCGGGCCCCATGACAGCGATCTCGGCGGTAGGATAGGCAAAGTTCATGTCTGTGCGGATTTGCTTAGAAGCCATGACACAGTAGGCCCCACCGTATGACTTTCTCGTGATCACAGTGATCTTCGGAACCGTAGCTTCAGCGAACGCATAAAGCAGTTTCGCTCCATGCCGGATAATGCCGCCAAATTCTTGCGAAGTGCCAGGAAGAAAACCAGGCACATCTTCAAAGGTGATAAGCGGAATGTTGAAGGCGTCACAGAAGCGCACAAAACGAGCAGCCTTAACCGAAGCATCAATGTCCAGGCACCCGGCTAGGATTGCGGGCTGGTTCGCGACCATGCCGACCGCGCGTCCGGCTAGCCGAGCGAATCCCACGACAATGTTTTGAGCAAAGTGTGGCTGGACCTCCAGAAAGTCGCCTTCATCCACTACGCTCGTGATGATCAGCTTGATGTCATATGGCTTGTTTGCCTCAGCCGGCACCAGATCGTCCAGAGCGAGGTCGACCCGATCGCTGGCATCTTGAGTTGCTCGCTGCGGCGGCGATTCCAGATTGTTGGACGGCAAGAAGGAGAACAATTTCCGAATCAGACCCAGACACTCCCGGTCATCGTTGACTGCAAAGTGCGCCACACCGCTTTGACGGTTATGGGTCATGGCCCCGCCTAATTCCTCCTTACTGACCTCCTCATGGGTCACGGTCTTGATAACGTCGGGACCGGTGATGAACATGTAACTACTCTTCTTCACCATGACCACGAAATCAGTGATTGCCGGTGAATAGACTGCGCCGCCAGCACAGGGTCCCATGATGGCTGAGATTTGAGGGATTACGCCGGACGCCAGCGTGTTTCTCAAGAAGATATCCGCATAGCCTGCCAGCGAAACCACACCCTCCTGTATGCGCGCGCCTCCAGAATCGTTCAGACCAATGAGAGGAGCCCCCATTCTCATAGCCAGATCCATCAGCTTGCAAATCTTCGCTGCATTCGTTTCAGAGAGGGAACCGCCAAACACAGTGAAGTCTTGGGCAAAGACGTAAACTAGGCGGCCGTCGATCCGGCCGTAACCCGAGACAACTCCATCTCCCAGCAGCAGCTGCTCCTGCATCCTAAAATCCTGGCAGCGATGGGTGACGAACTTGTCGAGCTCCTCAAAGGTCCCGTCGTCGAGCAGGAATTCTATCCGCTCGCGGGCCGTCATCTTTCCCGCAGCTCGATGTTTGGCTAATCGCTCAGCGCCGCCCCCAGACTCGGCCAGACGGTTTGTCTCATCAAGCCGTTGCAGAGAAAAGCTTCTTCGTTGACGTCTGTCATCTTGGAGCATTCGTGTTTTCACTCCTGAAGCTGTCGACCATCACCTAAGCTCAGTATTCTCCCGCCCTCATGCATGGCGCGGAGGGAGAGATCTCGCGGATGAGCGAGTCGCGCGACGGCTATACGACTCCATTGAAAATAGATCGTTGCGCTTACCAAGTAGAACTGAAAAAATTGCGGATTTCTCGTATGGACCGCTGACCGCACCCCCCCTGCTGCCTGCCGACCCATCCGTAGGCAACCTTCATGTGCCATTGAGGAACCGCGCAGCGACCGATCCCCCAAGAGTTGGCCGATTTTTGCACCCTCCAGAAGGCAACGTCAGCAGGGAGGACGGAAATTTGGCTGATTGGTGAACTTGGTCGCCACCAAGTGGACTAACGTTTGACCTGACTCACTATTCCACGGTCTCGCTGACCTCGGTGGACAACTCGCTTGCGTTCCCCTTGAGGTCGAGAGCCTGGATGCGGTAAAAATAAGTTTGGCCTTTCTCTACCGATTGGTCGATGGTCGAGGCAGTGGTGAGCAACCGTTCACCAAGACGCTCGAACTTTCGATCGTTCCCGGATCGGTACACCCAGTAACCCGCCAAGTCCGGCTCGGTATTTGGCAGCCAGACCAAGCCGATGACCGTCCCGTTGCTCACAGCCGTCACCTCGGTAGGTGCTCTCGGAGCGTAGGTGTCGCGATTGGTGACCTCGTTCACGATGGAGGCGTCACCTTCAACAGGATTGGCGTGCACGTTGCCGAGAGAGCGGACGGCGTAGTAATAGGTCTTGTCCAACTCGATCGATTCATCCGTGAAGCTGTCATCCGCAACGGGAGTCCCGTTAAGACGTGATGCTGAGGCGAAGTGAGGATCTAGACTTCGATAGACGTTAAATTGCGGACGCTCGGTGACGAGCGATCCATCGATATTCAGGGCCGGGGTATCCCAATTCAAAGTGATCGATCGCTCGGCGACTGTGGACCGCAGGTTTTCCGGAGGGCGAGGCACCGCCAGAATTTGCAGAGAGGCGAAGTTCGACAAACCCGCATCTTGGTTCTTTTGGTTCACCGCCCTGATGGCATAGTGAAACTGTTCCCGAACCGGGAAGGAGGGAAACTCGGCAAGCTCATCAGTCAGCACTAGTTTCCCGCCTTCCTGGAATCTGGCGAAGTCATCTTTGGGAATCCGCCTCCAAGTCTCCGCAGACTCCCCGAACTGTCTGGGGGCCAAGACAACAGGGCCGGCAGAGCTCGAGGCTATTCGATAGATTTCGATCATCGACAGAGTGGTCGCCGCGGAGCCGTCTGTGTTCAGCTTTGGTAACGTCCAACTCAGCCTGACGGACTTGCCAACCTGCACAGCTTGCAGATCAGAAACGGCCTCTGGAATCTGGATTAATGGCGGAAGCGGGTCTCCCACGTTTCCGCACCCGGTCAGGAACAACAGCGAAATGAAAGCCGGAAAGTAACAGAAGCTTTGGTAGCTGGAATCGCAGAGTCGCAATCAGAGCCAGTGACCTTACCTCGAGGATTGCCAGACCTGAAGATCCATTCCTGTAGAACGACCTCAGACCGCTGAGACTGTGACGGGCCCTTGCGCTGCAGGTTCCATTAAAGCGTTCATCAGCCCGAATTTGATTGAAGTACGTGCACTGCTTCGAGAGGCCTAGTTAGCCTAGAGAATGTACCGGCTCAAATCCTGATCTTGAACGATGGAGGCTAGCATCTGTTGGACGTAGGCCGCGTCGACGACCACGGTCTTCTCCTTCAAGTCAGGCCCCTCGAAAGAAATCTCGTCGAGCAACCGCTCCATGATGGTATGGAGCCTCCGAGCTCCTATGTTCTCGGTGCGCTCATTGACCAGAGCTGCAAACTTAGCAACTTCCAGGACGGCATCGTCCTGGAACGACAGTTTGATGCCTTCCGTTTCCATTAGACCAATATATTGCTTGATCAGTGCGTTCTTCGGTTCCTTGAGAATGCGCACAAAATCATCAATCGTTAGTGGCTCCAACTCGACCCGGATGGGGAACCGGCCTTGGAGTTCCGGAATCAAGTCGGAGGGCTTGCTGACATGGAAAGCGCCGGCCGCGATGAAGAGAATATGGTCGGTACGAATCATCCCGTAGCGAGTATTCACCGTCGTGCCTTCCACGATCGGTAGGATGTCGCGCTGCACCCCTTCACGGCTGACGTCGGGCCCATGCCCGCTCTCACGTCCGGCAATCTTGTCAATCTCGTCCAGAAAAATGATCCCATTCTGTTCCACCCGTTCGACGGCTATTCGTGCTACCTGGTCCATGTCAATGAGCTTTTGCTCCTCTTCCTGCACCAGGTAGTCTATTGCCTCAGAGATTTTCATCTTCCTCCTTTTGGTCTTTTGACCGAAGAGGCCTGGCAAGATGTCCTTGACGTTGATGTCCATCTCTTCGACACCCTGACTCGAAACGATCTCGAAGGCGGGAAAACTTCGCTCGCGTACGTCGACTTCGACAGAACGTTCGTCTAGTTTTCCTTCACGCAACTGCTGGCGCAGCTTCTCCCGGGTCTTTTGAAAAGTCTCGCTTGCTTTTTCAGTCTCTTCGGGAGAGCTAGAACCCCTGTTGGCTGCCGGGTTCGGCGGCAAGAGAAGATCCAAAATTCGCTCCTCCGTGTTCTGTTCGGCCTTGTCGGCGATGTCTTCAAGCTTCTCCTCACGTACCATGTCGATCGAGATTTCTACCAAGTCACGAATCATCGATTCCACGTCCCGTCCGACATAGCCGACTTCAGTAAATTTCGAGGCTTCCACCTTGAGAAACGGTGAGTTGGCCAGCTTCGAAAGCCGGCGCGCAATTTCAGTTTTGCCCACGCCAGTCGAACCGATCATGATGATGTTTTTCGGCATAACTTCGTCGGCCATTTCGGCTGGTAGCTTCTGCCTGCGAATGCGATTCCGAAGGGCAATTGCCACGGCCCGTTTGGCAGCTGTTTGACCAACGACGTGCTTATCCAATTCAGTTACAATCTGTCTGGGCGTCAGTTCATCCAGCGGAATACCTTCGTCTTCGACCGTCCCAGGTAGATAAATCACCATATCCCCTCTTTTTTGACTTCCCATTAGCTTGACTTCCTTATGATCGCAGATTAAGAATCGAGTTCAGCCGCCACCGCGAGGGGCGGCTGATTCTGAGGCCTTTCCTGTGGGTTGTGCCTCGGAGACACATATTGGTCTACAACTCTTCCACCGAAATCGAAAGATTTGTAAAGATACAGATATTACCAACGATGCCCAGTGCTTCCTCCACAATCTCCCGTGCCGAGAGATTAGAATGCTTCAATAGTGCCTTTGCGGCTGCCAAGGCAAGCGGGCCTCCAGACCCAATGGAGGCAATACCGTCGTCCGGCTCGATCAGATCGCCGGTCCCACTCAAAAGGAAGGTATTCTCTTTATTGGCAACGACTAGAAGCGCCTGCAAGTGCCGCAGAGCTCGATCGGTTCGCCACTCCTTCGCCAATTCGACAGCAGCGCGCGGCAAGTTCCCCCGGAACTCCTCCAACTTGCTCTCAAATCGAGAGAATAATGCGAATGCATCAGCCGTCGAACCGGCGAACCCGGCGATAACCTGACCATTATAGAGGCGCCGGACCTTCTTTGCTCCCTGCTTAATGACTGTTTCTCCCAGCGTTACCTGGCCATCCCCAGCCAAGGCTACCTTGCCGTCCTTGCGTACACAAATGACTGTGGTACTCCGAATCATCGATTCTCCATAAGAAACAGCTCGATATTATTTCTTAAAATTGGGAGTGAAGAAAGCGTCAGGGAGGGCCGCATTGACTTTGACGGACTCGACTTGGAACTCGGAAGCCTTGAAACCATTGGCAAAGCGTACCGTGCTAAACGGGACCTGAACGCCTTCCACGGTGTGATAGTTGTAGTATTGCCGCTCGTCGTCGGTTGGTCCTCGTTTTCCGAAAGCGGGGGACCGGAACTCCATGCGGGCAGGCAGGAAGGTAGAGGCGCTCACGAAGATCTTCATCCGGTCGTTATCCTTGTCGATCAACTGCACCCCTTCCAATTCGTCCAAGTTGTTGCGCGTCTTACCCAGATATCTCAATCTCATACCCGGCTCATCCAGACGGTACTTCAAGGTGTAGTCCAGATTGTGCTTCAGCCCGATCTTGAAATTCTCAATTTCCTCAGGGGACTGATCTTTCACGACCTTGTATTCGATCTTCCAGCCTTTGTCGCCATCGTTGATGTTGATGATCTCTCCCTTCTTGCCGAGCTCAAAGCGTGATTTCGACGGGAACTTTTCGTAAGCCTGAAAGTGCCCGGTCCCCTGGAGATCGTCCTTCCGAAACTGATAGAACCGTCCCGTGCGATGGACGTCTTGCAGCTTGAGATAAGCTTCCCCTCCCAACGCCTGAATGGCCTTTGACAAAATTTCCTTGGCCTTTGCCTCGGATTCCTGCAAATAATTCGACTGGAAAGGTGTAACCTGGGAAGCAGACGCCAAGCAAAACCAAACGGCAAAACCAGGAACAATCTTGAGCAACCCTCTCATATCGGCTGACGGCGAGAAGAGTCCCTCCAAGCCAAACCCAGAGTTTAGCCAATGGAAAAACTTCCGTCAAACGGGAAATACGGCTCGAAGCGAGGCCCAGACTCTGGCGCTACTCTTTGGCATTGGACTTCTGGGCGAAGTGGACTATCAAATAATCCCGCCGCTCCTTCCTCTTCTAGCTGTGGATTTCGGGGCTCTGCCCGCCGCTGTTGGTCGCGCAGTTCCGGTCTACTCGCTGGCCTCGGCCGTCTTCTCCCTGATGTTCGGGTATCTCTCTGATCACTGGGGACGCAAGCCGTTTGTCACGCTCGGGCTTCTCCTCTTCTCGGCAGTCGCAATGGCGACATGGTTCAGTGGCACATTGGCGACATTCTACGTCGTTCGATTCCTTTCCGGAATGGCTACAGGCGCCATCGTGACTTCAACCACCTCATACGCCGCCGACTACTTTTCCTATCAGAGGCGCGGCCGGGCAATGGGGATGCTTTCCACGGCTTATTTTGCCGCGGCGATCCTGGGTATCCCGCTCGCGACAATAGTCGCCGGAAAGTGGGGTTGGCGTCCCATTTTTCTTATCAACTCTGCCGCCGCGCTCCTATGCGGCTTATTGGCCCGAAAGATCATTGTTGAGGGCACTGGACTGAAGCGTGACCTGTGGGAATCTCAGGAGCGACTTAGCTTGACTCGCATCCGGGTAGTGATCTCTCTGATTCTGCGGCGGCGCGAGACGTTCTCGATACTTCTCGCATCGATGCTTTCGTCGGGAGCAATTGTGGCGTTCATCACCTTCCTGGGGAGCCATTTGAACCTGCATCTCAAGGTGTCCATACAGCAGGTCGGTCTTGTATTCCTTCTTTGCGGACTTTCTTCGCTGGTGGGAGCCCCGTTATCGGGAATCGTTGCGGACAGGTGGGCCAAACGTCCCTTACTGATCTTGAGCGGGCTCCTGCTGGCAGGTTGCCTGGCGGTCATCCCTGGACTCCATTGGAACAGAGCGTTGTTTGCCTTGATGGGAGTGGCTGGATTTGCTATTGCCTTTCGCATGGCTCCGCTCCTAGCTCTTACCACTGAACTGGTTGATCGTCGCGAGCGCGGCACCTTTCTAGCGCTACGCAATGCCCTCTCAAGCATCGGGATCGCGATCTCAACCCTGATGGCGTCGTACTTCTATCAGGCTAAGGGATACCAGACCGTCGGCTTGTTCGCCTCTGGACTAACCGTCGTTTCCACTTCGCTCATCTTCTTGTTTGTAAGAGAGCCGAAAAGATAAGGAGCAGCTGCCTCTCCCTGGCCCTGGACAATAATGCGCCCGACGCGGCCACGTGGGGATGACTCAGGCCAGCCCGAATCACGACAGCCTGCTGGTGCTCACCTCGATTTGCATCTCATGCACGTCAGTCTTGTTCACACGTAACCAAGCCAAGCTAACAGTCTTCGCTGGCATTTCACCGACTCTTGACTTATAGTACAAGCGTTTTTGGATAGAGGCGCGATCTGCAAGAGTCCTTCGAGGGAGACGGGCCGGAGTCGAAAATCTCGAAGAGAAGGGGCGGTCGCCGAAATCTTACGAAGCCGGCCTTCGGTAGGGTTGGTTGCTGAGAGAAGATCTCTTCAACTGTCACCTTGTTAAAAGCAGGGTGGAGCGCTATCTGACCGATTCGGATTCATTGCTGGATTTATTCTTCAAGAAATCGGTGAGGACGGCACTCTCACCGATTTTTTTTGCGTACCCGGGCCGTCGCCGTCGGATGGAGTAGCTTCTGCGGGACGAGTTACTCGGTCAAGAATCTCATATGTCCATCAAAAAATTTGCCATCATCGATTCCACTTTGCGCGAAGGTGAGCAGTTTGCGCGCGCTCACTACACCACCGAGCAGAAGGTTCGCATCGCCAGGGCGCTCGACGAATTCGGGATTGAATACATCGAGTTAACTTCGCCGGCGGCCTCGCCTCAATCCTTTGAAGACTGCAAGACGATCGCCAGCCTGGGTCTGAGAACCAAAATCCTCACTCATACTCGCTGTCACATGGACGACGCACGGAAAGCCGTTGCAACTGGGGCGCATGGCGTCGACATCCTGTTTGGCACGTCGTCTTACCTTCGAGAGTTTAGTCACGGCAAGAACATCGACCAGATTATTGAGAGTGCCCGCGAAGTCATCGAATTCATCAAGAAGTCCGGCCGGGAAGTTCGCTTTTCCAGCGAAGACACGTTTCGCAGCGAAGAAGCTGACCTGTTGCGCGTCTATCAGGCCGTCGATGCCATGGAAGTCGACCGTGTCGGGCTGGCCGACACGGTTGGCGTCGCCACGCCGCGCCAGTTGTACGCCTTGGTTTCCGAGCTGCGCCACCACATCAAGGCGGGCATCGAATTCCACGGTCACAATGACAGCGGCTGCGCTATTGCCAACAGTTTCACGGCATTGGAAGCTGGAGCCACGCACATTGATACCAGCATTCTCGGCATCGGCGAACGCAATGGCATTACACCGTTAGGGGGCTTTATCGCTCGGCTCTATTCCTACAACCGAGAACTGGTGAAGAAATACAAGCTTGAAATGCTCTACGATCTCGACAAGATGGTCGCTGACATCGTGGGCATTCAGATTCCTTTCAACAACTACATCACCGGCGAAACCAGTTTCACCCACAAAGCCGGCATGCATACCAAAGCCGTCATGCTGAACCCGGGCGCCTACGAAAT
>Ga0075421_100004699_pt1 | contig 16474 bp, 14 predicted proteins | sample SoiMetdeltSBSDD5_FD_75292 | JGI IMG/M metagenome (GOLD analysis project Ga0075421, IMG submission 75292) | Bulk soil microbial communities from a Populus tree surrounding site in Tennessee, USA - Soil MetaG P. deltoides SBSDD5 | ecosystem: Environmental > Terrestrial > Soil > Tree plantation...
CGCCGGCCCGTGTTCGCGACCATGATGATGGTCACGCTCGTCGTGCTCGGCATCGTGGCGTATCAGCGCCTGTCGCTGGACGAGTATCCCGACGTCACTTACCCGGTCATCCTCGTCCAGACGAGCTACCCGGGGACATCGCCCGAGGTCATGGAGCGCCAGGTCTCGCGCCCCATCGAACAGGCCGTCAACACGGTCCAGGGCATCTACGAGGTGACGTCCACGTCGCTGCAGGGCATCTCGATGGTGCGTCTGCAGTTCAACCTCGGCGCCGACGTGAAGGGTGCGCAGCAGGACGTACAGGCCAAGGTGTCGGGCGTCAGGCGCCAACTCCCGCCCGACATCGACGAGCCGATCGTCCGCCACTTCGACCCTAACGACAGTCCCATCATGTCGGTCGCCGTGCAGAGCACGGAGCGCCCGCTGCGCGAGATCACCGACATGACCGATGAGACCATCGTGACCCGTCTCCAGGCGGTTCCGGGCGTCGGCGCCGTGAACCGCACCGGAGGCAGTGAGCGTGTGATCCGCGTGCAGGTCGATCCCGCCGCCCTCAGCGCGTACCGGATCGGCCCGCAGCAAGTCATGCAGGCGCTGCAGCGCGAGAATCAGGAAGTGCCGGCCGGCCGCATCGATCAGGGTGCCACGGAGCGGCTCGTCCGCGTCACTGGACGCGTCATCGAGCCACGGCATTTCGCGACCATCGTCGTCGCGGTTCGCAACAACGTCCCGATCCGCATCTCGGACCTCGGGACTGTGATCGATGGGGAGGCGGACAAACGCACGGCCGCGGAGCTCGACCGGAACCCGGCCGTTTCCATCGACATCCTCAAGATCTCGGGCGCCAACACCGTGCAGGTGGCTGACTCCGTCCGAGCCGCCGTCGCCGACCTCTCGCGACAGTTGCCGAGCGACGTCGCGATGCGCATCACGCGCGACGATTCACGCCGGATCCGCGAGTCGCTGCTCGACGTTCAGGTGAGCCTCATCCTCGGCGCGATTCTCACGATCGCGATCATCTACCTCTTCCTGAACTCGTGGCGCTCGACCGTCATCACCGGCCTCGCCCTGCCGATCAGCATCATCTCGGCGTTCTTCATCATGTGGGTGGCGGACTTCACCATCAACACGATGACGCTGCTCGCGCTCTCGCTCGCGATCGGCCTCCTCATCGACGACGCGATTGTCGTCCGTGAGAACATCGTCCGCCACATGGAGATGGGGAAGGATCACTATACGGCGGCGCGCGACGGAACGTCGGAGATCGGCCTTGCCGTATTCTCCACGACGCTCGCCGTGGTCGCAGTGTTCGTCCCCGTCGCGTTCATGGGCGGGATGATCGGCAAGATCTTCTTCCAGTTCGGCGTCACCGTTGCATTCGCGGTGCTCGTGTCACTCTTCGTCTCGTTCACGCTCGACCCGATGCTGTCGAGCGTGTGGTACGACCCCGATGTGGAGCATGCGCACACGGGCGCCGGTGCAGAGGGCGCGGCCACACGCCGTGTTCGATCTCCCATCCGGCGCGCGGCCATCGCGTTCAACGACTGGTTCGAGCGTGCCTCGGATCGGTACCCGCCACTGCTTCGTTGGTCGCTTCACCATCGGCCAACGGTGATGGTTGTGGCCGCCGTGTCCATTATCGCGGCGTTGCTCATCATCCCGCGACTCGGCTTCACCTGGATGCCCGACTCGAACGGCGACGACTTCACGGTCGGCTTCCGTACTCCGCCCGGTTCGAGCCTCGAGTACACGATGGGCAAGGGACGCGAGATCAGTGACTTCCTCAGGACGCAGCCCGACGTCGTGTACACGTACCTGACCGCCGGCGGCGGATTCCGCGGCACACCCAACCAGGGCAACATCAACGTCCAGCTCAAGAAGCACGACGAGCGTGATCGCACACTCACCGAAATCCAGAATGACCTGCGCGGCAAGCTACGTCAGGTCACCGGGGTGAGTGCGTCGATCAATCCACCGATGAGCATTTTCGGCGGCCGCGGCCAACCCATCCGTGTGAACATTCAGGGCCCGGAGCAGTCGCGACTCAAGATCGCCGCCGGACGGGTCTACGAGGCGATGAAGGTGATTCCAGGGGTCGCCGAGCCCAACTCGAGCGACCAGGGTGATATCCCGCAGCTCGACGTTACCGTCGACCGGCAACAGGCGTGGACCGCGGGCGTTGGCGTGAACGCAATTGGCACGACCCTGCAACCACTGTTTTCTGGTACGCGCGCCACGCGATGGGAAGACCCCCAGGGCTATCAGCACGACGTGATCGTCGTCTACCCCGACTCGCTGCGCCGCACGCCCGCGAACGTCGCCAACATCCCCATCACGACGCTCAACATCGACCCCGCCACCGGCCAACCCACCGTCATTCCGCTCTCACAGGTAGCGGAGGTGCGCAACGGCGTCGGACCGCAGCAGATCGAGCGTCGTCAGCTCGAGCGGCAGATCAACATCTCCGCCGGCGTGATTCCCGGAAACCCGCTGGGTGACGTTGCCGCACGGGTGAAGACCGCAATCGATTCGCTCAACCTGCCACCGGGCTACCACGCGGTGTTCACGGGCGACGTGCAGAACCTGAACGACACGAAGGGCTATGTGGGGGAGGCGCTGATCCTCGCGGTCGTCTTCATCTACCTGATCCTTGCGTCGCTATTCGGGTCATTCCTGCAGCCGCTCTCGATCATGCTGGCGCTTCCGCTCAGCTTCATCGGCGTTGCCCTCGGGCTGTTGCTCACGAAAGGCAACCTGAACGTGATGTCGATGATTGGGATCATCATGCTCATGGGGCTCGTCACGAAGAACGGCATCCTGCTCGTCGACTTCACGAATCAGGAGCGCGAGCATGGTCAGGAACGGGAGGCCGCGATCCTGACGGCGGCACGCACACGGCTGCGGCCCATCATCATGACCACCGTCGCCATGATCTTCGGTATGATCCCGCTCGCGCTGGCCATCGGCGCGGGCGCCGAGCAGCGCGCGCCGATGGCGCGCGCGGTCATCGGCGGTCTGATCACGTCGACGCTGCTCACGCTTTTTGTCGTCCCCGTGATGTACACCATCCTCGATGACGCGGCCGCGTGGGCGGCGAGTCGACGCCGTACCGCACACCCCGCAGCGCCCGCGAAGCCCCCCGTCACAGACGCCGCGTACGGCGATTGATCGCGACGCGCGACACTGTTCTTGTGTCGCGCGTCGCTTGACTCCGCGACCTCGCCATTGTACTAGGGTGACGTGAAAGCGGGCGCGTTCGCGCCTGACACACGAAACTTTGATGGGCATGTGACGTGCACCTTCCGTCCGGCCGCACGTCGGTTCAGACCGGACGGCTATCTCACAGGAGGCGGTCATGCCGCGCGGTGACGAGTTGGAACGTGAGTTCAAGTTTTCCGATCGGGATGACGAACCAGACGACCTGGGCTACGGCGGCGGGTCTTCTTTCGATGAGGACGATGACGAGGACGGCGGCTGGGTCCTGAATCAGCGAGACGAGAGCCTCTGGGACGACGCCGAGGACGCTGACGACGCCGACGGCGAGGAGGACGAGGGCGAGGCCAGCGTCGACGAGGAGGAAGAGGAAGAAGCAGAGCTCTTCCCCCGACCGGGCCGCCCAGGTAGACCGCGTCGGAACGCGGCCGCAGGCAGTACCGCCGCTGCACCGCCAACACCGCCCGCACCGGCAGCCACCCCCGTGGCCCCGCCGCCGTCGGTAGCCGCCCCGAAACCGGCTGCTAAGCCTGCCACTTCGAAAGCCGCGCCAGCAAAGAAAGCAGCGACAAAGGGTGCCACGAAATCCGCCGGCAAGACCGCGCGGCCCGCGGCGACAAAGGCGTCGAAATCCGCCGCGTCCCGCGGCGGCGCGAAGAAGAAAGCCGGCACGAAGACGAAGAGCGCGGCCAAGGTTGCAAAGAAGGCCGCCGCCCGCGGTGCGGTGAAGAAGGCCGGAAAGAAGGTCGCACGGAAGGGCGCGTCCCGGCCCGCGGGTCGCGCCAAGAAGAAATAGCGCGGGCAGTGCTCCGGCGCCTCGAGCGCCATCGTTCTGAAATCGACCGCGGGGTGCTGCCGGCTCAACCGGGCGCCCCGCGGTTTTAGTTTCGCCTCCCAAGGCTATCGCATCGCGGTCCTCCGCAACCCGGATCCTCCCATGCTGTCGGACCTCCTCGAACGACAACTGCTCGACGCGCTCCCCGTCAGCATCTGCGTGCTCGACCTCGATGGTCGAGTCACGAGCGTCCATCAACCGGCGGCGCGGTTCGGGCGTGAAGTCGCTGTCACAGTGACACACGGCGACGGTGCGCGCGATCGTCACCTTTGGGAGCTGTCGTCCGATCTCTTCCCGAAGGAGCAGGTCGAGCACGCGATGCGTCAGCTGCGAACGGGTCGCACCCCCATTGCTCACTGGGAGGGCAGGCGTGGCGACGGCGCCGAGGGCCAGACCATGCTCGTGCAGGTGACGCCGCTCCACGACGACTCTCATGCAGTGACCGGATTCGTCGCCTTGACCGTCGACGTGACGGCGAGCCAACGCGTTCACGCTGCCGGCGTCAGCGCCGGCACGGCCCTCAGTCAGATTCTTGAGTTGGACCGTGCGTTTAACGAAACCGCCCACCAGTTGCGCCAGCTACTTCGCCCTGACGCCATTGTCATCGCGCTCGTCGATCCGACCGACGAATCGTCAGTGCCTCGCGTTGTGTATGACTCTAGCGCGGTTGGCGACCGACGTGGGATCGAACGCCGATTGCTCGGCGAGTGGCGCAAGGCACTGCACCACGGACAGCTGCAGAGCCACCGAACCCACTCGACCTGGACGCTCACCGCTCCGCTGCCTGGTCCCAATGGGCCCCTCGGCGTGATTACCGTGGCGGCGGACGATGGTGCGTCTCCCGAGCAATTCGCTGACGCGCGTCCATTGCTTACAGACATCGCCGCCCATCTGGCCGCTGCGATCGAACGCTCGAGCGCCGTCGCTCGCGCAGAGCGCAGACAGCGCGATCAAGTCACCGGTGAGATCGCCTCCGGCGTGGCGCAGGAGCTCAGGAATCCGATCTTTGGAATCTCATCCGCTGCTCAGTTGCTCCGTTTCCGCGCGCGCGAAGACCCGGTGATGGAGACGAACGTCGGCCGCATTCTCCGCGAGGTCGAGCGCCTGAATCGCATGGTGACGACGCTCGTGGAGCTCGGGCGTCCAGTGTCCCTGAAGCGCTCGCCGGGCGATCCTGACGCCGTCTGGGACGACGTGCTCAAAGGCGAGCGGGGACGCCTCGAGAGCCGGGTTGTCGCGGTGCAACGCACGCGCGCAACCCCACATGTTGCCGTCCCCATCGATGCCGAGCAGCTCGCCCAGGCATTCAGGAGCATTCTCTCCAATGCGGTGGAGGCAGCACCGGAGGCCAGCGATATCGTTCTCAGCTCCACAGTTCTCCCCAGAGGCGGCTGGCGATGCCAACTCACGAACGGCGGTCCACCGATTCCGAGCGACCTGCTTCCGCGGGTCTTCGACGCGTTCGTGTCGACGAAGCCGGGCAGCACGGGAATCGGACTCGCCCACACTCGACGCGTTCTCGAAGGGCATGGCGGCGCGATATCGATCGAGAGCAACGTGGAAACAGGGACGAGAGTAACGGTGGTGCTTCCCGGGAAGTGACCGATCCGCAGAAGTCGCGTGACTGGTCGTGAGCACGTTGTCACGCATTAGTGTCTTGAATATGTTGCCGTCATGGCAGACTCACCCGTCGCACTCCTGAGGGCACACTCGCGCCACGCACCCTGGAACGCGCGCGGTCTGGCAGCACACGTCACGGCGCTTGTAGACGCCGCCGGTATGCGTCCAACCAACGCGTCGGCGCGCGCTGCGCCGAGCGCCCGCGCGGTTCGGTTCTACGTCGCTAACGGACTCCTCGACCGCCCCGAGGGGACAGGTACCGCCGCGACGTACAACTACCGTCACCTCCTGCAACTGCTCGCCATCAAGATCCGTCAGCGCGAAGGCCAAACGCTGGACACCATCAAGCGCGAGATGCGGGATACAACCGGTGACATGCTCGAGCGCCGCATCGCCCAATCACTGGCGCCCGCCCTTGGTGCCCGAGCCGACGTCGCCGTCATCCAAGACGACCAACGGCCGTTCAGCTGGCGCCGCGTCCTCGTGGCGGACGGTATCGAGATCCACGTTCGCGATGACTCGCCGGCCGCGAGCGATGATGCCGTCATCGCGATGCGAGAGGCCGTACGCGCTGCGCTGGGGCGCGCCGACATTCGCGAGTGACGTGGTCCGACTCACAGCACCCGTTGAAGCGTGTTCGCTCCCCACTCCAATAGACGCTTGTGCCATGGCCGGCGTGCGATGTCGTCAAGCGTGATCTCCTTCGAGTAGCGGAGATCTTCGAGAAACAACGAGTCGAGCTGCGCCCCAACACCCTCGTCCAGCGAGACGAGGTTCGACTCGTTGTTGAACACGAGCGACCGGTTGTCGAAGTTCAGCGAACCGACCGTAGACCAGATACCGTCCGCGACGAACGTCTTCGCGTGCATCATCGTCGGCTGATACTCGAATACCCGGATACCCCCATGTAATAGCTCCGGGTACCGCGCCCGTCCGGCATACAGCGTCGTTTTGACGTCGGTTTTGTCGCCGGCGGTCAGTATTCGCACATCCACGCCCCGCTTCGCCGCACGAATCAAGAGCTCCCGAAAGTCATCATCGGGCACGAAATAGGAGTTCGAGATGTACAGCGTCCGGCGCGCACCGCTTATCGAGAGCGCTAGGAAACGCTCCGCGGCCGTGCTCCCGATAGTTGGGACCGAGTGCAACACACCAGCCTGGACTGGACCCACCTCGGCGAACGAAGCCGGAGGAAAAAAGAGATCGCCGGTAATGAGCTCGCCCGTTGCTTCAGCCCAGCCCGCTCCAAAGATTGCCTGAAGTTGAGCCACCGACGGGCCCTCGACGCGCACGTTCGTTTCACGCCACTCGTCCTCGCTTCGTCCGTCACCCAACCAGTAGTCCGCAATACCGAATCCCCCGGTATACCCGACCCTTCCGTCGGCCACGACGACGCGGACGTGCGAGCGTTGCGTCGCCTTGTGCAGTGCGTACCAGTGAAGAGGTCGAAGCCAGGCGACCTCTACTCCGGTGGCTTTCAGATTCTCCACCCATCGGGCGCCCAATTCCTGCGATCCGAACGCGTCGAGCAGGAGAAGCACCCGGACCTTCGCGCGCGCACGCTCGGCGAGGTACAGCGACATAGTGTCCGCCACCGAACCTGGCTTCGCGAAGTACATCTGCACGGTCAGCGTCTGACGCGCCGATCGAATGTCGTCCCAAAGCGCGCGGTACGTTGCGCCGTTGGCGAGTACATCGACCCGATTCCCTGGTTCGATGTGGACCCCTGCGAACAGCTCGAGCGTCCGGAAGAAGAGTGAGTCGCGGACACCCGGGAGTTGGCCGTCGCCTACGGCCATGACGCGTCGCACCGGCGATCCCCGCGTCACGGACAAGAGCCCGATGAGCGCGAACACGAGTACGATGAGAATCGCCAGGACGGCGAACAGTCGTTTTGCGACGCGCATGGTGTGGAACTGGTTCAGGCTTGTGCCGATTGTTGAACGTATCACGTGCAATCGCAGAGGCCGTTCCACTCGTCGGCCCCGCGCCAACCGCGCAACGCTCGCGTCAGCCTGATCATGCCATCCCCGCGCCCCCTCGAAGGCAAAGTCGCAGTCCTCACCGGTGTGTCTCGCCCCGGCCAGGTGGGCGAAAGCGTCGCCCGCTCGCTCGCCGAGAGCGGAGTCGCCGTGATGCTGATCGATCGCACTGGTCATGACGCCGAAGCGCGCGCGAACGAGCTCCGCGCTGACGGATTGAAAGCAACCGCGTACGGTGCCGACCTCACGGACACGGCTCAGCTCGATCGCGTAGTTCGCGCAGTCGCGAGCGAGTTCGATGGCATTGACGCCCTGGTGAACATCGCCGGCGGGTTCAGCACCTCTGGTAAGGTCGCGGAGAGTGATCCAGACGCGTGGGCACGGCAAATGGCCATCGGGCTGACGACGGCCTACATCACGACGCGAGCCTTCCTCCCGCTCGCGCGGAAGCGCCAAGGCTCGATCGTGTTCTTCGCGTCCGCGGCAGCGTTACCGGGGGCACGCATCGCCGAGATGTCCGCCTACGCGGTGTCCAAGGCCGCGGTCATCACGCTCATGCGCGCGATCGCGCAGGAAGAACGCGACACCGGTGTGCGCGCCAATGCTCTCGCCCCGACCTCTATTCGCACCGCCACGAATCTCGAGGCCATGGGGACGAATGCGAGGTACGTTGAGCGCGGGGAGGTCGCGGATGCCGTCAGGTTTCTCTGTTTTTCGGACGCCGCTCGTGCCATTTCGGGTCAGGTGATCCAGCTCGGCTAGGGAGATTCACGCGCCGCTCCCACGACAGCCTTGCTGCACCCGTGCGACACAGAGCCTATAATTCCGCGGGATGTTAATGATTCGCGCACGCGGCCGTCGTTTCGCTCTCGTAGGCGGTGCCCCTAGCCGCACAGCATGCGGGACAGTACGCTACCGCCATGAGCCTCGCCGCGCACCGGCGAAACGCCACGCGCACGATCCTGCTCGATCGGTCGCTCGAGTCGCTCCCGCTGTTCCGCCTGAGCGATTCGGCCGACGACACCGCTCTCATTTATTCGCCAGCGTCGGGCGGTCGGTGGCGCGTAATTCCGAGCCCCGGAGACCGCGTTCCCGGGACGTTCGATCAGGACGTTTATATCGAGCTCCTGCACCGGTTTCACGAGGCAGCATGCCCCGAGGACGGGGCAATCACGTTTACGCTCCACGCGTTTCTCCGGTCGATCGGTCGCCGTGTCGACGGACGCACCTATGAGCAGCTGCGATCAGCGCTTAGCCGGCTCGAGCGCACTAGTCTAGAGTCAACGGGGGTGTACTATGACGCGGGCTCCGCGACCCGCACGGATGGGCGCTTCACCATCCTGAGCTCCATCGCGATCGAACGCCGCCGTTCCAGCAACCGCGATCAGTTGGCCCTGTTTCCAGCATTCTCCGCCACGGAGCCCGGGGATGCCCGGGTGACCATTAGTGCGACGATCCGCGCCAACATTGCGGCGGGCCACACCGTTACTCTTTCCGCGCCCCGCTATCTGAGCTTGTCCTCTCCGGTAGCCCGGCGATTGTATCGACTGCTCGAAGTGGCGCGCGAGTGCGGCATGGTCACCTGGCGGATTGCGCTCGACGAGCTCGCCGAACAGCTACCACTCACACAACGCTACCCGTCACACCTCCAACGCGTCCTTCAGCCCGCTCATGACATGCTCCGCGCCGCTGGGCTCGCCCGCGACATTCACGTCCGTCAGCACCGGCGCGAGTGGTTCGTGGACTACGTGTTGGCCTCACGGCTAGTGTAGGACCTGCAAGGCTTCACTTTACATTCATCCATAGCAGCCGGGCCTTTTACTTTCCCGACGGAGTATCCATGGCAACGAAGCTCGACAAGACGATCAAACGCGAGATCGAGATGGATGGCCAGGCTTACATGGTCACGATCTCCCCGGAAGGCGTGAAGCTCACCCAGAAGGGGTTCAGGAAGGGACGAGAGATGTCGTGGCGCGCACTCTGGACCAGCGGGAGCGAAGAGGGCTCCGGCACCACCGGTGCCGGCACGGAGTGACGCACACGCCTTGCGTCTCATCCTAGGGCTGAACCACCGCGGAACTCATCCGCGAGCACTGCGTAACTAGCTTTTACACCTGTTGAGCCGAGTCATTACATGAACCGTACTCGCACGGCCCTCCTCGCGGGCCTCGTGACCGCCCCTCTCCTCGTCGGTGGGTTCGTCTTTCAGGAGCGGGCAACCGCAGACGGCGCTCGGCTCTTTGGCCAGGTGCTCGATCTCGTCTCCGCACGTTTCGTCGACACGGTCAACGCCAGCGCCTTGTACGAGAAGGCCGCGCGCGGCCTCGTCGGTCAGCTTCAGGATCCATACAGCGAGCTGATGTCGCCGCAGCAGGTGAAGTCGTTCAACAGCAACACCGGCGGCCGCTACGGTGGCCTCGGCATGTCGATCGAGGAGCAGCAGGGCAAGGGGATCACGGTCGCGAAGGTCTTTCACAACACGCCCGCGGAACGAGCGGGCATCCGCGAGGGCGACGTGATCGTTCAGGTCGATACCGTGTCCACGCGCGGTTGGACCTCCAAGAAAACGTCAGACGTGTTGACGGGGACGCCGGGGACGAAGGTGACCGTCAGCTTCGCGCGGCCGAGCGTCCCCGCGCCAATCAAGATCGAGTTCACGCGGGCGGTCATTCGTGTCCCGGCAGTTCCGTTCGACCTGACGTTCGATGCCAAGGTCGGCTACATCCCACTCGAGCAGTTCAACGAGAATGCGACCAGTGAGCTGGTCGAGAGCGTGAGGCGACTCCAGGGCCAGGGCGCGCGTGGCATCGTACTCGACCTGCGCCGCAATCCGGGTGGTTTCCTCGATCAGGCCCTGACGATCAGCAACCTGTTCCTCCGCCAGGGGCAGGAGATCGCGAGCGTCCGCGGCCGTGGTACCGAGCCACAACTCTACTTTGCTCGCGAGAAGCCGCTCGCGCCGGAGATTCCGCTCGTCATTCTCACCGATCAGTACACTGCGTCGGCCTCCGAAATCGTCGCGGGCGCACTGCAGGACCATGACCGCGCAGTCATCGTCGGGAACACATCGTTCGGCAAGGGGCTAGTGCAGACCTTGTTCAACCTCGACGGCGGCTGGGCGCTTAAGATGACGACCGCGAAATGGTTTACGCCGAGCGGCCGTTCGATCCAGAAGGATCGAAAGCTCCTCACAGACGGCCAGTTCGTCGAGCTGCATCCTGATTCGCTCGAGTCCGATTCTGCTCGCTTGGCGCGTCCGAAGTTCAAATCGGACGCCGGGCGAGTGGTCTACGGCGGCGGCGCGGTCACGCCCGACCTGATCGTCAAGTCTGACACGCTCAGCACTGCAGAGCAGGAGTTTCGCCGGGCGATGGCTCCGAAATCACAGGAGTACTACGTCGCACTCTATGACCTCGCCTACCAGCTGAAGGACCAGGTGAAGCTGGACTTCACCGTGAAGCCGGAATGGCGGGCGGATTTCCTGACCCGGCTCGAGAAGGCTGGAGTGAAAGTGGATCGCCGTCAGTGGGACGCCGTGTCGTCGCTGGTAGACCGCGACATCGAGCTTCGCGTCGCGCGGTCCGCATTTGGGGATTCGACGGTCAGGCGTCGAACGCTCAACGACGATCTCCAGCTCCAGAAGGCGATCGAGATCATTCAGAAGGGCCAGACGCAAAAGGACCTCTTCGCACTCGTCGCGCCGCCGAGCGTGCAGAGATAACTTTCGTCGCATGACGAGTCAGGCTTATCGCGCCGCCACGACCCTCGTCGTGGCGGCGCTTGCGTGTGGACGCCAGTCCGCGTCCAATTCGCCGTTGCCGATGCGATCGGCCGATGCCAACACCGCAGTGGCGGTCCAGCCCGAGCCGGGGGAAACTCGCGTGTCGAACATTCGCCGCCTCACACACGGCGGCGAGAACGCGGAGGCGTATTTCAGTCGAAACGGAGAGTGGCTGACGTTTCAGTCCACACGCGACGGCAGGGCATGTGACCAGCAGTACGTGATGCGCACCGATGGCTCGGGCTTGCGACGCATCTCGAACGGCGCTGGCAAAACTACGTGCGGGTACTTCTTCGACGGCGACCGGAAGCTGTTCTTCGCGTCCACTCATGCGCACGGCGACGCGTGCCCACCGCGGCCCGATGCGTCGCAAGGATACGTGTGGGGCCTCGACAAGTTCGACATCTACACGCTCGATCGTGACGGCGGCAACTTGCGCCGCCTGACGAATTTCAACGTGTACACGGCCGAGGCTACGCTGTCGCCCGATGGAAAGACGATCGTCTTCACCTCGCTTAAGGACGGCGATCTCGACATCTACACGATGAACATCGATGGCTCGAACGTTCGCCGTCTGACGACGGCCGCAGGTTACGACGGCGGACCCTTCTTTTCGCCAGACGGGAAGCAAATCGTCTACCGCGCCTATCACCCGACGGACTCGGCCGAGCTCCGCGCCTATCGTGACCTTCTCGCACGAGAGATGGTCCGCCCGAACAAGATGGAAATCTGGGTCATGAACGCTGACGGCTCCGGCCAGCGTCAGGTGACCAACCTCGGCGGAGCGAACTTCGCACCGTTCTTCACTCCGGATGGCGCGTGGATCATCTTTTCGTCGAACTACAAGAATCCTCGAAGCCGCAACTTCGACCTCTTTCTCGTCAAGACCGACGGCACCGGGCTCGAACAGGTGACCACGAACGGCGATTTCGACGGCTTCCCACAGTTCAGCCCCGATGGACGCCGACTTGTTTGGGCATCCAATCGGTTCGACGCGAAGCCGGGCGAGACGAACATCTTTATCGCGGACTGGAAGAACTAGAACACCGGGAGGTGCCACCCATGCTGGGCATGATTCTCATGGCCATTCTCGCCGCGTTCGGGCTGAGCGTCCTCGTGGCGGGGGTGAAGATCATCGGCCAGGCTGAGGTGATGGTCATCGAGCGGCTCGGTCGCTTTCATCGCGTGGGCCGCTCTGGCCTCAATCTTCTGATTCCGTTCATCGAACGCCCGCGCCCGATCGATGTGCGTTACATCGAAGCGGATGTGTCGGGGATGAAGCGGATAACGTCGGGAACGACCTCGCGAATCGATCTCCGCGAGCAAGTGTTGAACTTCCCGAGCCAGCCCGTGATCACGAAGGACAACGTCACCATCGACATCGACGCGGTCCTCTACTACCGAATCGCTGATCCGCAGAAGGCGACCTACGCGGTTCAAAATCTTCCGTACGCGCTCGAGACACTGACACGTACCACGCTTCGCAACATTGTCGGCGAGATGGAGCTGGACCAAACGCTCGCGAGCCGCGATCAGATCAACAAGCGAATGCGAGAGGTGATCGAGGAAGCGTCGATCGGCTGGGGCGTCGACGTCACGCGTGTCGAGCTTCAGGCCATCGAGCCTCCGCGCGACATTCAACAGTCGATGGAGCTTCAGATGCGCGCGGAGCGAGAGCGCCGTGCGGCCGTCACGAATGCCGAAGCGGGCAAGCGCGCCGCAATCCTCGAAGCCGAAGGCTTGAGAGAGTCCCAGGTTCGCAAGGCTGAGGGTGAGAAGGAGGCTGCCATTCTTCGCGCCGAGGGGCTCGCCGCCGCGCGACTCGCCATGGCGCAGGCCGAGGCGGAGGCAATTCAGCGTATCACCGCGTCGCTGCCCGAAGGACAGGCCGCCATGTACCTCCTCGGTCTCAAATACCTTGAAGCGCTGCCTGCAGTGACACAGGGCAAGGGGACGACGATCTTTCTTCCGGCTGAAGCGTCGGGCGTCATGGGCGCGCTTGGCGGAATGCGCGAGCTGCTGAAATCGACGGCGGGGCAGGGCGGCGCGGTTGGCACTGCCAACCCGGTTCCGTATACGCCCTCGCCCGCGCGACCGCCGTTCAAATCCATCGCGGATGGTACATCCGGCTCCGGGATCGCAGGCTCTTCACCATCGGGGTCGTCCGACAAAAGCTAGGAGAGCGGCTTGCCGAAGGTCATCACGCGCGAACGCGCCGAGCGAATCGCGCGTGCGCACGCCTGCGAGCACTGTCAGGAGTACAGCTTCAAGAAGCTGGTCGTGAAGCCATCGTCGGAGGCGACGAAGTCGGAACTCAACGAGGCGTGGCATGTCGTGCGCGTGTGCGGCGTCTGCGGGTTGCATCAAGAGATGGGAATCGACGCCGAGGGCGACATCGTCTACGTCGCCTAGATGGCGTTCCGTTGAGGCGCGTTGCGAGACTGCGCACTCACCGTGGCCCGGCATGGCTGTGCGCGGCCGCATTACGTGTGCCCCGCCGTGTTAGGGAGGCCACGGCGTTTTCTCGGAGTAGGGGCGTCCGAAGACGGCACCGAGAACCGGGTCAGGGTCCACCGTTCGCACGACCACATCGATTTTCGGCCCGACGAGCAGCGGCCGGTCGAATGTGCGGTAGCGTTCGTAGCTGCGGCAAAAGCACAGCGGCCCACGTCGGTTGATCCGGCCCAGCCAGATATCCGGAAGCGCTACCCACGACGTCACCCAGAAGTAGCTCAACGTTCGCGGCCAGAGAGCATCGTCGTCGCCGTCGATCCCTCGCGGCAAGGACCCGTGCTTTCCCCACTGCACGTCGATGAGCACGGTGCCGCGGTCCCGCCAGTCAGCATGAAGGATCTTGCCGTGCCAAAAGGTCCACACATCCGTCGGTGCACCCGTCGAATCGTACCCTACCCACACGATTTCTTCGTCGGTCGCCTTGGTGAACGGGAGCCATGCACCGTGGACGTCGTCACCCCATAGCAAGTAGTAACCTATGATGGGTCGGTTTGGATGGGCGACGGCAACAATGCGCTCCAGTTGGAACCACTCGTCGCGCTGGAGGTACAACACAGGCGCGAGTGCACGCGCCAGGAGCGCGGCCGGTTCGTCGTCGGCGATCGCTGACGGGAGAACGACCGGTCGCCGAGGGATGTGGGCCGTCGGACCGCACGCCGCCAGTAACGCCGTCGCCGCCAGCACTCGAGTTGATTTTGGTAACCGCAAATCGTACATCCGGTTGGATTTACGTATTTAGATGGTTACTTTCTTGAGTGGTGGGAGCCCTCGGACGAGGGCTCTCTCGGTCTACTATCGGGAGGGAGCATGCGAAAGCCACGTCCGAACACGTACAACCCTGCGCAGGCGCTTCATCTGATTTCCAGCGACCGCAGCGGCCGTCCCCTCAGCTGTCCGTCCTGTTCCGGACCGATTGAGCGCGATCCGACCCATACTCCGCCCCCTCCACGATCTCAGGTGACCCTCCGTTGTCGGAACTGCGGACGCTTCGCGCGATACATAGCGGGCGCGGCGTAAGGCGCTGCGACATAACTCGTTAAGCAAGAGCTCGTCTCGTCGATAGCGCACATTTCTTGCCCTGGGGACCTGCCGGTTGCCGTACATCCGTTTATTTTGTTGTACGGTTCTTAATCTTGGTGGTCTCCCGTCACTCACGGGTGGCCGGCAAGAACGGTGTCACAGCTAGCCCCAGTACGGGACGAGGAAAGGTTTCATGGCACGCATCAATGGCGTAGTGAAGTGGTTCAACGACGCGAAGGGTTTCGGCTTCATCTCGCGCGACGGCGGCCCGGATGTGTTCGTCCACTTCAGCGCGATCCAAGGGTCCGGATTCAAATCGCTGGCCGAAGGCGACCGCGTTGAGTTCGAGATCGTCCAAGGCCAGAAGGGTCCGCAGGCAGCTGACGTCGTAAAGACGGCCTGACCTCGCTCCCGGTGAAAATGGAGAGACGCCCCGGCGGACGTATCCGCCGGGGCGTCTCTATTACGCGTACTTACCGTTCGCGCGATTCAGGCCCTACGGTAGCCCCTCGGTACCGAACTCACTGGGCCGCAAAAATCTCGAGCTGCCGCAATGCCCTCTCCTCTGCGGACGCCGAGTTCACCGCTGGGTCGCTGCCGACTCCGAGTAGGTGCGCGGTCTGGTGGTAGAGGCGGAGCGTCTGCACCGGCGCGATCATGGCACGCTCACCGCGCCTCGCAATCAGCATGGCCTCTTCGCGAACCTGCCGCGGGAGCGCACGCGCGAGCGGGTGTTGGAGCAACTCCGAGATCCGTTGCGGGTCACGCGCCAGCAACGCGGTGCAGAGAGTGTCCAGGAAGGCCAGCACAGAAGCTCCGTTGCTTTTGGTGTTATATACACATTGCAACTAATACATCCGACGGTCAACCAGGTTCCGGGTAACAAGTGGGCTTGCCCTAATGTGACAGAGCAAGAAAATCGCCCGGGCCGATGCCGGCCCGGGCGTTGAGTTGGGGAACGGACGCTAGGTCAGCCCGCCAGGAGGTCGAACCGAACCCCGCGGCGTTGGCTCCGCCGACGCCGGGGCGCATACCGGAAAAGTTGCGCCGGTCGACCCCTCCCCTCGCTTCGCCACTCATCCGTAGGCTCCACGAGCCACGCTGCCTGCAACGCGCGACGAAAGCTCGCCTTGTGCAGACGACGCCCCAACAAGAGCTCGTAGGTCTGTTGCAGCTCGCTGAGCGTGAACGTCGGCGGAAGCAACCGAAACGCGATAGGCGCCTGATCGAGTCTCAATCGTACTGTCTCGAGTGCCGCATCGATGACCACTCGTTGTCGTGGCGACAGCGCGGGGATGTCGCCGAGCGCAAACCAGCCGGCGTTGTCTCCGGCAGGCACCGGCGTCCCTTGTGGAACGACGCCAACGTAGCCAACCGACAGCTCGGTCTCCGCGGGATGCCGCCGCCCGTCACCGAACGCGCCGACCTGCTCCAGCCACGCTGGCTCGGTGTCCGTCGCTTCGGTCGCGATCCGCCGCGCCGCGTCCGCCATCGACTCATCATCACGCG
>Ga0075421_100004701_pt1 | contig 16472 bp, 14 predicted proteins | sample SoiMetdeltSBSDD5_FD_75292 | JGI IMG/M metagenome (GOLD analysis project Ga0075421, IMG submission 75292) | Bulk soil microbial communities from a Populus tree surrounding site in Tennessee, USA - Soil MetaG P. deltoides SBSDD5 | ecosystem: Environmental > Terrestrial > Soil > Tree plantation...
GACCAGGCCATCGAACAGTATCGTAAAACGCTGCTCTTCGATCCCAACTTTGCCCGCGCCCACCTGCGTTTCGGTTTCGCCTACGCTCACAAAGGGATGTATGAAGAATCGCTGGCTGAATTTCGGCGCGCATTCGATCTCAGCGGCGATTCACAGGCGCTGGCCTGCATCGGCTATGTCCATGCGGCGGCAGGGCGGCACGCCGAAGCACGGCGCGTCCTGGCCGAATTGAATGAACGAGCCCGGCGTCAGTACATCTCGCCTTACGGCATCGCCCTGATCCATACCGGGCTCGGCGACAAGGATCGCGCCTTCGAATGGCTGGAAAAGGCTTTCCAGGACCGCTCGAGCTGGCTGATCTATCTGAAGGTAGAGCCGCTGTTCGCGTCTTTACAGTCAGACCCGAGAGCGGCCGACCTACTGCGCCGCCTCAATTTCACCCCTGACACTGGCAAGTCGCAATAATCCTTCTGGTTCTGGCGCAATTTTTCGAGAGAAGGCAGACTGAGCCTATTTCAGCTTCTCCTTACGCGGCAAGCACTGCTTCCTATACATGCATGATCATGGCCCCGTGACGCCCCGCTCTTCCATCAGATCGCACACATCGCGATAACTCAGCTTGTAGGTGACATACCATCGCACGGCCTGAATGATAAGAAGATGATTGAAATGACGGATTTGAAGAGTTCGGGCTTCAAGGAAACTCTCGGGCCGGTAACGACTTGATCAGATGCGCCCCGGAGATTTTCTTAGGAGTCGAGCATGAAATACTATTCCGATTTTTGCATCTGTTTTCAGAGAGCGAGTTTGAGCATGAAGAGGTTTCCGTTTTCATGGTTGCTTAAGCTCGACTTTGGCCATTTTTGATCTTTGAAAAAGTGACGGCAGACCGCCTAAGCTGAAGACCTCTTATTCCACGAGATGTCTTCAATTGTTGACACTGCCTGCCGAACTGTTGCGCCTGATTGTAGAGTTTGCGCCGCTGTGCCCCAAGCCCGTTTGTGAGCGCGCCAAAGCCCTGTTGGTAGGAGCTACCCTGGCGTCGGGTAAACGAACTGTGACCGCCTGCTTGCGTGTCATGGGGCTGAGCCAGGAACGATGCTTCACCAACTACCATCGGGTTTTGAACCGTGCGCGATGGAAGCATTGCTCTATCGGACGCCTACTTAGGCGCAATCGGACTCCCGAGATTATCTGATAAGAGAAGAGCATAACTGTCCGACCGCCGTGTACGGAACCGTATGCGCGGTGGTGTGGGAGGGAGGGGCTGTAAGATCCCTTCCTATCCCGATCAACTCTCAACGGGAGCTCTATAGCTAGAGCAGGTCTCTCAGGGTTCCAACAGGGAGTTCAGGGATTCCCCTATCAAGAATCCTCTGTAGCCAAGCGCCCGCAATCCGCGTAATTGCCTTTTAGTGCGCAAACCGTTTTCGCATAAAAGGAGGGTGTCTTGAGGCGCTGTGCGGGCTACGCCAACCGAAACATCAAGCGAAACCTCGAATGTAGATAGGTTGCGGTTGTTGACTACGATCAGAGTCGCGCCTAAGGCATGTGCCCGGCGCATCTCGTTAACGTTTTGAACTTCCACAAGCGCGTCAAGCCCCAATTCTTCTTCCGTGATTTGTCGCAAAAGCGCGAGCCGCTCTTCATCCAAAGCCGCTGCAATCAACAGCAGCGCGTCCGCGCCAACGATGACCGTTTCGTAAACCTGGCTAGGCTCGATAATAAAGTCCTTACGCAGCACAGGAAGCAATACGGCGGCTCGCACTGCTCGTAAGTCATCGACTGAGCCGTGAAAATAGTTTTCTTCCGTCCAGACTGAAATTGCCGCCGCTCCGCTCCTGCTGTATGCACGGGCCAGCTCCGCAGGGTCAATCTCAGACTGAATGTCATCTTGCCAGGGGGAAGCGCGTTTTATCTCCGCAATTATGTTCAGACGATCAGACGGCGTAATCGCGTCGCGCAATAGATGAGTTGGGGCATTCTTGCGTTTTCCAAGAGCCTCCTCGCGCAGTTCTTCCAGCGTGCGAGGGCGTAAACGAGCCAATTGCGCTCGTTTCGCCTCAAGAATCTGTGCGTAGATGTGCGCCAAACTCATAATAGATGCCTCACATTGACCTGTTGATCAGGTTTGCCGTGAGTCTTCTCTACACACCATTGTGTGAAATCAATGGTCGCAGACAAGACAAAGATGGCTATACCTACTCAGCGTTGAGGCAGATACATTGAAAATAGCCGCACCCCTCTCCGTTCAAGGTGACGAATGCGGCTCGACCCCCCTCAATTCCTTTAAGCCAATGGGCTACAAGCGATATCATTATTGGGAACGCTCCGTTATTGTCATTGATCTGGATCAGGTCCGGCTATAATTTTTGTGGTTTTTTATCAGCATCAACCAGGGTCACGAGGGCGAAAGGGCGAAAGAATGTTAAATGATTTCCTTCAGTTTCTGCTTTCCTTGATCCCGGGCGCGCTAAAGCCCTTCAATTGGGGGAAAGCCAACCGCAACTGGCGTGATACTCGCCGGATAATCCAAGATTTCAATCGCTCAATCACTCTGATCTCCGACATCGACGCGCTTATACCCTCAATCGTCGATCGCATTAAAGAGATATTTGGCACGGACCGAGTCATCCTGTTGCACACTTATCCGGATAGCAACGTATTTTCGTTGGCGTTCAACATAGGCTATGATCCTGAAACCTTGGCAAGCGTACATCTAACCAACCGAGACCGCCTCGCCAAGTGGCTGCTTACGAATGAAACGGCGCTGATCGTGGAAAAGGATCAAGGGGTTTTGAGCTATCTCACCGCGATTGAGCGCGAAATGCTGCGGGAGCTTGACGTGCGCGTGTGCGTGCCAATGCTGGCGTTGAACCGATTGACCGGCATGATGTTGCTTTCTTCGACTCAAAAGGAGTGGAGTTTAAGCGAAGAAGATATCAATCTATTAATGATGCTTCTCACTCAGGCTGGCATCGCCTTCGAGAGCGCCTATTTATCACAGTTTCAGCGAGATCGTATGCGAAGGCTTTACCGCGCGGAACGGCTTGCGACCGCGGGACAACTTGCGGCGTCGGTCGCGCATGAAATCCGCAATCCGATGACTGCAATCCGCTCCTCCGTACAATACCTGCTGCGCGAGTTCGACGACAGCAATCCGAAACGCGAACTGGCCCAAGGGGTAATCGCGGAAGTCGATCGGATCGACCGTATTCTCGACGGGCTGCTCAGTCTGGCTCGCCGGGCCGAATTTACCCCCAGCAAGATTTCTCTGGCGCCGTTGATCAGGCAGACGCTTCTGCTCATACGAACGCAGGCGCAAGAACAGGCGATCGAGATCCTATGGGAGGATCCGCCACAGGAGCTGCAGGTCATGGCGGACGCGGCGCAACTCAAGCAATTGACTCTCAATCTGGTGATGAATGCAATGCAGGCGATGCCGGATGGAGGGCGTCTGCAGATAGATTTGAACCTGAGGGCGCAGTCCCTTGGATTGCCTGGAGAGAAGGATTGGGCTGTGGTATCGATTACCGACACGGGGTGTGGCATTCCTCCTGGAACTCTGGATAGAGTTTTTGATCCCTTTTTCACCACCAAGCAAGGGGGGACCGGCCTCGGGCTTTCAACCTGCTATGCCATCGCCAAACAGCATGAAGGCGATATAGAGATCAGCAGTCAGGAAAATGAAGGCACCACGGTTAAATTGCGACTTCCGCTGGCCAAATAGTTACCAGTAAGCTCTGCGCGGAGAAGATATGCCAAGAATACTCATTGTTGATGACGAGCCACAGATAAGGCGAATTCTTTCAGTCCTGCTCTCGGATAACGGCTTCGAAGTCGCAGAGGCGGAATCCGCTGAGCAAGCTCTGGCCGTCGCCGGGAAGTTTCGACCCGACATTGCATTGTTGGACATAAACATGCCTGGCATGGACGGCATCGCGGGGCTTCGCGCATTGCTTGAAATTCACGGCAAGCTCGACTGCGTCATGATGACCGCTTACGGCACGATCCGCTCCGCCGTCGAGGCTATGAAGTCCGGCGCTTTTGATTATCTTGCCAAGCCGTTCGATAACGACGAACTCCTGCTGATCATCAACCGGGCGCTCGAAATGCGCGCCCTGTCGCGTGAGGTGGAGGAACTCCGCAATGAACTGTCGAGCCGCTACGGATTCAACGAAATAATCGGAATCAGCCCGAAACTCCAGTCCGTCTTCAACACTATGGCGAAAGTCGCCCAAGTCGACGCCACTGTGTTGATTGAGGGGGAGTCTGGAACGGGTAAGGAGTTGGTCGCCCGCGCTATCCATCGCCGCAGCGATCGCTCGGGTAGGCCGTTCGTGGCCATCAATTGTGGGGCCATACCACACTCACTTGTCGAGGCCGAGTTCTTCGGTCACGAACGAGGCGCTTTCACAGACGCGCGTGAGGCGCGCGTGGGACGGTTTGAGCAGGCGCAGGGAGGAACCCTCTTTCTCGATGAGATAGGCGAACTCCCGCTTGATGCTCAGGTGAAGTTATTACGCGTTCTGCAAGACCGTGAGGTGGTCAAACTCGGCGGACGGACGCCGATCAAAATAGATGTGCGTATCATTGCCGCCACGAATGTGGACCTTCAAAAGGCGGTCGAGTCAGGCAAGTTCCGTAGTGACCTTTACTGGAGATTGAATGTCGTCAAGATCATGATGCCGAGCCTGCGCGATCGACGCGAGGATATTCCCCTCCTCATCGATCACATGTTCGAGCGATTCAATCGCGAGCTTCGACTGGGAGTAAAATCAATAACGCCTGAAGCGCAGCGGCTCCTTGAGCTGTTCGATTGGCCCGGGAACGTCCGTGAGCTTGAAAATGTAATTTGTGGCGCAATCATCGCTTGCGAAAACAATGTGGTCATGGCGCAAGACTTGCCCCCGCGACTGCGCGGCGCCATTACTATGGCTCACCCGGACGCGGAAGGGCTGACAGCGATTGAAGCCCCTGATATCAGTAACATGACTCTCGTCGATGTCGTCAAAGATGTGACAGAAAGGCTGGAGAAGACTATCATCTCCTCGCGGCTCGCCAAGATGGCTGGTAATCGCACGGCCACGGCCGAATCCCTGGGTATAAGTCGCAAAACCCTCTTCAACAAAATGCGCCAATATGGATATTTAGATGAAAACGCGGAGGATCGAGACTGATGTCGGCGTCCCTCAGATTCACTTTTCATCGTGAGGCTCAAATCCGCTTCGAGATCGTTTTGGCTGTCGCGTACGCGTCGAGCGGCGAGAGCAGCAAGATGATCAGCCAGATCGGAATCGAGAGGAGCGCGGAGATCAGCCATTTGAAGAGGCGGTTATGCAAAGGCGCGACGTGAGAGGGAATGCCGCTCACAACGGCCGCGAGCAGCCGGCCCGAGACCAGTGTATATATGTCTTGTGGGAGCGAGGACGTGGCGAGCGCCGATGAAGAAGTTGCGCTGACGCTTTGCGCGCCGCCCGAGACTTCGAGTCTTGAGCCACAACGGCGGCAGAATTTATCGCGCTCAAGCGGTTCCGCGCTGCAAACTTCGCACAGCTTGAGGTCTTTGGTTTCGATTTGAAATTGATCATAGACCATATTGTCCTCCACTTTTACTCTTTTGCTATGCTCTATGCTGAGTCTGCAGTTTCTTCAATTACTGCAATTCCGATGCCGGCCCCCGCTCAGTGTCGACCTCGCAAACGTCTATGATACAGCGCCACAACAGCCTTCTGTTACCTTGATGAATCAATAGTTGTGTAGCGATTGACTCATAGTGTGTAAATGATTTCCCGCCTCGCCACGGTCGATTGACAGTAATTACTTGCTTTTGCAATGGTAACGGTGGCGGAGATTTTGGAACGCAGTTTGCAAGATCGCCAGCTGGATGCCGGCGGTAAGTCGCTATTGCGCAAGTATGTATGGAAGCAACCAATGTCGCAATTATTGTAGCGGAGAACCTGACAAAGCGGTTTGAAAATGAGACGCTCGCCCTGGACACGATCAATTTCAATGTTAGGAAGGGCGAGGTGTATTGCCTAATCGGCGCAAGCGGCGCAGGCAAGACAACGGTAATAGACCTGTTTCTAGACTTCGTTAAGCCCACATCCGGTCGGGCTCTAATCAATGGCATCGAGGTGGCTGGGAACTCACTCGAGGCGAGGAGGCAGGTCTCATATTGTTCGAAGGACATCACACTTTACAGTCACTTTACCGCCCGTGAGAACCTGGACTTTTTCGTCAAGCTAGGCGGCAAATCAGGGTTGAAGAAGGATGATTATTACGCAGTCTTACGCGAAGTGGGATTGAGGGAGAATGCTTTCGAGCAGAAGTTGCGGTTCTTCTCGAAGGGCATGCAGCAGAAAGTCTGTATAGCGATAGCCGTGATAAGGGATACGCCTGCGATACTGCTTGACGAGCCAACCACCGGGCTGGATCCAAAGGCGACCGACGAGCTGATGGAGACAGTTGATCAATTACGCCAGCGCGGTAAAGCGATTCTGATCACGGCGCATGACATATTCCGAGTCAGAGAGATCGCCGATCGCGTCGGCATAATGAAAGAAGGTCGGAAAGTCATAGAGCGCACACGTGAAGAGCTTGATCACGAGGATTTGCAGGCGCTTTATCTCGATTATATGCGCAACGTCTACAGAACTGGGAGATGACAGCGATGGAGACAAGAATACATACCAGATTTGGGATTGGAACTGAAATAAATCGCGACCTAAACGGAACCAACTTTTCCACTCACCGACGATGGAGCGCGCAGTCGATTCCGGCCCGGGAGTTTTCACCTGCTACCACCCTATTTCTTCAAGGCTCCACGCCTCGCGAGGTATTTTATATCGAGCGCGGCTTGGTCAAACTCATACGTATGAGCGAGAGTGGCCAGGAATTGGCCATCGGCCTGCGGTCACAAGGATCATTGCTGGGAGCCGCTTCAGTGATTGTTCAAGAGCCGTACCCGTTTACTGCCATTACGATTACAAGTTGCTCTCTAAGTCGCATCCAGGCGGATCTATTTCTCCACCTTGCGAGGACCGACGAAGAATTATGCTGGTACTTACATGAGTTTCACAGCCGTGAAGTTCAACAACAGGCTAGTCAGTTGGCCGCGCTTAGATACTTATCGGCCAGACAGCGTTTCGTGAGGTTGTTACTGCAATTTTTTTCATCAACGCCTGCTCACGAGAGGCAACCCTCAATGAAGATCAGATTGCCATTGAAGCGCTGGGAGATCGCCCAGCTGATCGGCATTAGACCTGAACACTTGAGCCGTGTCTTACAACAGATCAAACAAGAAGGCATATTGCGCGAGGAAAATGGCTGTATGATCGTCTCCGACGTTCGCAAGCTCCAAAGCTTGGATGATTGCGATTAAATCGTGCGCCATTCAGCCAGGTTATCATTGCGCAATTCAATCGATTTGTCCCCCAAGAAACAACTCAACTAAAGAAGGATAGCTCCCAACTGAAGACATATGAGGGAGGTGTCGGTGGACCGTTCTGACTTGATAAAGGGATATTTATGTCGAAGGTAAAGCGGGCGGTTAAATCCTTCCAAACCAGCTTTTTTCAAGGCCTAGGTTTCGCCGTGAGGCTATTGAGGAATAAAGGAGACAAACATGAAAAGCCAGTCGTTAATATATCAAGCAAAGAACAGGTTAGTGACGCTACTAATGTTCGCTTTGGGCGCCGTGCTACTGCTTGTGAATGTCTTGCTGGTACAACAAAACAAAAAGCTTAAAGTTCTGGCCAGCAGACCGGATCGCGCTTTGGAAATAAAACCAGGGACGGCGGTTCCGCCGCTGGAGGGATTCGACAGCGATGGTAATAGGCATAACGTTAACTACGGTGAGGATTCGCGGAAAACGATTCTGCTCGTTATGGCGCCTCGATGCCACGCCTGCGAAGAGAACCTGCCCAACTGGGAGGCGATTATAAATGGATTTGACCGAAGGTCGTTTCGGCTCGCCGCAGTCTCGCTGCAATCCGAAGGCGTCAATGAATATGTGAATCGGCTTGGAATAAATCAGTTTCCTGTTCTCACCAAAATTGATCCGAAATACAAAGTCGCGTACAACTTGGCGCTGACGCCCCAGACAATCCTCATCGACGCCGACGGTAATGTTGAGAAGGTCTGGAGCGGCTTACTCCGGGAAGAAGAAAAACAGGATGTCGAACTAGCGTTAAATGTTCGGTTGCCTTAAGCCGGCAAAAGCTTGGAAGTGGGGATTGACCATTTCCTTGAAGCCGATGACAATAGGAAAATACTTCAAAGGAGAATACGATGAAAAAGAATATCTGGAGCCCATTGCAGATCGCCTGGCTGGTTTTAGCTATGTTTACAGCGCACAATTCAATGCTGGCGCTCAACATCGAGGACAGTTACTGTGTCGGGGCATTTTGCGAGAGAAATGATGATTGCGGGGCTCCATGCTCCTGCGACATCTCGACTTTTACCTGCGCCGATGTAGCCAAATCTGGACGCTAATCACAGATGTCAATATCGGGCGATCAGCAGAACCACGGGTTGGCGTTGGTTGGCGACCGACGCCATTCGCCTGTGGTGGCGGCGTTTTGAGATTTACTTCTCCATTGTGCAACACAAGGCGTTAATGCCCAATGATTTTTCTGATCTGAATGGAAATCGTCGGGGCGCATTGAACGACGCGCTGCTAAAAAATCAAATCTCTTACGGTTTGCCGCGCGGGGTTCTCAAAAGTTGTGTCGTGAGCGGGGCCGAAGGCCAGGACGACAAGGCGCCGGCGGTTTTTAGCGGGGTACTGAGTGATCGAAGTCTCACAGGACTATAAACGACCGAATAACCTTTCAAAGAGCGACTCTGTAGGGAAACAAATAATGGAGCCAAGTTGGTCTCTAATCTGGCTCATTGCCAAGAAAGATATCATAGCAAACAGTAGGAATTTCAAGACTCCTGTTGCGCTTGTGATTATGACTCTGCTATTGCTTATTTCAGCTCATGCGCTGGCCGTCGATTACCAGGGCAGGCTGAATAACTGGTCCGTCAACCGGGATAGTCAGAGCGATCCGACTGTAGGTGGCAGAGTTAGTTATGATCTCTCTGACGGCAGCTTTTCTCACGGAATAGCCATCAGCCATAATCCTCCAATCCAGCCGCCACAGCAGTTTTCCGCGATGGTCAAGGGGATGGATGGCGAAATGGATCGCACAGTCAGTGTGAGTCAGCGAATAGTTTTTGGGGCAAGGCAGGATGAGCCAGCCATCAGCGCCATTTTCGAGGCTCCCGACACTTCTTTCGTCGTAAAGTTGATGGTTTCGCTATTCGCGTTGATGTTTTCGCTTGATGCGGCGCCTCGCGAAAAAGAGTCTGGAACACTCAGGGCAATGCTGTCCCAGCCGATTCGCCGCTGGCAGTTGATCCTGTCCAAGTCGCTCGGAAACTCGATCAGCCTGCTGGCGGCTTTTGCCGTAGCCTACTTCGTCGAAATCATTCATCTCCAGTTGGCGCATGGATTGCTAACCGACCGGCAGAGTTTAATCCGCGCAACGCTAATCTTCGGGCTGGCGTCAATCTATGGCGTAGTTTTCGTGCATATCGGTCTATTCATTTCGACAATCACAACCCGGACCAAAATCGCGGTCACGATGGCTTTCGGAGCCTGGGCGACGATTGTGTTGATATTACCCAACGCGTCAGTGTTAATGGCCAAACTGCTCGCTCCGACTCCATCCTATAACCATCTCAACGCGCGCCTGCGCGAAGCGCGCAGGCGGATTCTCCAAGAAGACGCCGAAAGTAATCCGGTGGCGCGGACCGCCAGACCCTCCAAACATTCGCTGCCTCGATTCTATGAAATCGAACGCCAGGAGACGGACAATTACCTTGCAAGCAAAAAGGATCAAAACAGCCTGGCAAGGCTCCTCGCCGCTTTTTCGCCCGCCGGCGCTCTAACCTTCGGATCAAGTGACATTGCTAGCACTGGCGTGGATGCATATAACTCGTATTTGGAATTATTCCGCTCTAGCCGGGACATAATGATTGATACTTTTAAGCGGAGCTTAGATCAATCCCCTCAGGAAGAGGGTAAATTGGTACAAGTGGCTCTTGAAACGATCGCCAGCAAGCAGCGACGCGCGGAATCGGTCGGAGCCAGCCTCCGTTCGTCTGTTATTTCCATTTCCTCTCTACTTGTGTGGGCGATATTCTTTGGACTGGCGGCTTGCTGGCGGTTCGAGCGATATGACTTGAGATAGGCTATGTTTCAGACCATCCTTCGTCGAGAGCTTCAAGAAATTGGCTCCAGTTTTACTTTCCTATCCACTCTCGTCGTGCTGACGATTCTGGTTCCGCTGAGCGCCTACATTCAGGCGCGCTACTATCAGCGTCTGGGTGAGGATTACGACCTTCGGCAAAGTCTTCATCAGAGCGAAAACAACAGTCAGAGTATTGTCCTTATCCGTCCCATCCCGCCACTAGCGCCATTCTTCAACGGAGCATATGATAGCCTTACTGACGAGTTCAGGCTGCTAAACGATTCGGCCACTGCCAACACGCCGAGCGGAGATGTCACTCCCCTCGAGAGGCTCGTCCCCAAAATTGATCTCAGCTTCATTATCGGCGTCTTGATGGCGCTGCTGGCCATTCTATTAGCCCACGATACCATCGCCAAGGACAGAGAACAGGGCACGCTTAAGCTTATCTTGGCCGGTTCCATTCAGAGGCGTACAGTTCTGGCGGCAAAGCTGACAGGCGTTATCCTGCCCATTACCATTACACTCATTTACGTGGTACTGCTATACACAACTGTGGTGATAGTCTTCGGCGGAGGATTGATCAATCTGTCCGTAGCAAACTTGAGCGTTCTCGCTGTGCTCATGCTCGTGGCGCTCATATCGCTGATATTGACTGCTTCTCTTAGCGTCGCCGTCTCCGCTTCGGTCAGGCGCTCATCAGTCTCCCTCTTTGCGTGCGCTTCTATCTGGATAGTAATAACCCTGATATGGCCGCCCTTCGGACCATACATAGCTTCTTCATCCAAGCCGATCTCCCCATCAGAAGCATTCAGTCGCAATATGATCTCGAAAGAAAAGGAATTAATTCAGGCAGAACTCGCCGAGCATCGAAAGGCCGCCGCCGATCTGAAAGCGCAACAGGTTAGGGCCGAAGTTGCATGGCAGCGATATCTGGAACTCAGGCGCAGATGGATAGAAAGAAGGAATGAGGAGATCGGACGCCTAGTCAGTGCGCGTAAAGAGCAGATTCGAGATCAACGGGTTTTCGCCAGGCGCATTTCGCTGTTCTCTCCTTACGTGGCGTTCAAAGAAGTTCTAGGCAGTATCTGCGGCACAGGGCTGGAAAGTTATGACGAGTTCCTTGCGGCGGTCGAACGGTACAGACAGCAAGAGTTCATTCCTAAAGGTATCGATCTGCGCTCCCGCCAAAAGCCTTGGCTGAACGTAGCCAATCCGGACGACAGGCTTCAACTACCTCCTTTACAAGCGCCGTCGCCGACTTTATCCGAACGGGTGGAGGCGGCCGCCTGGCCGCTCTCCATTTTGATCGCCGAAATGGTTATTTTGATGATGTTAGGCTTCCTGAGCTTTGAGCGATACGATGTGCGGGTTTAAAACCGGTACCTGATTGAAAGCTGAGCGCCTCGCGGCGATTGAACGGTTGATTCAAGCTGGCCAAAGGTCGCCGAAGAGAGATTATTCGCGCCAGAGCGGAAAAAGAGTGGAGTGGCGTCGTTGGTTATATTGAAGAAGTCCACGTTGGCTTCGAGCGTATGATTTTCCTTAAAGCGGAACTCCTTGCCGAACCGCAGATTCAATCTGGGTACAGATTCTGTTTGAAGCTGTCTTTCGCCGCGCGGCCCAGCCAGGCGACGCGTGGTGAATAATGGATTATTCACCACGCGGCCATTAGATAAGGTGAGTGTTCTGGGCCCATGCGCGCCGACTTCAGGATCATTGGCAGCCAAATCTTTGACGATCGGCCCGCTGTATTCGCCAGATTGCAGTGAAAAAATCATCGCCAACGTAAGTCGGAATGGCAGGTAGTAACTTCCATTGACTCGTAGGATGTGCGGCCTTGCGACTTTGTCATTCTCAAACCACTCGCGGGGATTCAAATAACCGGAGATGTCTTCGTATTTGAAATTGCCCTTCTCGACTTGCCGCTGGTAGGTGTAGTTGCAGAAAGCTTGCAGGCGGGAGCCGATATTGCGAATCAAACTGAATTCCAGCGACTGATAACGCTGAAACGAGTTCGTAAAATTGGTGGTGAGTAGGATCGCATTGAACGCCGGATCTCTGTATCCGCGAAATATCCCATTTTCGAATATGATGTTGCTGTCGATCGTTCCGATGGCGCCCCGATATTTGCGATTGACGTAGGCAAAGTCGAAGACGAATTGCCTGGGAAGTTGCCGTGTATATCCGATGTGGAATTCGTCCACGTGTGATGCATGAAGACTAGGATCGACCAGCCGAGAGCCAATCGTCGGCGCGCCAGTCAATCCGACCGCCGGAGTGACACGCACGGTCTCAAAGACGCCATCTAAATCATTATCCCACTCATCGCGGATCTCCGGCGTGGGATTGCCGAAGCTGGGCGCAGCTTGGTTAAATATGATGTCGTGAATGCGCCCCCAGGAGATGCGCAGAACATCTCGGCCGCTTTTCGTCAAGCCATATGACACGCCCACTCGCGGATCCGCCGACCATGAATTGAGGCGCTCGACCCCAAAAGAGTCGCGGCTGGTTTGCCGGTCGAACCGCGCGCCGAGATTTAAAGTCAACCGCTGATGTGGAGACCATTTATCCTGAAAGTAAAAGCCGAGCAATGTCGTCGCGCCGGCGGCCGAACGCAGTCGTATAGGGGCGCGGAATTGTCGATGGAAAGTGACATGTGTGGCCTCTCCATCTATAACTTTCCTTACCTCGTCATTGAAGACTCGCCCGTCTTTGGGATGGAGCGTATAACTCTTGACCCTGCTGCGCGGCTTCCACTGCAAGCCCGTTTGGAACATATGCTGCCCCCGCCAGCCCTCTTTGAAGTACGAAAGATCACCGGTTGACTCGTGGTGATCGCGCACGCCTTTCGATCCGATAGCCGTGCCTGCGCGATTGCCATATTGCAAGATCAATGTCTGTCCGGCGAGATTGCCAGCGTTGATTGTCGTGGCGGCGTAGCGGTTGACCGCCGGCTGATCGCCGCCTTTCAGATCGACGTCGCTGTTAACGGCGCGGTAACCGTACTGCACATTGAGGAGCAATCGCGGTGTAATCGTCGAGACCCAGGAGATTTGGTAAGTCGGTCCGCCATTGTGGAGGTCGACCGTCGTCTCTTGCGTTCCCAAATCGTGCGAATCTGAGTTCAATGTCAATCCGCTATCGTTTAGATAATTGAAGGTCAATATATTGTTGTTCGTGAGGTTGTGCGTGATTTTGCCGAAGATACGGCGGTTACGTTCCTGCAGGTCATAGTTTGGGCGCCCGAATCCATTGTCGGTGAAGACCTGCAACACCGCGGGCGCGCGCGGTACTCCCTGATTGAGAAACGTGCGGCGATAGGAGGCGAAAAACCAAGTCTTGTCTTTGATCAGTGGGCCACCAAGCGCAAGATCGGGTTGATGGAGCTCCTGATCGAGCGGCGCGCCTCCCGGCACATTGTTTCCATTGAAACTGCGTGGCTGTGAAAAAAATGCGGCTGCCCCATGAAAATCGGCGCCGCCGGACTTAGTTATGACGTTGATGTAGCCACCTTGTCCTAGGGACGTAGAAGCGTCCGGACCAGAGGTTTTAATCTGCACATCTTGAATCGCTTCAACGCTGAGTTGCGTAGTCCATCCTTGATTGGTAAAGGCATTGCCGATCTCGAAGCCATCCAGCTTGTAAATATTTGAGCGCTCGGATGCGCCATGAATCTGCGGATCGAAATTGACTCCATCCGGCCCGTTACGCCCGATCGTCACGGCTCCGGGGATGAGAAACCACACGCTTTCCCAATTTTGTCGAGAGCTGAGCGGGAGTCGATTAAGGAATTCACCGCTGACATTGAACTTTTGCTCCGGATTACTGATGTCAACTATCGTGATATCTTTGCCTCCGCCACGCGCCGCAATATCCACCTTTTGGGCTATATTCGTCACTGTCAGCCTCACGTCTAAAACGAGAGTCAATCCGGCGCGTAAAGTGATCCCTGGCTGTGTGAAGGATTGAAACCCCGATCGCATGGCTTCCAGTTGATAGACGCCTGGAGGCAGTCCGAGAAATATATAGGCGCCCATATCATTCGAAACAAAACTCCTGCGCCCCTGTAGCTCCGATCCGGTCAGTGTCAGCGTAGCGTCGGGAACAACGGCTCCCTGCGGATCCAGCACCCGCCCTTTGATCGCGCCGGCATATTGCGCGTTGGCCGGCGCGGCAGCCACCAACCAGAAAATCATCAGTAACCATATTTTATTTGACATAGCTACGCCTCCTAGCGGCACGAAATAATGGGGGGAACTATCAGACCAATAACACAGGCGCTGATCCGGAGAGTGGCATATATTCGTCTATCAACTCCAATCACTGGTGAATTCCTCTAAATTTTTATCGAAATATTTGATCCAGGTCAATGACGGCCAACACCCTATTTAGCTATTAAGAGGGCGTTATTTATCGGGCATTCTTTTTAAACATGGTACGAAGTATCCAAATGGACTTTGTTCCTTTTGCGGCTTTTCGTCCCATCGTAGCCGGCGCGGCCGCCGCTCTCCACGCTGGGTTGCGGCGTTCGGCTGTCGAAGATCGCGGCTGGCGGCATTTCCTGCCGACCTTCGGCGATACGCAGCGCCGCGCGCAGGTCGTGGGCGAGCGATTCAAACACTTGAACTTTGATCGGAGCGCTCGAGTTTGCTGGTATACGTCGTAGAAAGGTGGCAGATCGTGCGGCGTCACTCGCCGTGACGAAACACTCCGATTCTTGAGTTTACAAGAGGTCCCAGGAGAGCCTGATTTTACAGGCTTTCTACATGGCGATTGTAAACTTATTTAACTGAGCGTCAATACGCGGGTGAAACACACCCCAAAATATGGAGGCTTTATCGTATGAGTTGGCATGACCCAGATAAGGAAGATACTACTATTTACAGAGTTGTTGTAAATCACGAGGAGCAATACTCGATCTGGCCGGATTACAAAGAGATTCCGTTGGGCTGGAAGGACGTTGGCGTGGTCGGCCCGAAGGCCGAATGTCTGGCTCACATCAAGGAAGTGTGGACGGATATGAGACCTCTCAGCCTCAGAAAGAAAATGGAGGAGATGGCGAAAAATCCGCTCCCGCCTCCGCCGCCGCCCGACCCGAACAAACCTCGGGAAAAGAGTCTTGTTGACAGGCTTTGCGAGGGGGATCATCCGGTGGAAACCGGCCTGCGTCCGGAAAAGACGGTCAAATTGTTCAAGGAGGCGATCGATCGCAATTACGTGCATATCAAATTCACCAAGACCAGAGGAGGCACGGAGTTGGGCGTCAGATTGGACCGTGAAGCGTGCGATTTCAGCCGGGCCGATTTCGAACAGGGGAGCGGCGCGGTTCACGTCGAGGGGGATCTGACTCTGGACTACGTCAAGGTCAGATGCATCGCCGACATCGACCTTGCTACGCTGGAAGGGAAGGGGCATTTAGAAAAAGTCGGGGCCTTTGCCGGCGACTGATTTCCCGGAGATGCAAGGATGGTCCGCTGTAAACTACTGCGGCAGACAACCAGGCTAATCACACCGAACAAGGATCACCTCTATGAAAGCTGAAATGGCAAGAATCGAAGAACACCAGTTTCAAGCAGAGACAAAAAGGCTGCTTGATTTAATGATTCATTCTCTATACACAAATAAGGAGATATTCCTGCGCGAGTTGATCTCCAACGCCTCAGATGCGCTGGACCGGTTGCGGTTCGAAGCATTGACCAATCCGACGCTGCTGGAAGAGAACGACAAATACGAGATTCGTCTGGAAACCGACAAGGAAGCGAGGACTTTGTCGGTTTCCGATACGGGAATCGGCATGAGTCGTGATGAGGTGATGGCCAACATCGGAACGATCGCCAGATCGGGAACCGACGAGGCGCGTAAAGGTCTGGAAGCGGCTCCCACCGCGCAAATGGCCGCCGAGTTGATCGGGCGATTCGGCGTCGGATTCTATTCTTCATTTATGGTAGCCGATAAGGTCGTGTTGACGACGCGCAAGGCCGGGGAGACTACGGCGACCAGATGGGAATCCACAGCGGACGGCACTTACCTCCTCAGCGAATCCGAGCGTGATCGGCGGGGCACGACCGTCACCTTGTATTTGAAGCCGGCGGATCCGGAAATCGGCATTGAAGACTTTACCGACCAGTGGGCGCTGTCGCGCGTCGTGAGAAAATATTCCGATTTCGTCACCTACCCGATCATCGGCAAATACATACGTGAGGAAGAGGGCAAAGACGGGACCTTGGCGCA
>Ga0075421_100004702_pt1 | contig 16471 bp, 11 predicted proteins | sample SoiMetdeltSBSDD5_FD_75292 | JGI IMG/M metagenome (GOLD analysis project Ga0075421, IMG submission 75292) | Bulk soil microbial communities from a Populus tree surrounding site in Tennessee, USA - Soil MetaG P. deltoides SBSDD5 | ecosystem: Environmental > Terrestrial > Soil > Tree plantation...
ACCAGGATTGGAAAGCCGGCCACCTCGCGAAATTTCACGTTCGAGATAGAAACATCCGAGCCGCCTTCGATGAGAATGCCGTTGGCTCGTGTGAATTTGTGAAAGGGAGTGTTGTAGTCCGGAAGTCCTGCTCGCTGTTCGAGCGAAGCGCGTTCCCCATGGATGGCGAAATCCCGAAATCGGATGCGCACACCCGATCTTGACGCGAAGATCGCTCTGCCGCGAAAATCTTTCGCAGCTTGCAGGACTGTCGTCGGAGTCCCGCTGATTTCGACGTCGCTCGCCAATTCCGGGAGCGTCATTTCTGCGTGGACGATCGTCACACCCGGTGGTAGCAACACCTGGCTGGAGCCTTTGGCAAGCTTACTTCGCAGCGTGGTTTCTGTTGATGAGCAGCCTGCCAGCAACACCAGCGCAAGCGCCGCGAACCTCATGTAGTCACGTTGATCCGGACCGCCGGAAACACGCGAGACCCCAATCGGACTTCGACGTCGTGAGTTCCCTTTGTCACCGCGGACGCGAGCGTGAAGTTCACTTCAAAGCGCTGATTGACAGGGTCGGTGCAGAACACATCCAGATCCGGAAGTCGCGCGCCGTCCAGCCGGACTTCGAGCCTCTCCGGAGCTTCCAGTTCTTCAAAACACAATTTCAGGCTGCGGCTGGAGATCAAGTTTCCTGACAATAAATTGACGCCATCGGTAAGGCTGGTCAGCCGCGGGACCGCTGGTCCGGGAGGCGCGATGCGCGCCCAAGCCGCCTCGCAGAGCCGTTCACCGAACCAGAACACATCCACGGGAACCAGGCCGGTTCGCGCCTGCGACGGCATCAGCGCATTCACCTGCCGCAAGCCGTCAAACACCGGGGCTCCGATGTAGACAGGCGCGGCCTGCTCGCCCTCCAATTCGATATTGATCTGGTTAAGATCGCAATCGTCGGGCATTTGCTCGATCCAGATCGAGAGGTAAGCATACCGGCCGCGCACTGGCACGACTGGCTCGCCCGTCTGCGCGTTCACAATTCGTCGCACGTGGGCGGCGGCCTTCGGCGGATGGGCTGCCAGCTCCTGAAACCAGCCCTTCGGCTGCTTGCGCAGCGTCAGCCACATGTACTGCGTGTCCGCTCCTTCGAGGGCCAATAGTTGAAAGTCATTGGCGCTGGCAAACTCCGCCACCTCGCCCGCGCTGATGCGGACGCCCTCCCACGTTGTATACTGTTTCGCGGTCGCTGGAAGCCCGTTCACCTGGCAGCGCAGGATGCCGCCCGGCTTCAACACGCGGCGCGCTTCAGTGAGATAGGAAAAAACCACATCACGGCTCGGAATGTGCTGGAAGACGGCATACGAGTAGACATAGTCGAAGAACTCGTTGGCGTAGCGCTTGAGGTTGGTGCCGTCCGTATGGACAGGAAACGCGTTCGGCACGCTATTCAATTTCTGGACCGCAAGCTTGATCATTTCGTCGGAGACGTCGACGCCGTGAATCTCGCCGAAGTTCCAGCTCATCGGCCGCATGAGACGGCCTGGACCGCAGCCGATCTCAAGAGCCCGGCGTGCGCGGCGGTCGCCGGGCGGAAGCCGTTTCAGCTCACCTTCGAGCGCGCGCACTACGTCGGCGGCCGTGGCGAAGAACTCGTCATCGTCCTGCCCACGGCGTCCAAAAGCGACATAATAGTAAGGATCTTCTTTGGCGCGCTCGTTCCAATCGGCGCGCATTTGTTTCGCTACGTTATCGGACATTTCCCACGCGCTATTCTATCGTCTTATGGCAATCGCGTTTAAGAAGGTGACACTGGCGCCGCTGCAGGGGTTCACGGCAAGCGCTCCGGACGGCTCGGTGATCGGCATCATCGGCGAGAATGGATCCGGCAAGCGGGCGCTGCTGGCGGTGGCGGCGGCAAAGACGGCGCCGGCGTCCGGCTCGGTATCGGCCGGGAAGCTGCGTCGCTATCTCGGCCCTGGCGACGTACTCGACCTGAATCAGGCCGACATTCTCGCGATCGAGAATACATTCGGGCAGCAGGACGCATTCTCGCGAGAATGCGCCGCAGCCGCTCTGGACCGCATCCGCCGCCAGGGCTCCACCGTCCTGATCGTCTCGCATGAGGAGTCGCTCCTGCGCCGTCTGTGCGATGAGATCTGGTGGCTGCATGAAGGCAAGCTCAAGGGCCGCGGCGATCCGCTGACGATGCTCGAACAGTATCGGGAGCACGTCGCCCGCAAGCTTCGCAACTCCGGCGAGGGGAGCGCGCAGCCGCTGACCAACCATCTTCGCGAGGGTGACGGACGGGCAGAAATCCTGTCGATCGAGACGCTGGGCGCGGACGGGCGGCAGACGATGGTCTGGCGCAGCGGCGAAGAGGTGGCGGTCCGGGTTTCGGTGAAGTTCAAACAGGACGTCAATGATCCGGTGATCGGCATTCTCATCCGCAACCGCATAGGACTCGATGTCTACGGCACCAACACGGAGCTGGAGCAAGTGAAGCTCGGTTCCCGGGCGGCGGGAAACACGGTACGCATTTCCTTCCGCTTCAAGTGCGAGCTTTGCCCGCAGGATTACACGCTGACGGCCGCGTCGCACGATCGTGACGGAACCCGGCATGATTGGCTGGAGGAAGCGGTGTCGATAGCGGTGGCGGATTCCCGCTACACCGCCGGTGTAGTGAATCTGCGGGCGCGAGTCACGGTGGACTAGTGGGCTAGCTACTCGAAGTAGCCGTTGGCTAATTCGGGTTTCGCCTTGAGGGCGCGGCGCCAATGAGAGCGGGCTTCTTCTTCCTCGCCCAGGGCCTTTAGCGCGATGCCTAAATTGAGCAGCGCTTCTGGAAATTCCGGGGACGCGTCCAAGGCCTCGCGATAGAAACGAGCCGCCTCAGTATGCTCTTCGGATTTCTGCAGCAGCAGGCCGGTGTTGTAAAGCAGCTCCGGTGTGCGATGCCCCTTCTTGATCAGCTCATGGTGCAGACGAAGCGCCTCGGTCGTCTCGCCACATTGCAGCGCGATGCCTGCCAGGCCTCGCAGCGCTTCTACCGACCCAGGCTCCATCGAGAGGATCTTCTCGAACGCCCCGCGAGCCTGCGCCATGTCGCCCATCTTCCAGTAAGCGAGACCCGCGTTGAGCTGCGCTTCCGGCCAGTTCTTCCGCTTCTGAAGACAGGATTCAAAGGCCTCCGCGCTGCCCTTGTAATCGCCAAGCTGCAGGCGGACGTAGCCGATGCGGAATCGCGCATCCTCCCATTCCGGATTGCCTGCCAGCAGCTTCGCATACACGGCGTCGGCTTCGGAAAGCTCCTGCTGCCTTTCGAGCACGAGCGCCAGGTTCCACTGCGCAGTCGGAGAGTTCGGCTGCAGCTTCAAAGCCTGCTCGTAAGCTTCGCGAGCCTGCTTCCAATCACCAAGCTCCTGCCGCGAGATTCCCAGATTCACGTAAAGCTGCGCTTCCTGCGGCTGGATCCTTATCGCGCGGGAGTAGATTTCCACGGCCTTGGCATGATTTTGCGCCTTCTGATAGGCGAGTCCGAGATTGAACCAGCCCTCGAAAGACTCCGGCGCATAACTCACGATCGCGGCGCAATGTTCGGCCGCCTTGTCGTAGTCTTCTGCCGCAAAGGCGACCATCGCCAGACCCTGCAGCGCGGTGAGGGAGTCCGGTTTCATTTCGAGCAGGCGCTCACAATGCGTCGCCATCGCCTTGTAGTCTTTCACCTCGCCGCTCAGCCATACCAGGTTCGTCAGGGTCTCTTCGGACGAAGGATTCTGCTTGAGAATGCGGCGATAGAGCTCGGCCGCCCCTTTCAAATCTTTCTGCAATTGTAGCGCAACCGCTCTGCCGAACATCGCCGGTTCCAGATTCGGCTCTTTCGCCAGGACGCTGTCATAAGCTTCCTGCGCCCGGCGGGCGGCGTTGAGATGCAACTGGCACGCGCCGAGACCCAGATAAGCTTCCTTCCGCGACGGATTCGCCGCAAGCGACTTTTCGAAGTATTGCGCCGCTTCCTTCCACTGCTCGGCGGCTTGCAGGCACAGCGCGAGGTTGAAGCAGCCGTTGGGATGATCGCTCTCCAGCTCGAGCAACCGCCGGTAGGACGCCGTGGCTTCGTCGAATTGTTTTCGCTCGTAGTGAATGAAGCCGATCGCCGAATAGATTTCCGCGCGTTTCTCGCCGCCACGTAGAGCTCGCTCCAGCTCGACTAGCGCTTCGTCCCCTCGCCCGTCGAGATGCAGCGACACGGCCCGGGCGAACAGTTGCGAGGTCGCCGGCTGCGTGGCCACGCTCGAATCGACGCCGTTCGCCCATCGCTTCTGGTTACTCATTGCTTCACTCCTGATGTCTTTCTATCGGCAGTCCACTGGGAAACTTGATAGCATATCCAGCCCAGAAAGTCCTGCTTGTCTATCAGATGCACCCATCGCAGGCGCGACCCCTCCCCTTTGTCGGCGAAAAATCCGACGCCACCTGATTTAAGCCGATCCTCCGTCCAGGAGCCGGCATACACGCCATTTACCAGGACTGAAAAATGATCACCCTGGACATCCACCACCAACTTATAAAGAGTATCGCTGCGCGCTTCGAGGGTCAAAGGCGTCTGCGTTTTCGGACCCTCACGGCCGTCGATTACGGTATAGCGCACCAGAGCAAGCGTCGGCAGCGGACCCGGCTTGGTCACGGCCAGTTTGACTGCCTGGTAATTCATCATATCGGCTGCCCGGAGAACAAATCCCAACGCCTTGGAGTCGATCTGGCCGAGAAGCTCCACGTGATAGTCGGTCAACCGAATCGATTCCTTGAGTAGAGCCAGCGACCCGGGCCGGGCCGATCCGGCGCCATCGAATGACCAGGATTTCGCCCAGCCTTCCTTGCCCGTCCAGCCGTCCAGGCCGGAGTGGAAATCGTCCTCCAGGTCAACTGTAGCCCTGGCGCGGGCGGCCGCCGCAATCGAAGAGAACCCCAGCGAAGGCATCTGCAGACCGACACTGGGGGCCACGAATAACACCGGTATCATGAGGGGGACCACTACGGCGAATCCGCGCGCGACTGCGGGGGCGGAACGCCAGAACTTGATTGCCGACCCCCACGGACTCGCTGGCGGCGGCAGGCTCGCTCGAACTGGTTCCGGCGGCTCTTCGACCACACCCGGAGGGCTCCACGTTTCCCGGAACTCCCAGTATACGCCGCTTCGCTGCGGCCAAGCCAGCAGCCCGGTGAAGCTGGGCCCGCCGGTAGCAGGCCTGTGCCCACGGCCCCGCGCCGGCGACAGCAAGGTTTGGCTCGGATTCGACCAGGGGCCACCGCGGCGGCGGGCCGCCGGATCGGCCACGGTAAACAGCGCCGGCAGCCAGACCGGCTCGAGTGCAAAGCCCAAAGGCAATTGCGGCCAAGCCGTCGATGTGAAAACTGGCTCACACAAGGCGACGTGTTGATCGATCAAGAAATCCGCCGTCAGCGGTGCAGCGTCCTGCGCCTCCGATTCCTGCTGCGGCAAGTCCCAGGCGAAGTCAAGTTTCGCTAGTAAGAACTCGTTCCGATCGAGAAGCAGAGCTCCCGTGCAAGGCCGAAATGCGAGGTCCGGCTGCGCCGATGGTTGAGATCCTGCGGGCATCGCGTGCGGCTGGATCGAAAATCCAGCAGGCAGCAGCGAAGTAGAGGATACGCAGTCCACCCCGCCAGGTATGGTTGTGCCGGGCGGAAACTCGATAGCCGACAGGGGCGGCGTCTGAAATCCGGATATCACCTCCCGGAAAGCCAACAGCGACGTCAAAAATCCAGCCGATGGTGGCGCTGTCGAAGCGACGTCAAACGGTATCGGCGCCTCCCCGCTCGCGGCGAGAACGATATCGCCTCGCTGAAATTCAATGGCCGCCTGCGGCAGGACCAAAAATCCGGAGCAGTCCTCCTGGAACACCGGCGCCGGAATCAAAAATCCAGCTTGGAGCAGCGTACTGGGAGCGGGAAGGCCTGCGGCGCATTGCGCAAAAACGGCTTTCCCTAGCTGAAATTCTATGGCCGCCTGCGGTAGGGACAAGAATCCGGAACAGGCCGCTTGGAACACCGGCGCCGGAATCGAAAATCCGGCCTGAAGTAGCGTAGTGGGACCCGGACGGCCTGGGGCGTCTTGCGCAAAAACGGCTTTCCCTGGTGGAAATTCGAAGGCTGTCGGCGGCAGGACCAAAAATCCGGGACACGCCTCCTGGACGACAGGCGCTGGAATCAAGAATCCAGTCCGAAGCAGCGCAGTGGAAGCGGGACGGCCCACCGCACGCAGCGAGAGGACGGTTCTGCCTGACTGAAATTCGATTGTCGCTTGAGGAGGCGCCAGCAGTCCGGCAGGCGATTGGCGCAACGCCGGCAGCATTGTCAAAAACCCAGCCGGGAACAGAACAGTGGAGCCGACGCGCCCCAGGAAGATTACGCCGAGCGCTATCCGGCCACCCCTGAGATTGAGCTGAGACGATCCGTGAACTTCATCCGGCGGTACAGCCGCAGGCATCCAGGGAACGATGCTGGCTCCTGGCGTGCTCAAGGCGCTTCGCTCCCTGGAGCGCCGCCGCGACTGCATGAGCATCAGGTCGCAGTACCGGGAAATAGGAATCTCCGCCCCTCGTAGCTCCGGATATTCCTCCCGGATGATCGCCAGACTGGAGAAATCGGCTAACCGGGCGGGCGACGCGCGGAGCTCGGTTGAGTCGCGTGACGGCGCTGCGCCGCCAGCCGTAACGAGCGTTGCCTGACGCGAGGCATACTCCCGGCGATGGTCCTCGGAGCAGAACTGGCTGCCGTCGAGTTCGCGCAAAAGCGGGATGCTCTCCTCGCAATACAAACAAGGCATTCTCAGGCTGTAGGTAGCTCATTTCATCCTACGGAATAACGACTTAACGTGTCCAGACTGCAAATGACTTAGAAATCGGCTGGATTCCCCGGAAAGTGTAGTAAAGAATAGTAGGAAGCGCTTAGAACAGACCCGTCAGACGGGTCGTAGCGGGCGGTGAGGAAGGAACAGACCCGGCCGAGGACGTCGTCTTTGTCGGAAACGCGGATCCAGCGGACGCGCGAAGCTTCACCCTGTCCGTTGATGAATCCGACCCCGCCCGCCTGGAGACGGCGGTCGCTCCAGGAATCGACTACGTGACCGTTGACGCTGGCGCGGAACTGGTCACCCCGTATGTTCATTTCAACCTGATAGAGCGTATCATTGCGAACCGCGAAAGGCAGCGGCACGCGTATTTTGGGGCTCTCTTTGCCTTCGGTTACCGAATACCGGATCAGATCCACCATGGGAAGCGGTCCCGGCTTGGCGATGGTCAGCTTCGCGACGTAGAAATTGCGCTCATCCTTGGCGCGAAAGGCCCATCCGAGGCTCTTTCGTTCGATCTGGCCCATCAGCTCCAGACGATAGTTCACCAGGTGCATCGATTGCTGCAGAAAGCCGAGCTTACCCGGCCTCAAGAATCCGGCTTGGTCGTAGGACCAATCCTGCGCCCAGCCCGCCGGTCCGACCCATCGGTTCAATCCTGACCGGAAGTCGTCTTCCACTTTCAAGATGGAACGGTTGCGGATGGCGCTGCGCAGGTTCCCCCACTTCCAGGAAGGCGACCTTTGCGTGAGCGTCGTAGGCGCTGAAAAGAAGATCGCCAGCGCCGAGAACAGGAACAGGACGGCAAACACTCCCGACGCGACACCCGCCGAAGGCATCCAGCCCGACAGCATCGCCTGCCAAGCGCTCGATTTTGAAGTGACCAGTGGCGCTGGCTCGTCGTAGCTGAAGAACTCGTCGCGAGCGAGCGCGCTGGCCCTCGGTTTCACACGGATCGGGTGAGTCCGCGGCGTAAAGAACCAATCGAGGAGTCCCGGCCGCTTGGGAGGAGGGGCCACCACTGCCGCCGGAATCCCTTCGGGAGCGGAGGATTCGGCGACTACCGGTTCGGGCTCCTGAATCTCCTCGATCACCGCGGCGATCGGCATGGCGAGCTGAGGTTTGGGCGCCGCCACCGATGGCAGATTCACTCGAATCTGCATCGCCTGCACAGCGGGCGTCTCGTCGGCATAAGCAGCCGTATTGATTCCAGTGGCCGAAGCAGGCAATTCCACATCGCCCTGGATACCCGGCCAGGCCAATGGAAGCGCTCCCCTCATTACCCCGTGCGAAACGATCGGTCTACAATTACCCGATTGAGCCCACGCCGCAGCCACCAGAGGCGACAGCGAAAACGTCGCGTGCGGCGCGCCGCTCGACCAGGGCAGGATCAATCCAGCCGGACGAAGGCGCGTGATTGCGCCAGCGTTCGAGAACGGCCGCAGCTTGGCTGGAAGCCGCATTCGCAAACCCGCCAAGCCATAAGCGACCGGGAGCGTGAAGCCGGTCACCGGAGCAACGAGCATGAAGGCTGGGCAGGGCGTGAGCGCTGAAAATCCCTTGTTGGGTGTTTTCGGCGCCATCAGCAGACCCGGCGAAAGCGGACCGTGGCTATAGTACCCGGAATAGTTATGTGTCGCTTGGAGCTCTTCCGGAAAGAAATGCGCATACACGCGAGTCCCGGTGGTCTGGGTGCGAACGGGAGTCTTGGTCTCGCCCCTGGCTTCGACCAGGCAGGCGAGCCCTTTTTCGCTCTGCTCTTTTAGAAAGAGCGCGCGATGCTCCTGGCAGCAGAAATCACCTGAAGATAACCGTCGAAAGATTGCCAGCTTGTGGCCGCACACTAGGCAGTGCATGCTTAATCAACCTCAAACCGCTTGAGGCATACTATAGATAATAGTTAAATGCCCGCCTAAATTTCCACGATTCAAAATACCTAGCCATTTGGTGACTTAGCCGAATTGTTTAATACCGGCTACGCCACCTACTTAGCTTCCGACTCGTAACCCAACGTAAATATTGTACCAGTGGCGCATTTCTCAGATACTTCGTACCCTCTGAAGTATGGACCAGGTGCAGAGCGGGTTGCTGAAAGTACTAATATTCTGGATGCTGACAACTCCGCACGAGTTCGCGCATGCCTGGGTGGCGATGAAACTCGGGGACGACACGCCGGTTCTTGAAGGTCGCGTCACACTGAATCCTCTGGCGCATGTCGACTGGCTCGGGACGGTGATCCTGCCGCTGTTCATGTCGATCATGACCGGTGGATTCATCGGTTGGGGCAAGCCGGTCAATACGAATCCCTACAAATTGCGTTGGGGACTAAACGGCATGGCGCTAGTAGCGCTGGCCGGCCCGGCCAGCAATGTGATCTTCGCGATTCTACTGTTGGCTATCGCCGCGCACGTGGGTCCGGGTATGGCCAATCTGTGCGGAACAGCCGCGGAGCTGAGCCTGTTCCTTGCTATTTTCAACATGATTCCGGTTCCTCCGCTCGATGGCTCGAAGCTGCTGCTGGCCGCCAAAATACCGATCTTCATTTATAACGAGCTGGCCCGTTTTGGCTTCGTGCTCATTCTGCTCGCAATGTCGGCCACGTCCCTCGGAACCTGGATGTCGCGGTGGAGCTGGGACACAACTCGCGCAATCTTTCGATGGTTTGCTTGATCCTCTTCGCTCACGAATTACGTTTTCACCCATAGGAGCGTTCGCGGCCTATGACCCCCGAGGAAGAACGACTGATCGACCAGCTCGCCACCCCAGATTCGCGAAGTGAGTAATCAGCGGGATAAGATGGGATGTTGTGTCGCCTGCCGAGTTCGATCGACTGGTTGAAGAAGTATTCCGCCGCATTCCGGCGCGCTTTCGCAGGCGTATGCGCAACGTGGCGATGGTCGTCGAGCAGGAGCCTCCGCGCCCGGGATTGCTCGGGCTCTATCATGGCCGGCCGCTGACAACTCGCTCCGTGTCAGACTCGTTCGCCATGCCCGACACGATCACGATTTATCAGGGCCCGCATGAACGGATGGCGAGAACCCGGGCAGCGCTCGAGCAGGCCGTCGCCGACACTGTGTGGCATGAGATCGCGCACTATTTTGGGATGGACGAACCGCAGGTACGGCGAGCCGAGCGGGATAGGACCAGGCTCAAGTTGCGTTGACTTGCCCGCAATACCGACGTTAGACTCCGCTTCTCGATGACCCGTTTGAAGCCGGTGGATCTCACTCCTCCGCGTGACGCTCGACTGGACCGAGCACGAGCTGCGGCAGAGAATCTTCGCCAGGGAGATCCATGCCAAGCTGGCAAAGGCGCTAAACGCAAAAGCGTTCACCACTCACATTTCGCGAGCATTACGACGTGAGCAGTACCAGTCGACTCACGTTCAGGGTGGAACGATCATGGGCGATTCGCCCGAATCCGGTGTCGTGAACCGGTGGCTCCAGCACTGGCGCATGCCGAATTTATGGGTCATCGGAGGGTCGACATTTCCGCAGAATTCATCCGGAAACCCGATCCTCACAGCGCTCGCCATAGGGTATCGCACCGCCGATGCGTTTCTTAGCCGATACTTTAAGCGGCCGGGACCACTCGCTTAGCGTTTACTTTCGTTTCACCTCGTATACGGCGCCGTTCGACAGCGATGCCACGAAGAGATTTCCGTTCGGACCCGTGTGGATGTCGGTGACGATTCCAAAGTCGCGGCCGATGACAAAGCTTGCGCTCTCCGTGAGCTGGTTGAAGTCCGCGTTATCGTCAACGCGGTCTTCGAGCGCAGGGTTGTCGACGGCGATCTTCTGGCGGTTGCCGGTGAGTTGAAGGTGAAGCAGAGGACCGCCAAACGGCAGCGGCACAGCAAGACCAAGAAACATGTCGCCATCGAACTGTGGGCCGATACCGCGGCCGTTCATGAATCCGAGTCCGGCCGGCGCGATGACGAACTTCCAACTGAATTCCGGATCCTTGTAGTGCGCTCCGGGCAGCATCAGGAGGCGCGACAGCGCTTGAGCCGGCGTGGTGGCGATGCGCTCGGGTCCCCAGCGGAACTGCTGCAGGTTGGGGAAGGTTTCATTCCCGTGCAACGATGTTGTCTCAATTTCGCGGTATTGCGCGACGCGTGAGGCAGGTCCCGAAACTTGTATCCAGCCGCCATTCAATCCAGGCTCGGCGCGATTGATCTCATCGAACGCGTCCTCTGCGTTCTCCTGATACCACAGAGACCCGGATCGGGGATCGAAAGCCATGCCGAAGCTGTTGCGAACCCCATAGGTGAAGATCCTTTGAATATTGGCGCCTGCTTCACCTCCTTGCGCAGCCCCCGCGGCGAAGAACGGATTGTCGGTGGGCGTGGTCCCATCGTCGTTGAGACGGATGACCACACCGGAGAAGTGTGCATTGTCGGGCTCAGGACCGCCGAACTGATCGTCCGGGTTGATGTCCAGCGTGTTCTGCAATCGGCCGCGCCGACCTTGGTCGCCGAAGATCAAGTAGAGCTTGCGATCGGGACCGAAGCGGAGCACGCCTGCGTTGTGATTACCGCGAGGCGGTTGAGCAGCGTCGTTCTGCCCAGGTGGGATGTCACCACCATCGTTTTGAAACGCGCGCAACATGATCAAGTTCCTGTCATAGGTGAGCGCTGAACCATTCCAGATGAAACGGTCGAGCCGATGGCCGAGTAGGGGAACGTTAAGAACGTCGTTGACGTCGGGTCCGAAAATATTGGCGTCGAGACAGCGCGTCTCATCGGGGAAGAATGGATTGGCTGGAGCAGCGGTTGAATGACAGGTCCAAAACAAGTAGACCCAAGGCGTAGTCGGAAAGTTCGGGTGCAGGGCAATCCCGAGCAGGCCGCGCTCAGAATTGAAATTTACAGAGAGATCGAGGACAGTGCTTTGAACTGCTCCGTTAACAATTCGCTTCACGATTCCGGTATTCTTTTCCAACACGAGAAAATCATTCGCACCGAGGAACGCCATACTGATCGGAGTCGTGAGGTTCGAGACTACCGGAGCCACAGTGAGATTCGGATGTAGCATGCTTGGTCCCGGTGGCGGCGCCTGTGTAAACACAAGACCCGCCAGCAACGTTACGGCTAGTGCGATGGGAACCGTTCGAAAAACATGTCGCATTCAATTGCTCTCCTTCAGGTGGGAAAGGGAGCAATCGGCCAGCCGGAATGACGCTATTGCGGATTGAATTTACAGGTGTTTACTTGCCAGAGCCGGACCGGCGAAGAGGAATTGCCGCCGCCGATCTCAACAATTTGCTTGCTGTTGTCATATCAGGGCGTGAAAGCTCAGATCCAGCTCCGGGACCTCTCAAACGCTCTCAAAGCTCGTCAAACGTGTGTTAGAGTTGCTCGCATGGGACCTCGGAATGTCTTGCTTTTCTGCCTCGTGACGACGCTTCTTCAGGCCCAGCCTCCGCTCCCCGGTAATGGACTCAATCAACACCCTTTCCTCTACTGTGGCGAAATGCAGGACAAAGGTAAAACCGATCAGAAAATGGTGATCGTCCGCAACGGAAAAGTCGACTGGACCTACTCGATTCCCGCCAAGGAGGAGTACGGTGACTGTACCCGGCTGTCTAATGGCAACATCGTCTTCTCCCGCCGCCTCCGGGTGAGCGAAGTAACGCCCGAGAAGACCATCGTCTGGAACTACGAAGCCGCCCTCAATTCCGAGATCCATACTGCGCAGCCGATCGACCTCGATCGGGTATTGATCATGCAAAATGGCGATCCCGCCCTTCTAATGATTCTCAACAAAACGAATGGACGAATCGAGAAGGAGTTGAGACTCCCGGTGCGCAGAAAAGATAATCCGCACGGGCAATTCCGTCACGTCCGCATGACAACCGCCGGCACATTTCTTGTCGCTCACATGGATTTGGGGAAGGTGGTCGAGTACGACGGCGATGGCAAAGAGATCTGGTCGATCGCCGCGCCGTCCGCCTGGGCCGCCATCCGCCTCAAGAACGGCAATACGTTAATCAGTGGAAACCAGCACGGCTACGTTCGCGAAGTGAACACGAAAGGCGAAACCGTCTGGGAGATCAACAAAAATGATCTGCCGGGTATTCCGCTCTATAGCGTTCAGGAGGTCAGCCGGCTCGCCAACGGAAACACTCTCATTAATAATTGGGCGGGTGGATTGCCGCAGGAGAAGTGGTCAGAGGTTGTGCAGTTGATTGAAGTCACGCCGGATAAGAAAGTTGTCTGGGCGCTGCGCGACTGGCAGAACCTTGGACCTGCTACGTCGACGCAGTTGCTTGATGAGCCCGGGGTGCCGGAGAAGGGGGAATTGCAGCGTTGAGTGTCGACAAAAACTGGCCTCCGAGTGCGCGAAGGCCAGTCACCTATTCAAATTGACGAATGCTAGGCTCGCCGGGCGCCAGTCCTCTTGGACGTCAGCTTGAAGCCTTCGTGCCAGGTCGATTCGGCGCCGGGGCCGATTCTGGCAATGTCGACGTCGATGATATAGGGGTTCCCGTTCTTGGTCGCCTGCACACCACGCTTCAGAGCCGCGGTGAACTCGGTCTGACCCTTGCACTTTTCGCCCTTGACGCCCTGGCTCTCACCGAGCTTGACGAAATCGAGATCTGGATCGCCGAGGTACATGCCGACATACTGACCCGTCGCTGCCATCTTACCGCCGTAGCGGCTGTAGGCCATGCGCACCGTCTGGTAGTTCTTGTTGTTCCAGACTACCGTCAGGACCGGGATGCTATATCGCGCCATCGTCCAGAAGCCGGACGAGCCGTACATCACCGCGCCGTCGCCAATCGAGAGGACTGTCGGCCGGTTGGGCGCCGCAAGCTGCACGCCCGCCGCTGAGCCGACTCCCCAGCCGAGGCCGTTCGACGTGTAGCTGAGCCACATCATTTCGTCCTCTTTGATCCCGAAGTTGAACGCGTCCACATGCGGACCGCCGTCATGGACTTCCTGCACGATGACCGAGTTCTTCTCCAGGTTTTGCGCCATGATATGGGTGAGCTCGTCGGGATGCATCAGGCTCTGCCCGAAATTCTTTCGGCGCGCCGCATCGTAGCTGTCCCACATCTTCTTGGTAATGCCCTTGACTTCGTTCGCGCGCTCGACGCCGAACTTCTGGATGCGCTCTTTCGTCAGCATCCCGTCGAGAGCGGCGGTCAAATCCTTGAGCGCTTCCTTCGGGTGGGCGATCATCGCGATATCGGTCGCGTAGTTGCGGCTCATGGCCGTCGTGTCCAGGCCGATGCGCACGACGTGCGCTGCGGTCGGCATCTCGGGGGAGCCTGGCACAGTCCGGCCACCAGGATCCCGCGCGCCGACCATGATGATCAGGTCCACGCCTGGCTTCATGTAATCGGAGCCAAGATTGAATCCGTTAAGATGAAGCGGATGGCGCGACGGGAACGGTTTGAAGCCGGCTTGACCGGTGGCCACGGGCACCCCAAACTTCTCCGCAAACGCGACCACGGCAGCCGAAGCGCCGCACTTCCAGCATTCATCGCCAACCACGATCACAGGCCGTTTGGCGGCGATCAGCCATTTCGCGGTTTGCTCGACGGCCGCTGTTTCGGGCCGCACGTTGGGCCGGAACATGAAACGCTCGCCGGGCAGAATCTCGGACGTGATGTTCTTGGCTTCCAGCGCGTAGTTGGCCATCGCGACATACACCGGGCCGCCGGGCTCGGTGGTGGCCGTCTTAAACGCGCGACGCGTCGCCAGCGCCAGGGCGCGGGGCTCGCGGCACTCCGAGGAGAACTTGGTGAACTGACGCGTGATCTCTTTCTGGTCATAGCCAGGACGGGGCGCGAGCGATACGTCGTCGCTCCAGATTTCGTTGTCCAGCAGACCGGCGGTCACCACCATCGGCGAGCTGTCGCGGCTGGCATTGTAGAGCTGCCCCAACGCCTGCGCCGTGCCCGCGGAAATATGAATGTTGACGAACGCGGTTTTGCCACTCATGCGCGCGTAGCCGTCGGCCGTCGCGATGACCAGACCTTCGTGAAGGCTCACGATCGCCGGCACACCGGAGCTCGGCTGCGCATCAAGCAGTCCGACTTCGAATGATCCGGGATTGGTGAACAGGTACTCTGCGCCGGCTGCTTTGGCCTGCTCCATCACCAGCTCACCGCCGGTGCCTGTCGCTGTCCTCGCGCCCGCCACAGGGAGCCCCTTGCCGGCCTCTTCCAGAGCTTCGAGCGGCTCAATGACCGCCTGAGCTGCGGCCAGTCCCAGCCCTAAGCCAGTCAGCTTCTTCATCAGTCCGCGTCTCGAAAGTCCGTGCCCGAGGAAACGGTGCACCAGTTCTTGCATGGCAAAACCTCCTAGCAAATCTCAGCGGTATGATACTCCGGGCCGATGTTCGACCGCAAGCCATGTCCCAAGTTTATTTGCTACCGCTGACATACCAGGCAAGGTATACCCAACCACGGATAGGGTCTTAGTTAACGTTAAATTGTAATTTGCTTAACACCAAATCGTGACTTTCTTATACTTCCATGGGTCTGATATTTCAGCCTGCGCAACGAAGCTTAGCGAGGGGTTCCATGATGAATTCCGGATTGCGACGGCTTTTAAACCGCGGCGCTCATTGAAAGAAAGCCCGGCGATTTCACCGCGGTCGTTGGCAGAATGGAGAGCGAAGCCGGCCATACCGTCCTTCGGAATGTTGTGCGATACCGGGCCGCGGGGAGCAGGTTGGGTTCGATCCTTCCAGCTACGCGCAGGCGCTTGTCGGTCTTTCCAACGATCGAAGAAGTCCGGTGATGATCTGCGACGAGTGGCACTGCCTCTTGACGCTGGAGCAGCTCAAGAGGAACCACGGCCGCCAGGGACTTTTGGTATTTCCGCTAACCACCGAACGGGCGGCGCAGAAGTATAAGACCAAGCTCCCAGCTTACTCAATCGGCCTACTCTCGATGAGTGTCCTGAACAAGAATTTAATCGAACATGCGCATCGCATGCTCAGTCTCTTTCTTCGAAACGAAACTGAATTTGCGAGCAGCTGTCTGGTCGATTTGTATAAGGAGTTATGCCAGCTCATCGGCGCGGTCAGCAGATCATGCGGCATTTGCAAGCGGAACCTTGCCAGGATAGCCGATTCTGGAATCGCGCGGCTTCGGTTCGCTGGTGCTCGTTACATGTGCCGGCTCAACGAAGCCGAGATCCAATTTGGCCTTGACTATCTTTCTCTTCCGTGGGCGCCGGTAGTCCGGCGCGGCCTGGGGGACATTCTGCCCATCCCTGATGAACTCTCCGACCCCACGGAGGGTCGATTCGTTCTGGGCGTTCGCGACTTTCCACCATTCGCCGTCGCGCCTCCAAGTTCCACCGTGAGTTCGGTCCAAAAATTGGGGTTTGTAGGGCAGATACTCAAGCCGATAGGCGAGTTGGTGAATGTGGACAATCTACAAACCATCAAGACGTTGGCGCCTCCACGGTCGTCTAGAGAGCCGCGACGATCCGTCGATCGGGACCGCTGGCAGGGACGCGTTGGAGCGCGGCTGGAAAATCGCAAATCATGGGCGCAAACCCGGCTAGAATAGAACCACTAGGAGGGTTTGCGCCATGCCCCCAACTTTAAGCCGACGGATAGCTATCGCTATTCTCGCCTTCCCCATCGCCGCCCTGGCCGAC
>Ga0075421_100004703_pt1 | contig 16470 bp, 15 predicted proteins | sample SoiMetdeltSBSDD5_FD_75292 | JGI IMG/M metagenome (GOLD analysis project Ga0075421, IMG submission 75292) | Bulk soil microbial communities from a Populus tree surrounding site in Tennessee, USA - Soil MetaG P. deltoides SBSDD5 | ecosystem: Environmental > Terrestrial > Soil > Tree plantation...
GGCCCGAACTTCACGATCTCGCTGTCGTCGAGGCGCTTCACGATCAAGTCGGCCATGGCAGTCCTCCAATCGCCAGTATTGCCCGAGTTCCGCGAATCCGCTTGACAATTGTCACATCCTGTCGATAAGTGCGTGTACTTCGGGAACCGCTCGGTCGTGACTGTCTAGAATAGACAAGGAGATCGTGGATGGCTTCCTCTCGTATGAATCGACGCAAATTCCTCGGCTGGAGCGCAGCCAGCATGACGGCGATCGCGGTGGGGGGCGTGCGGGCCCAGGCGAGCGCCCAGGGAACGGCGGCGCCCTATCCGGACTGGATCCCGTCGAGCACGAAGCCGCCGAAGAAGGGAGGCGCAATGGCGCGCGCCTCGGCCTGGGACCCGCCGGTGCTCGACCCGCGGCACACCCAGTCGGTCGGCCTCTACCAGTTCGCGGGACTCGTGCACAACCGGCTCGTGCGGTACGCGTTCTCCGACGAGACCGGCTCGCCGAACGATATGACGCTGAAGGGCGACCTAGCGGAGTCGTGGCAAAACAGTGCCGACTTCCGTACGTGGACGTTCAAGATCCGGAAGGGCGTCAAGTGGCAGAACGTGGCGCCGCTCAACGGACGCGAGCTCACGGCGGCCGACATCAAGTACTGCTACGAAGCCTACGCGAAGGAAGGGGTGCAGGCGTTCACGTTCCAGGAAATCGAGGGAATGGAGCTGCCCGACAAGCACACCCTGCGCGTCCATCTGAAGACGCCGAACGTGCTCTTCGCGCACAACATGGCCGAGCCCGTCGCCGTGGTCTTCGCCAAGGAAGTCCTCGAGGAAGACGGCGACCTCAAGAAGCGCATGATCGGCACCGGGCCGTACATCCTGAAGGAGCACACGCGGAAGGTGCGCGTCGTGTTGCAGCGCAATCCCGACTACTACGACGCGGGCCGGCCGTACATCGACCAGTACACGATCCTCTCGACGCCCGACGACGCGACGCGGAAGGCGGCGTTCCGGACGGGGCAGAGCGACATCATCTGGATGGCCAGTCCCTCCGAGATGGAGACCATCCGGAAGACCAACCCGCAGGCGCAGATGCACGCGTACCACAACACGCTGGCGCCGTTCGGTCTGGCGCTGGCGCAGGACCGGCCGCCCTACAACGATGTGAGAGTCCGGCGCGCGATCTCGATGGCGATCGACCGCCAGAAGCAGGTGGACACGGTCTACGAAGGGCACGGCATCCTCGGCTGGGGCGTACCGTGGATTTACGTCCAGGACACGCGGCCGACCGCGAAGGACCTCGGGCCCTACTGGCAGTACAAGCCCGCGGAGGCGAAGAAGCTCATGGCCGAGGCCGGCCACGGCAAGGGCTTCGAGACGACGCTGTTCTACTACGAGTACTTCCCGCAGATGAGCTCGCAGGTGCAGCTCGTCCAGCAGGATCTGCGGAAGAACCTCAACATCGACATCAAGATTCAAAAGCTCGACTACACGACGTACTACGGCCGCTACGTCGAAGGGAAGTGGGACGGGATGTCGTGGGGGTTCCAGTCGGGCCACGCGGTGGGCCTGGACGAGCGGACGTACCACTACCTGCACTCGAAATCGACGAAGAACTTCTTCCGCGTCAACGATCCGATGCTCGACGAGCTCACCACCAGGCTGCGGCAGACGCCGGATGCGGCCGCCCAGAAGGTAATCACGAAGAAGATCGTCGACCGCGAATACGACCAGGTGTTCCGGATGTGGATGCCGTACGACAACGGCTTCCTCATGTTCCAGCCGCACGTGCGCAACGCGTCCTCCCGTGCGCTCCGGCGCACCGACGGCTACGGCTCGCCGACGATCGCCCGGACGTGGCTCGAGAAGTGATGGAGGCCTAGGGGCGAGGACGGGGATCGCATGTACAAGTACATCCTCCGCCGGCTGCTGCTGGCGATCCCTGTCCTCATCCTGTCCTCGCTGATCGTGTTCGGCCTCATGCGCGTCATGCCGGGCGACGCGCTCATCGCGCTCATGGGCGAGTCCGGCAACGTCGGGGAGAAGGAGCTGGCCAAGCTCCGGAAGGATCTCGGCCTCGACAAGCCGTACCACGAGCAGTACCTCCTCTGGGCTTGGCAGATGGTCAGCTTCAATCCCGGATACTCGATCTTCACGAACGAGCCGATCCCCGTGGCGCTCAAGAAGGCCATTCCCGTCACGCTGGAGCTGGCAGTGCTCGCGATGGTGCTCGGCCTCCTCATTGCGATCCCGATCGGCGTGCTGTCCGCGACTCGACAGGACCACACATCGGACTATGTCGGCCGCGTCGTCGCGGTCTCGGGACTCTCGATGCCGGACTTCTGGCTCGGCACGCTCGTGATCACGTTCGCCGCGATCTGGTTCCACTGGATCCCGCCCATCGGCTACGTGAGCCTGTGGGAAGATCCGTGGCGCAACCTCCAGCAGTTCGTGTTGCCCGCCGCCGTGCTCGGCTTCCGCCTGTCGGCGGCGACGATGCGCATGACGCGCTCGACGGTGCTCGAGGTTTTGAAGGAGGACTACGTCCGCACGGCGTGGGCGAAGGGTCTGGCGGGGCGCATCGTCGTCTACAAGCACGCGCTCAAGAACGCGCTGATCCCGGTCGTCACCATCGTGGGCGGGCAGCTCGGCGTGCTCCTGGCCGGCACGTTCGTCGTCGAGGTCATCTTCGCGCTGCCGGGGATGGGGCGCCTCACCGTCGAGGCGATCCTGTACCGCGACTATCCGGTCGTGCAGACCAACCTGATGCTGGTGGCCGGCACGCTCGTCACCCTCAATCTCCTCGTCGACCTCACGTACGCGTGGCTCGACCCCAGGATCCGGTACGCATGAACGTCATCGCCGCCCCCATCGCCGAAGTCGAATCCACGATCGAGATCAGTCGGGCGCGCGCGCTGTGGACGACCATCAAGCGCAAGCCGCTCGGGGCGGCGTCCGCGAGCCTGATCGTGATCCTCGTCTTGACCGCGATCTTTGCGAACGTCCTCGCGCCCTACGATCCACTCGACGCCGACCCCACGATCCGCCTGGCGCGCCCGAGCGCGGCGCATCCCTTCGGCACCGACGACATCGGCCGCGACGTCCTCAGCCGCATCGTCTTCGGCGCCCGCATCTCGCTCTGGGTCGGCCTGCTCGCGGTCGGGATCGGGACCGTCATCGGGATGATCATCGGCCTCGCGTGCGGGTACTGGGAAGGGCGGCTCGACATGCTGCTCCAGCGGGTGATGGACGCGGTGCAGGCGATCCCCGGCCTGATGCTCGCCCTGGCGATCGTGTCGGTGCTGAAGCCGAGCACGACCAACGCGATGCTGGCGATCGCGGTTGTGATCATCCCGGGGAACTCGCGGATCGTGCGGGGCGCCGTGCTGTCCGCCAAGCAGAACCGCTACGTCGAGGCGGCCGAAGCCATCGGCTGCCGGCAGCCGCGCATCTTGCTGAGCCACATCCTGCCGAACGTGACGGCGCCGATCCTCGTCATCGCGTCGATCTGGCTGGGCAACGCGATCCTGATCGAGGCGACGCTGAGCTTCCTCGGGGTGGGGACGCAGCCGCCGACACCGTCGTGGGGGCTGATGCTGAGCAGCACCGGCCGGGCGTTCATGGAACAGGCGCCGTGGCTCGCGATCTTCCCCGGGCTCGCGATCAGCCTGGCCGTGCTCGCCTTCAACCTCTTCGGCGACACGCTCCGCGACGCGTGGGACCCGAAGCTGAAGGGCTAGGTCGCGGAGCGCGGAAGCAACGCGGCGACGGTGACGCGCATGGATGCCAGAGCCAGGGGCGAGGCGCTGTCGGTGGGGCGCAGCGTCCGTACCGAACGGTAACTCCAGCCCCATGCCGCCGAGCGGTTGGCGACCGGCTCACGATAAACCTCCAGCACCCGCTCGGTGACGTTCACGATCCAGTAGTCCTGGACGCCGCCGCGCGCGTACACGCTGCCCTTGATCCTGCGATCGAAGCCGAGGCTCGTGTCTGCGATCTCCACGACGAGCGGGGGCGCGGTCGGATGCGCGTTGAGATAGTCCTCGGGCACGCCGCCGACGACGGCGAGGTCCGGCTCGGGGGCGGAGTCGTCGTCGAGGGCGATCGGCATCTGGATGCGCACGTACCAGCCGAGAGGGAGCACCGCACGCAGCGCTTTGTCCACCAGGCTGAGCACGGTTGCGTGATAGGTGCCCTGGGGCTCCGCGACGATGAGCTGGCCGCCGATGAGCTCGACGGGATCGCCATCGAACAGGCCACACTCCACGAGCCGTTCGTACTCGACGCGTGACCAGCGGCGAGGCGTCAGCGGGATTTGCATGACGCCTCACCGTAGGCACGTCCGGCGCCGCGGTCAATGCCGCGGAACCGATACAGCGGGTCGGCTCAGCCGCGCCCGACGAACGGCATCTTCGTGGCCATCACCGTGAGGAACTGCACGTTGGCGTCGAGGGGCAGGCTCGCCATGTAGACGACGGCATCCGCGACGTGCTCGACGTTCATCAGCGGCTCCGGACGCACTTCACCGTTGGCCTGGGGCACGCCGTCCTTCATGCGCGAGGCGAGCGGCGTCTCCGCGTTGCCGACGTCGATCTGGCCGCACGCGATGTCGTACTTGCGCCCGTCGAGGGACGTCGACTTGGTGAGACCGGTGACCGCGTGCTTCGTGGAAGTGTAGGCGACGGAGTTCGGGCGCGGCGCGTGCGCCGAGATCGAGCCGTTGTTGATGATGCGCCCGCCGCGCGGCTGCTGGTCCTTCATGATCTTGATCGCTTCCTGCGTGCAGACGAAGGACCCGGTGAGGTTCGTGTCCACGACCGCCTTCCACTTCTCGAAGGGCAGGTCCTCCATCGGGATGGCGGGCGCGCCGATGCCGGCGTTGTTGAAGAGCAAGTCGAGGCGCCCGAATGTCTCCTTGGTGCGCGCGAACAGGTTGCGGATCGACTCCACGTCGGCGACGTCCGTCGGCACGACGAGCGAGCGCTGGCCGGTCGCCTGGCCCTCGCGGGCGACGTCCTCCAGGAGCTCCTTGCGACGGCCGGCGAGCACGACGGACCAGCCGTTGCGCATGAGGGCGAGCGCGGAGGCTTTGCCGATGCCGCTTCCCGCGCCGGTGATGACTGCGATCTTCGTGGCCTTGGCCATGTGAGAGCTCCTCCTTCTATCAGGCAGGGACGGCGGCAGGGCTGCCCACCGCGAGACGGTACGTGGTGAAGCGACGGTTCAGCGCGGGGAGCGGCGCGACCTCCATGAGGCCGAGCGCGGGCTCCATCACGATCATCGCGACGGTGGCGGTCATGGTGCCGTTGACGGTTTCGCGGGGCGGCCGGCACACCGACCAGGGCGCGGCGAAGTCGTCGAAGAGCGCCGCCTTCACGGCGTCGCGCGTCAGCGTGCCGATCTGCGGCGCGAGCAGCTCGCGCACGCGGAGATCGCGGTAGAGCGTGCACGGGGTATTCGCGATGCCGGTGTCCTTCAGCTTCGCGAGGGCGACCGGGCTCACCCAGTGGTTGGCGTGCACGATGAGACCGCGCTCGGGGTGCACCTGGAAGGTCTCGTCGGGCGCGCACTCGAAGTCGATGGCGATCCCGCCCGCGTGACTCACGATCATGTTGTTGGCCGCCGACTTCGGCGTGGCGTAGACCGCGCGCATCGCGAGCGCGAGGTGCTCGGACTCGAGAACCTTGCGGCGGATCAGAGCGAGCGGAACACCGGTCTGCCGGTAGTCGCGATCCGACTCGAGATAGTTGGCCGTGATGGCGATGCCGGCGGCGTTCAAGCCCGAGCGCGCGAGGCCGCCTGCTTCGGTGAACGTGAGGAGATCGGGACCATCCTCGCGCCGGATGGACAGCACCACGGCCGTCTCCGCGCACTCGACCTTCCAGTCCCAGTTCTGCGCGTGGATGAGGCGCCGGCTCTGCGTCGCGGCTGGCAGGGCGACGACGCCGGTACAAGCGTCGTCTGGACTCGCGGGCTCCCGGGCTTCGCCCGCCCGCTCGGCTGCCCTGCCACGCTGGGCGAGCTTCAGGATCTCCGTGCGCGCGTTCAGGAGGACGATCGCTTCGAAGTCGAGGCCCGCGCCCTCCGCGATCCCGCGCATCTCCTCGACATACGCCGGCTCGAAGGCGTCGATCTGCGGCAGATAGTCCTGGACGAGCCCGCGGATGGTCGGCCAGTCGCACGACGAGCGAGCGAGCTGGCCGGTGTAGTGCTCGACGCCGAGGGCGATGCGACCCGCCGCCTGCCGGCCGTACTGGCGACCTCGCTCGCGCGGCGGGCCGGAGACTTCGATGAGGGGAAAGGCCTCCGTCATGGCGGCCAGCATAACCCGGTCACCCGATGGCTGCGTCCGGCCGGCGCTTCCCCACGCCGGTGGACTGCTCGAAGGCGTGGGCGAGCTGCAGCACACCCCAGTCATCCTGGTGACGTCCCACGATCTGGAGGCCCACCGGCAGCCCCTCGTCGGTGAAGCCGCACGGCACCGAGATGGCCGGGAATCCGGTGACCGTGATGTCCGAGCAGACGCGCATCCAGTCGATGTACGTCGGGAGGGCGACGCCGTTGATCTCGGTGACGTAAGGCTGGGTGACGTCGAACGGCGGGACCTGCGTCACCGGAAGCACGAGAAATGGACGCTCCTCCATGAAGACCCGAACGCGGTCGTACAGCGCGGTCCGCCGCCGCTCCGCCTCCACGACCTCGCGGGCCGTCAGCTTCTGGCCCTGCTCGATGTTCCAGATCACGGTGTCCTTCATCTCGTGTCGGTGCTGCTCCACCAGCGGGCCGTACTTCGCGAGGAACGAGAGGGCCCGCCACACCTGGAAGATCTCGCGCGCGTCGCTGAAATCCGGATGGTCGTCCTCCACCGCACAGCCGAGGCCGGTGAAGACCGCGCGCTGGCGCGCGATCACGGCCGCGATGCGGTGATCGATCGGCAGCCCGCCGAGATCCGGCGCCCACGCGATCCGGACCCCGTGGAAATCTCGATCGAGCGGCCCGCGAAAGCGGTCGCCTGACTCCGCGATCGCGAGCGGCGCGCGGCGGTCCGGTCCGGCCATGACGCTCAGGAGCAGCGCGACGTCTTCCACCGTGCGCGCCATCGGACCGTGCGCGGACATGCCGAGCCAGGGCGCTTCGGCGGGCCACACGGGCACACGGTTCAGCGACGGCCGCAGCCCGACCACGTTGCAGAAAGCCGCGGGGTTGCGCAGGGAGCCTCCGAGATCGCTGCCGTCGGCGATCGGCACCATGCCGCACGCGAGCGCGACGGCGGCGCCGCCGCTCGAGCCGCCGCACGTCTTCGTCGGATCGTAGGGGTTCAGCGTGCGGCCGAAGACCTCGTTGAACGTCTGGGAACCCGCGCCGAACTCCGGCGTGTTGCTCTTACCGAGGGTCACCGCGCCGGCCGCCCGCGTGCGCTCGACGACGAGCGCGTCGTGATCGGGAACGTGGTCCCGATAGATCGGCGAGCCGTAGGTCGTCCGGATGCCGCGGGTGGTGAAGAGGTCCTTGTGCACGATCGGCAAGCCGAAGAGCGGGCCGGTCGCCTCGCCGCGGGCGAGGGCGGCGTCCTTGACGCGCGCCTCGCTGAGCGCCTGCTCGGCCGTGAGCGTCACGATCGCGTTGACCTTGGGATTCACGCGCGCGATTTGCGCGAGATGGCCTTGCACGACGTCCGTCACGGAGACGGTGCGCTCGCGAATCATGCGAGCGAGGGTGGTCGCGGTCTCGAAGCACAGGTCGGTCATGGCCGCGATTGTAAAGCCTGGGAGCTAAATACGCCGGGGCGGGTGCGCGTCACATAGACGAAGGAGATTTCACCATGAAGCTTATCTGGGCGGCCCTGGCCGCCGTGCTGCTTGCGGGCTGTGCGGTTGTTCCGGTGCCGGTGGGGCCGGGCGTCAGCGTTGGCGTCGGGGTTCCAGTTCCAGTGCCGGTTTACCGTGGCGGCCACTACGGTCGCCCGTATTACCGCGGCCACTACGGACGCGGGTACTACGGGCGCGGCTACGGTCACTACTGATCACGCCGCCCTGGGGCAGCGGCCTGGTACCTCTTGGCCGCTGCTCCAGGGCAGACTCACGCCCTTCGCTACGAAGTTCCCCGCGTCGCGCGCGCGACGATGAAGTCGACGAAGGCGGGGAACGGATCGAAGCCCAGCACGCGCGGCGCGTCGGCGACGAAATTGGACGTCGCGTTCACGTCGTAGAAGTAGGGAAGCCCATCGTGCGCGCTCACGAGGTATTCCACGCCACCCACGTCGATGCCCGCCTCACGGGTCAGGCGGATCGCGGTGTCCGCCGCGTCCCGGGGCGCCTCGAAGCGCGTCACGCTGAGGCCGGGCTTGGTCTCGACGGGGCACGCGCCGAGCTCGGTCGTGGGCGCTGAGGCTACCTGGCAAATGTCCGCGGGGCAGAGATTGAAGTCGCGCGACGCCTCCCGGACGATGCGGATCGCGTAGAGCGCACGGCCGTCGAGCACCTCGACCCGCACGATCGCGCCCTCCGCCGGCTCGATGTACTCCTGCACGAGCGCCGTGCCGTCCGGCCCGAAATCGAGCGTGTCGATGCCCGCGCGCAGTCCGTCCACGGAGTCGAAACGAACGATGCCAGCCCCGGAGCCGCCGACGTTCGGCTTGACGACGAGCGGGAACGCGATCCGATCGAGCGCCTTGAGCACCTGTTCCCGGTGGTTGACCACGACCGCACGCGGATAGCGCACGCCCAGGCGCTCGAAGAGCCCCAGTTGAAGCGCCTTCGACTTCTCGAAGCGGTAGGCCCGGACCGGATTGATGATCGGGACGCCGAGGGTTTCGTAGTGCGCCAGCAGCGCTTCGGCGTAGAAGAGCACGCCGCCGTGTCCTCGCGTGTGGGACGACGGGCTCGTGCGGTTCACGAGCACCGCATAGTGCGGCTCCCGGTCGCGCGGGTCGAAGGTGTGGCTCGAGTGATCGATCTTCTCGTAGGGCAGCCGACGGGCCTCGAGCGCATCGATCAGACGGCGTGACCACTCCGGGTGCTCGTCAAGGATGCCGATGGGATGACGCATGTAATCTCCCTACTTACGACTAAGTCCATAATTCCGACAGGATTATGGGAGAATACTCGCCATGGACATCGAGATCAAGCGCTGCTTCGTGTGACGGGACATTCGCAAGGAGGCCGTGAGCCTCCAGACGGAGTTGACCAAGGAGCTCGGCGCCGCCCCCACGATCCGGTGGGGGATGCCCGGTCAGCTCGACGTCATCGTGGATGGCGCGGTCGTGTTCTCGAAGAAGGCGGCGAAGCGGATGCCGCAGCCGGGCGAGGTCGCTCGGCTGGCGAGGGCTGTCAGGCGGTGAACGCCTGGGCCTTCGCTCGGTCGAGTCCTACGGCCTCCGCGGCCTGAAGGATCTCGTCCCAGGTGGTGGCATCGACCGCGATGCCGGCGCGTGAGCGCTCCGCCCGCGCGAGCCGCTCCGGCTCGCCGGGGACGAGCACGGGCGCCGCGGGATCAGCAGGCGGAGACGCCTTCACGTAGTCGAGGAAGCCGTCGAGCTCGCGGCGTAGCCAGTCGACGCCAGCCAGTCGGGCCGGATCCAGCACGACCGCGAACATGTTGTTGATGGTGCCGCCCATCCGCTTGTTGCCGGGCTGGATGGTGGGACCGCCCGAGAGCGCGCCCGCGAGGAGCTCCGTCACCACGGCGAGGGCGTACCCCTTGTGGCCGCCGAACGTCTGGAGCGCGCCGATCGGATCGCGATACATCACGTTCGGATCGCGCGTCGGCTGCCCCTTGTTGTCGATGAGGATGCCGTCCGCGACTTCGTGGCCCTCGTTCTTGGCCACGCGAACCTTGCCCATCGCAATCGCGCTCGTCGCCATGTCGAGGAGCACCGGCGGATGACTGTCCGTTCCGGGGAGCGCGATGCAGACGGGGTTGGTGACGAAGCGGGCGTCGGTGCCCCGGAAGGGGGCGACGATCGCGCGGTGGTCGGTCACGTTCACGAAGTGCAGCGACACGAGGCCGGCCGCCGAGGTCAGCTCGCCGTAGGCGCCCACGCGCCCGATGTGATGCGCGTTCGCGAGCGTCACGGCCACCACGCCGGTCTGTCGCGCGCGCGTGATCGCCGCGGCCATCGCCTCGCCGGCGACGCAGCGCCCGTAGCCGCGGCCGCCGTCGAACATCAGCACGGCGCCGTCGTCCTTCACCACCTTGGCGCGCGTGTTGGGGACGACGAGCCCCGCCTTCAGATGGCGCACGTACGACGGCACCATCCCGACGCCGTGGCTGTCGTGGCCCGCGAGGTTCGCCTGGACGAGGTGATCCGCGACGAGGTCGGCTTCGGCGGCGGCGCTGCCGCCGGCCTGCAGGATCGCGCTGGTGAGCTGGCGGAGCTGATCGGCGGTGGGCTTGATCGCTGACATGGCGGGAACAGTATCATTTTCGGGGGGGCGCGACGACGGCCCCGGCTTCGTGTACAAATGGGGGGCGCTGTACCACACCCCCACCAAGGAGAAGACCTATGGCCCAGCTGAAGATCCCCGTCGATTCCTCCCGCTTCGCGTCCGGCCTGAGCTGGAAGGACTACATGGCCCAGATGGCCGACACGCGCGCCCGAACCGAGGAGAACTACCAGAAGTCCCAGCTCACCGACGACGAGCGGAAGTTCTTCGGCGGCGTGAAGAACGTCAAGTACGTCGTGATGCTCGCGGAGAACTGGTGCGGGGACGTGCATCGTAACTCGCCGCTGGTCGCGAACGTCGTCGAGGCCATCCCCGGCGCCGAGCTGAAGGTGTTCTTCCGCGATCAGGCCACCGACCTGCGCGACTCGCTCCTGAACAACGGCTACCAGTCCATTCCGGTCGTCGTCTTCTTCGACAAGGACTGGAACGAGGTCGGCCGGTGGTTCGAGCGGGCGCACGCGGCGACCGTCAAGGCGGCTCAGATCCGCGCGAAGACGCTCGACCTCGCGCCGAAGGACGACAAGGCGAAGCAGGACGCGGCGATGAACGACTTCCGCGCCGCCGTCAACGCCGAGTACCACGCCGCGGGTGGGGCCCTCTGGCGGGCCGCCGCGGCCGAGCTCCGGCTGATCTGCGAGAACGCCGACAAGAAGAAGTAGCAGTCTCTGCGGCGGCGCTCCGCCGTCTCGCGTGAAGGCGGTATGATCTTTCGCGATGACGGCGGAGCCCACGCCGGCCCCTCCGGACTCCCTCCACCGGGAGCTCACCCAGGAGCGCCTCCAGAGCGCCCGCCGCATGAACCTGTTGCGGTTCCTGGGCGTCTCCGCGTTCTTCGCGCTGTTCCTCGTCCTCGGCGGCGTGCTGCGGTTGCCGGCGTGGACCGGGAACCTCCACCTCTTCACGGCCTACTGGCTCACGGCGGCCGTCGTCTTCTGGGCGAGCCAGCGTCTGCCGCGCGTGGCGCCGTTCACGGCCCTGGCGGTGGCGTTGCTCGACATGCCGATGGTCTTCCTGCTCCAGTGGGCGACGTTTCCCACCAGCCCGAGCGTGAGCGGGGTCGCGGGCTTCACGCTCGGCGTGTACGTGCTGCTGGTCATCCTCGCCGCGCTCTCGCTCGAGAACTGGTACGTCTGGTTCACGGCGACGATCGGCGCCGTGTTCGAGGTGCTGCTGCAGTACCTTGCGGACGTGAGCGTGGGCGGCATGATCTCGACGGTGCTGGTGATGGGGCTCAGCGCGGGCGCGTGCTCGTACGCGCGCAGCCGTCTCGTCACGCTCGTCCGGCGCGTGGATCACGACATCGCCGAGCAGCGCCAGGCCGAGCGCGCCCTGCGCCAGGCCGAGCGCATGGCCTCGCTCGGCACGCTGGCCGCCGGCGTGGCGCACGAGATCAACACGCCGCTCACGTACGTCGTCACGAACCTGGCCCTGATCTCCGAGCGGCTGCCCGCCGTCGGTCAGGACGGTGCCGGCGGCACGCCCGGAGTCGGCCCGCGCATGGCGATGATCGAGGAGCTGGTGTCGCGCGCACGCGTGGCGTGTGATCGCATGGTGCTCGAGTTCGCCGCGCGGCTCGAGGGACCGCTGCGCCACGACTTCAACAACGCCCAGACGCTCCTCGTGTACGCGCTGGCCCGGATTGCCGAGGAGGTGGCGGAGCTCACGCGAGCACCGTCGACGCGCGCGGCGACCGCCGCCTCGGGACCGGCGCTGCTGCAGATCGATCGCCTGCTCAACCAGGCGAGGGAAGGGGTCGACCGCGTGCGCACCATCGTGCGCGACCTCAAGACGTTCTCCCGGCCCGACGAGCAGACGGCGGTCCCGGTCGATCTGTGGCGGGTCCTCGAGTCGTCGATCAATCTGGCCTCGAGTGAGATCTCGCATCGCGCGCGCCTCACCACGGAGCGCGAGCCGGTGCCGCACGTGCTCGCCAGCGAGGCGCGACTGGGCCAGGTGTTCGTCAACCTGCTCATCAACGCCGCCCATGCGATTCCGGAAGCGGCCGTCGATCGCAACGAGATCTGTGTCGCGACGCGCACCGACGAGGCGGGGCGGGCGGTGATCGAGGTGCGCGACACGGGCGCCGGGATCGCGCCCGAGCTCCTCGCGCGCCTCTTCGATCCGTTCTTCACCACCAAGCCCGTGGGCGAAGGGACCGGCCTCGGCCTCTCGATCTGCCACGGCATCGTCAGCGCGCTGGGGGGCGCGCTCACGGTGCAGAGCGAGCTCGGCCGCGGCAGCACGTTCCGGGTGACGCTGCCGGCGGCGCCGATGCCGGCCGAACGCGAGCCGGCGCGGGTGCCTGCGGCCCCGCCGATGGTCGCGGTCGCGCCGCCGCGTCGGGGCCGCATCCTGGTCATCGACGACGACCCGCGGATCGGGGAGGCCGTGCGCGAGTCGCTCGCCCCCGAGCACGACGTCGTGACCGTCACCAACGCGCTCGCGGCGCTGCGGCTGCTGGAAAAGCGCGAGCAGTTCGATCTGATCCTGTGCGATCTCATGATGCCCGCGATGACGGGCATGGAGCTGCACGACGAGCTGAGCCGTCTCGATTCGTCGCAGGCCGCCCGCATGAGCTTCCTGACGGGTGGCGCCTTCACCCCGCGTGCCCGTGCATTCCTGGCGGAGGTGCCCAACCCGCGACTCGAGAAGCCGTTCGATCCGCAAGGCCTCAGAAGCTTCGTACGCGCGCTCGTCTGAGCGCGCCAGAGAGGGAGGAGACATCGTGGCCACATTCAAAGTCGTCATCCAGAAGCCCGCGCCCGGTACCGTCACCTATGACCTCGGCGCCGGCCCGTACGCGATCGAGCGCGAGGCGCTCGACACGGTGGGGGCCGAGATCATCGAGGTCGACGCGAAGACCGAGGAGGAGTTCATCGCCGCCGCGCAGGATGCGGACGCGCTCATCGCCCGCAACCGCCGCATCAGCGCCGCGATCATCAAGGGCCTGAAACGCTGCAAGGTCATCGGGCTCGCGAGCGTCGGCGCGGACACGGTCGACGTCGATGCCGCCACCGAGGCGGGGATCGTCGTCACCAACGTGCCGGACGTGTTCATCGACGAGGTGGCCGACCACACCATGGCGATGTTCCTCGCCGCGCACCGTCGCCTCCGTCTCATGCATCAGCTGACGGTCGACGGACGGTGGCGGGACGGTCGGCCCTACTTCAACGACGTCCCGAGGCTCTACGGGCAGACGATGGGACTCATCTCGTTCGGCAACGTGGCGAAGGCGGTCGCGCGTCGCTGCCATGCCTTCGGCCTGCACGTGTTGGCGTACGACCCCTACGTGGCCGAGCTCGAGATGACGGCGGTCGGCGTGGAGCCGGTCACGAGCCTGCTGGAGCTCCTGCGCCGGTCGGACTTCGTCTCGATGCACGGGCCGCTCAACAGCGAGACGCACCACATGATGAGCCTGGCCCAGTTCCAGGCGATGAAGCCGACCGCACTCTTCATCAACAATGGCCGCGGCCCCACGGTGGACGAGACGGCGTTGGTCAAAGCCTTGCAAGAAGGCTGGATCGCCGGCGCCGCGCTCGACGTCTTCGAGCAGGAGCCGGTCGATACCGGCAACGCGCTGCTCAAAATGGACAACGTGATCGTGACCCCGCACATCGCGTCGGCGACGTCCCGCATGGCGCCGGAGAGCCGCCGCCGGCTGGGTCGCGAGATCGCCACGGTCTTGCAGGGCAAGTGGCCGCGGTCGGCCGTCAATCCTGGCGTGCTTCCGCGCACGAGCCTGATACGGTGGCAGCCATACCCGATGGGCCGGGGCCCGAACCGCTAGTTGCGGAACCGCGAACGGAGGACGGTGTGAAGGAAGTCCTGAGGGTCGTCCATTGCATTGTCGCCGTCGCCGTGCTGCTCGGGGCCTCGCTGGCGTCCGCCGCCGAGGCCCCGAGCGACGCCTACATCGCCGGGTACGCCGCCGCGCTGCTCGAGCGCGAGTTCCAGGCGTCGAGCACCTCGTTGAAAGTCGAGCGTGGCGTGATCACGCTGAGCCCGTCGGACCTGCGCCAGGCCGACGTTGGCCGGGTCAAGCAGGCGCTGGCGGGCATCCGCGGCGTGGTCGCCGTCGACATCCGGGAGGGGACATCCGCGGCGCGGCCCGCGGGCGCCGCGCGCGAGGCCGAGCCGGGCCGTACGGATGCCGCAGGCAAGGACGCGTTTGCAACGGGTCTCCTCCCCGGCGGCCATCTCTTCAAACCGCTGATCGCCGACCCCCGGTGGCCCCACTTCGGTGCCACCTACCAGTACTACCTCGACGACAAGCAGCTCGGCAGCGTTGCGTCCGTCAGCTTCGGCGAAACGTTCACGCTGTACCGCGACAAGCTCGGCGGCGGGTGGTGGGAAGCGGGCGTGCAAGCCGGCGTCTTCGCGCTGTTCGACCTCGACGCCCCGTCGATGGACCTCATCAACGCCGACTACATGGGCGCGCTGTTCCTCGGCTATCGCTACGATCGGTTCTCGGCGATCGGCCGGCTCTTTCATCAGAGCAGCCACCTCGGCGACGAGTTCATCTTGCGCAACCGGACCCAGAATCGGATCAACCTGAGCTACGAGGCGGTCGACCTGCGGCTCTCCTACGAGTTCTTCCGCGACGTGCTCCGGGTCTACGGCGGCGGCGGGTATCTCTTCGATCAGGATCCCGAGGACCTGAAGCCCGGGTTCGTGCAGTGGGGCTTCGAGTTCCGGAGCCCATGGCGGACCGCGGCGTTCCGGCCGATCGCGGCGGTGGACGTCCAGAATCGCGAGGAGAACAACTGGCACACGGACTTCTCGCTCCGGGCGGGTATCGAGTTCGAAGGCTGGCTCGCGTCCCGCAGCCTCCAGATCATGCTCGAGTACTTCCGCGGCCACTCACCGAACGGACAGTTCTACCGCGACAAAATCGACTACATCGGGATCGGCGCCCACTTCAACTTCTAGAGATGGGGGGCGCGAGACGCGCCCCCCAAGCCCCCGACGCTCCGCGTCCCGGGGGACCCGGGACGCTCCGCGACTGCCGCCGGAAGTCCCGCGTCGCCTAGAGCCCGGCCCGCTTCAGCACGATCCCGATGTTCTCCGCCCCCTGCTTGCGCGCGCCGCTGTCGATCTCGCGCACCATCTCGACCACCGCGGCGTTGACCGGCGTCGGAACGCCCTTGGCGCGCCCCTGGGCGACCACGTGGCCGTTCATGTAGTCGATCTCGGTCGGTCGGCCCTTCGCGACGTCCTGCGCCATCGACGCCCGCCAGTTGCGGCCGCCCGCGGACGCGGGCGTGAGCATGCGATCGAGCTCGTCCCAGGTCTCGCGCTTGTCTGCACCCGCCCACTGCTCGACGGCGGCGCCGTTGAACTTGGGGATCGTGTAGCCCTGCGCGAGCCCGACGCGCGCGGCTTCGGAGGCGATGTGGATCGTGATCGAACGGCCGACCTCGCTCGACATGATGTCGTTGGAGCCGAGTCCCGACATGCCCTGGACGGGGTTGCCCATCGAGTTCGCGCAGAGCTTCGACCAGCGCTCGCCCCAGAGGTTGTCGGTGGCGTAGGCGCCGTCGACGACCTTCAGGATCTCCGCGAGCTCCTCGGTCCGCTTCGTGATCTTGCCGTCGTGCTCGCCGGCGCGGAACACGTCGTGGCCCTTGTTGCCGCCCTTCTCCATGCCGCGCTCGACCTTGCCGGGCGTCCACAGCGCCACGCCGATCTTCGACATGACGAGGCCGACCGAGCGGTCCTGGCCGGCGACCGAGGCCACGATGGGATCGGGCCAGCAGTTCTCGGACGCGACCACGTAGCCTTCGGGCCGCAGGTGACGGACCGCGAGCTGGGTCGCCCACGCGGTGTCGTACACCTTCATGGCGACGAACGCGATCTCGAAGTCGCGCGGGAGCCGCTGCGCGTCGTTGAGATGCACCGCTTTGGGGCGCGCCTCGAACGGGTCGTGGGGCCCGGTGACGCTGATGCCCTTCTGGTTGATCGTGTCGACGTTCTCGGCCCACGGATCGACGAGCGTGACATCGTGTCCCGCGCGTGTGAGGAAGCTGCCGATGTAGCTGCCG
>Ga0075421_100004705_pt1 | contig 16468 bp, 19 predicted proteins | sample SoiMetdeltSBSDD5_FD_75292 | JGI IMG/M metagenome (GOLD analysis project Ga0075421, IMG submission 75292) | Bulk soil microbial communities from a Populus tree surrounding site in Tennessee, USA - Soil MetaG P. deltoides SBSDD5 | ecosystem: Environmental > Terrestrial > Soil > Tree plantation...
CACGTGGACCTGCGCGTGGCCACCCTCCCGGTGGTCCGCGGCGAGTCGATCGTGATGCGCATCCTCGACAAGGAGGCCGTGGTCATGGACCTGGACGTGCTCGGCATGGCCGAGCACGACCGCCAGCGCTTCCACGGCGCGCTGCACTCGACGCACGGCGCGATCCTGGTCACCGGGCCGACCGGATCGGGGAAGACCACCACGCTGTACGCGGGGCTGACAACGGTGAACACGCCGGAGAAGACGATCATCACGGTCGAGGACCCGGTCGAGTACGAGCTGACCGGCGTCAAGCAGGTGCAGGTGAACCCCAAGACCGGGCTGACGTTCGCCGCGGGGCTGCGCTCCATGGTCCGCGCCGACCCCGACATCATCATGGTCGGCGAGGTGCGCGACAAGGACACCGCGCTGATCGCGATCGAGTCGGCGTTGACCGGTCACCTCGTGCTCACGACGCTGCACACCAACGACGCGCCGCTGGCGGCCGCGCGACTGGTCGAGATGGGCATCGAGCCCTACCTGGTGGCGTCGGGCGTCGCCTGCGTCGTGGCCCAGCGCCTCGTGCGCCGGCTGTGCGACTGCAAGACCGAGGTCGACCTGACCAAGGAGGTGCTGGCCGACCAGGGCTTCGACTGCCCCGATGGCCTGAAGGCCTTCGAGCCGGTCGGCTGCGTGCGCTGCAACCACACCGGCTTCCGCGGCCGGCTGGGCATCTACGAGGTGATGCCGATCGACGACGGGCTGCGCCGCCTGATCCTGGAGAAGAGCTCCGCCGACGACATGCGCGAATACGCCCGCGAGCACGGTATGCGCGTCCTGCGCGAGGACGGCCTCGAGAAGATCAAGGAAGGCGTGACGTCCGTGGCCGAGGTCCTGCGCGTAGCGGGCAGCTCGGGCGGCTAGACGCCCGCCGCGCGGCGCGCGGAGGCGTGTGCGCCGTGCTCGAGGTCCTGGTCCGCCAGCGGCTCCAGCTCGATGCCCAGCGCCAGCTCGATCAGGCGGTCGGCCAGCCAGACGTTCTTGGGGAGCAGGGGGCCGTGCAGGTAGGTGCCGATCACGTTGTCGCGGTGGACGCCCTCGTAGCCGTCGCTGCCGTTGTTGCCGTGCCCTGCGAGCACGCGGCCCAGCGGTCGCTCGCCGGCGCCCAGGTAGGTGCGCCCGCCGTGGTTCTCGAAGCCGGCGATCACGCGCGGGCCGCTGCCGACGTCGGCTTCGATCGCGCAGTTGCCGATCAGACGCGGCCCGGGCTCACGCACCGTGCGCAGGTCCACGAGCCCGACACCGGGCAGCTGCTCACCGCCCAGCTCGTAGGAGTGGCCGAGCAGCTGGTAGCCGCCGCACACGGCGAGCACCACGGCGCCGCGGCCCGCCGCCGCGTGCAGGGCCTCGCGCTTGGTCGCGGCCATGTCGTGGGCCACCGCAACCTGGTCGCGGTCCTGGCCGCCGCCCATGTAGAAGAGGTCGTGGGCGTCCGGGTCGAGCGGCGCCTCCAGGCTCGCAGCGGCGTGCTCGAAGCCGATTCCGCGCCATTCGCAGCGCGCGCGCAGGATCGCGATGTTGCCGCGATCGGCGTAGATGTTCATCAGCTCCGGATAGAGCGAGCAGACCCTCAGCGTCGGCATACGACCACCGTGCTGCCGACGTAGGCCGGGGTTTGGCTCACCTCGTGCCGAGCGATCGGGTGCAGGCCGTGGGCGGCCGCCTCACGCTCGAGCTGCTCCACGGTCAGCGAATCGAGCATCTGCGTGTGGCGCTCCTCCGTGAGCGTGCCGGCGGGGGACACGATCTGGCGCAGCCATTCCACGGCGACACCGCCGGGCTCCGGCCTGACGTCCAACGGAAGGCTCGAGTAGATCCAGTCGCCGCTCTGCCCGACGTCCGGCACGGGCGGTGAGGCGTCCTCGGCCGCCACCGCCTCGTCGAGGTCGGCGATCGCAGTGGCGAAGGTGCCACTCGGAGCGAGACAGCCGGCTACCGAAGCCAGCAGCTTGGCCCGCTCCGTTGGACCGCCCATGATCTGGAGGAACTGCATCGGGGCGATCACCAGCGAGAAGCTGCCGATCGAGCCGATGCGGCGGGCGTCCGAATGCAGGCAGGCGACCTCGAGGCCGCCCTCGCGCGCGCGTCGCGCGAGTTCGTCGAGGAGCACGGCGTCCGAGTCCAGCGCCGTGACGTCGTGTCCGGCGGCCGCGAGGTCGAGCGCCACGCGACCGGTGCCCGCACCGAGGTCGAGTATCCGCCCGCCGATCCGGGCCGCCAGCTCCCGCCAGAGCGGGAGGTCCGCGTCGTAGCCGCCGTTTTCCACGTCGTGCCAGATCACGGCGTCGTTCATTCCGACCACCGCCGGGCCAGCCCGCGCCGGGAGAGCAGGTCGCGCAGCTCCAGCAGGGCCGTGTAGGTGGGCAGCGCGTAGAGCCGCTGGCCGGCAGCGCTTGCGACCGCGCCGTCGAGCGAGCGCTCCAGATCGCGCTCGACCACCAGCTCGGCGTCGATCCCGGCGTACTTCAGCCGCAGGGCCATCTCCTCGGCGCGCGTGCCGGCGCAGGTGGCGCGCCGCACGCGCCCGGCGAGCACCTCGAAGTCGGCGTCCCAGATCCAGGAGACGTCGCGACCGTCGGCGATCCGGTCGTTCAGCCCCAGCCACAGGTCGAGGTCGCCGTCCTCGAGGGTGAGCGTGCGCAGCACCTCGTTGGCGCCGGCCGGGTTCTTGACGAGCAGGATCGACATCTGGCGCCCGTCGATCGCGATCGTCTCCACGCGTCCAAACGCGCCGCTGAAGCCCTCCAGCGCCTCTCCCACGGCCGTGAGCGGCACTCCGAGCTCGAGCGCCGTGGCCGCCGCCGCCACGGCGTTGTAGACGTTGTACAGCCCGGGCAGCGGAAGCCGCAGGGCCAGCGGCCCCTGCGGCGTGCGCAGCTCGACCCGCGAGCCGGTCATGCCGTCGAGCTGCACGCGGGTGGCGGCCACCTGTGGGGTCGGGCGCTCGCGGCCGCAGTTGGGGCAGCGGTAGCGGCCCATGTGGCCGAGGTAGATCGCCTCGTAGACGTACGCGTGGCCGCAGTTGCGGCAGTGCTTGGAGTCGGCCGCGTGCTGCATGCCCGGCAACGCCTGCGAGTCGTCCTCCACGCCGAAGTAGGTCACCCGCCGGCGCTCGCGGCCGAGGTCGGCCACCAGCGGGTCGTCGGCGTTCAGCACGAAGGCGGCGCGGCCGTCGAGGCGCGCGACCAGCTCGGCCCAGCGGTCGGCGAGCAGCTCGAGCTCGCCGTAGCGGTCGAGCTGGTCGCGGAACAGGTTGGACAGCAGCAGCATGCGCGGCTCGATCTGCTCCGCCACGCTCGGGAGCCAGGCCTCGTCGACCTCGAACAGCCCGAGCTGGCCGGGCTCGCGCCCGGCGTCCAGCAGCGCCGTGGCCACTCCCCAGGCCATGTTGGATCCGGCCCGGTTGTGCACGACCGGCCGCCCCGCGCGCTCGAGGCAGGCGGACAGCATCGCCGCGGTGGTCGTCTTCCCGTTCGTGGCGGAGACCAGCAGCGAACCCTCGTCGAGCTCGTGCGCCATGCGCTCGAGCGCCCGCGGCGAGAGGCGCAGCAGCACCCGCCCGGGCGCCGTGGTGCCCCCGCTGCGCCCGAGGCGCCGGCTGATCGCCCGCAGCAGCCGGGCGAGCGCGGTGGCAGGGCCGTGCATCAGGCCGGGACGATGACGCGCAGGCAGCGCTGCTCCACGCGCATGGTGGCGGGAGTCGTCCCGATCGGGTCACCGTCGCCGTAGATCACGAACGGCCGGTCCGAGCTCACCTCGATCGTCGCGCCGCGCAGGAACTGGGCATGGGGGGAGTCGACGTGGGCGGCCTTGAACGTCTTGAACACGCCGCGCAGGAAGGTGAGCTTGGGCGCGTCCGTGGAGATCAGCACGTCGAGCTTGCCGTCGTCGAGCTCGGCCTCGGGGAGCACGAACATCCCGCCGCCGTAGGCCTTCGAGTTGCCCACGGCCACGGAGTACCCGCTCACGTCGTGGCGCTCGCCGTCGACGGTCACGCTGAACGCCGCCGGCTTCCATGCGGCGAGCGCGCGCAGGGCGGCGTACAGGTAGACCGCGTTGCCCCGGATGAACTTGGCATCGTTGGCGATTCGGTTGGCCTCGGAGTCGAAGCCGAAGCTGGCGATCCCCACGAACGGGGTGCCGTCCACGCTCGCGACGTCGAGCAGCTTCTCGGGGCCGTCCACCGCCAGCTGGGCGGCCTCCGCCGGGTCGATCGGGATGCCGAGCACGCGCGCGAGGTCGTTGCCGCGCCCGCAGGGGATCACCGCGAGCGCCGCGGACGTCCCCTTGAGCGCACCGGCGAGCGGGCGCAGCAGCCCGTCGCCGCTCAGCGCCGCCACCGTCTCGCCCTGGGCGGCCGCGCGGGCCGCCTCCTCGGCGGCGTGCTCGGAGCTGCGGGTGGTCACCGTGCGGTGGGGCGCCCCGAGGCGGTCGAGCGTCTCGTGCACGACTGGAAGCGCCTTCAGCGCCTTGCCCCCGGCCGAGGCCGGGTTGACGAGAAGCGCGAAGCGGCGGCTCAACTGTCTGCCACTGCCGCCCGAGCGCGTTCCGCGGCGGCCTCGCCACGGGCCTCGCCGCGCAGGTGAGCCTGGGTGTCGACCCTCTGCACCCGCGCCTGCTCGAGCAGCTCGTCGCCGATCAGGCGCTCCGCGTGGGGCTGCTCGAGGTCATCCGGATCCAGCACCAGCAGGACGTCCTGCTGGACGGTGTGCCACTGCTCGTCCGTGACGCGCTCGGACGCGACCAGCAGCTGGCCGGGCCGGTGCAGCCAGTGCAGCTCGAACAGCCCGAGCCGGTAGGCGAACAGGCGGTCGCCGTCCGAGAAGAGGAAGTTGAGTCCGCTGAACGGCGAGCGCTCGACCGTGGTCCGGATCGCGCGGCGCAGCGAGCCGATCGGGTCGCCGGCGTCGTAGACGGTCATCAGGAAGTTGAAGAACGCCTCCGAGTCGGTGTCGCCGTTCGGCAGGGTGACGCTCGGGTGCTGAAGCAGGCGCGGGTAGCGCAGGATCGTCCCGTTGTGGCCGAAGGAGTAGCTGCCGAGGCAGAACGGGTGGGTGTTCTCCAGCGCCAGCCCGCCCATCGTGGCACGCCGGACGTGGACGTTGAAGATGCGTCCCTTCATCTCGGTCGCGCCGATGAAGTCGGGGTCGCTGAACGCCGCCTCGGGAAAGCGCACGCAGCGAGGGTCGAGGCCGTCGGCGCGCTCGTAGACCGCCATGCCCCAACCGGAGTCGTGGTCCTCGGACTGCCGGATCAGCGGGTTCTCGGCCTCGACCAGCTCGTGCCGGATCGAGGCCGGCTCTGCCGCTACGCACCCGAAGACACGACACATGACGCCCAGAGGTTACCGGGGGCGAACTTCTCCGCCCAGCCGCTTTCTCGGTCGATGAAGCTCGTGGTGCAGGAACCCAGGCGGATCTGGTGGGCGCGCCCGCGCAAGCTGTGCGCGCTCGAGCGGCCGGGCGGTGGGGGCCGCAACCACCGCGTCACCCGGCGGGCAGCCGAGATCGAGTACCTGCGCGGGCGCGGGGTGAGGCTGGTCGTGTCGGTGATGCGCTCACGGCACAACCTGACCGCCTACCAGGCGGCCGGTCTCGACTGGCACCACGTGCCCGTGCAGCGGACCCGGGACGGAGCGGAGGCGCTCGAGGAGCTGCTGCCGCTGCTGCGCGCCGAGCTGAAGAGCACCGGCGCCGTGGCGCTGCACGGCGACAGCTACACCGACTTCGTGGCCGCGGTCTGCGCGGCGCACCTGCACGAGGTGCGCGGGATCGACCCGGTCGAGGGGCTGTCGCGGGCCGCCCGGGCGGGTCTGACGGTGACGCCTGAGGCGTGCGCGTTGATCGGCGTCGACGTGGGGGAGGTGGGCACGCTGATCGCCTAGATCGACCCGAACAGGCTTGTCGACGACCTCGACCGGCGTCACGCCGCAGCCGATAGGTTGCCGGCGACGTGACGTGGGACGCCAGGTCCATCGCCGGAGGGGGCCGCCGCGCGCTGCGTCGTGCGGGTCCGGCGCTGGTCGCCTACGGCGCGATCCTGCTGCTGCTGGTGGCGCTCTCCTCGCCGCGACGGACCGGCGACGGGTACGACTACCTCGCGCTCGCCCACAAGCTGAGCGACCTGAGCGCGCCGACGTTTGCGGAGGACCTTCACGACATCCAGCCCTACTTCGAGCGCTGGGGCACGGGCTACGAGCGCACTCCTCAGTTCTTCATCATCCCGGACAACCGCGGCGACGACGGCCGCTACGACCTGCAGCACTTCTGGTTCTACCCGGCGCTCGTGGCCCCCGCCCTCGCGGTCACGGACGCGGTGGGCATCCACCCGAACTACGCCTTTGCCGCGGTCAACCTGCTGCTGCTCCTGGTCGCCGCGGCGATCGTGGCCCGGCGGCTGGGCCCGACGCTCACGGCCCTGCTGTTCCTCGGCCCGATCGTCTGGTGGGTGGACAAGGCCCAGACCGAGGCCTTCACCTTCTCGATGCTCGCGATCGCGATGGCGAGCCTCCGGGATCGGCCCGGAGTGGCGCTCGCGTGCCTCGGCGCCGCCGCGACCCAGAACCCGCCCCTGGCGATCCTCCTCGCCGTTGCGATGCTGGCGGTGGCACTGACTCAGCGCGGCTGGTGGCGCGACAGGGGCGTGCTGGTGGGTGGGGCCCTCGGCGGAGCACTCGCGCTGCTCCACCCCGTCTACTACCAGCTGCGCCTGGGGGAGCTCTCGTCGCTGCACGGCGTGGTGCAGCACGTGCCGACGGTTCCGGAGCTGCGGTTCGCGCTGTTCGACCTGAACTTCGGCCTCGTGCCGGGCGCACCGGTATTCGCGCTCGCGGTCGCCATCGCGTTGGTGCTGCTTCTGCGTCGCCCGCGGCAACTCGCGTCGTGGGACCTCGCGGTGGCTCTGGCTGCCGTGCCGATCTTCCTCTACGCGTTCAGCCAGTCGCCCTCGCTGGCGGCCGGCGGGACGCCGAGCATGACCCGTTACGCGCTCTGGCTGATGCCGCTGGCGATTCCGCTGCTCGCGCGCCTGCGCGAGACCAACAGCGTGCCGGAGCGGTGGCTCGTCGTCGCGGCCGCGGCCACCGCGGTGTGGACCGTCGCGATGTTCCTGCCGAGTCGGTCGGAAGGCGACCTGCTCCGGCCGACCAGGTTGGCGTCCTGGGTCTGGCGACACCATCCGGGCGCCGAGAACCCGCTCGCCGAGGTCTTCTACCTCAAGGTGGCCCACGCCTACGGCTCGCCGCAGCCCTCCGCGCTCCCCGACTGCGCGAAGGTGCTCGTGGTGTATGGAGAATGGGCCCGCTGCCCCGTCGGACCGCTGCCCGCTCGATGCCGCGCGGATCCCTGCTACGCCAACCGCAACGGCGACGACTACGAGTTTGCTTCGGCGCCGCTGCGGGGCGGCAAGAGCTTGCCTCCACCTGGCACCTCGCCGGGCGCGGTGCCCGTGGTCACGGTCACCGCGCGCCTGAGTGCGGACTCGGTACGGCTCGGCCTCACGGACCTGCCGCTTGTCCCGGGCGGGGCCCGCGGGGCAGTCGAAGCGTCGCAGGTGGTAGGTCACAGCGCCACGTTCAACGGCTGGGCCGGCGACCGCGAGAGTCAGCAGGCGCCCCGCCAGGTGGTCGTCTTCGCCGACGGGCGCGCGGTCGGTGCGGCGCCGCCCACGGTCGAGCGGCAGGGGCTGGGCGCTGGGCTGGCGCGCTCCGGCTTCTCGCTGAGTGTCCCGTTGAAAGGGCTGCAGTCGGAGACGCGGCGGTTTCGAGTCCAGCTCGTAGCGGTCGGCGCCGACGAGGCGTGGATCCTGCCCTTCCTGTGCGGCAGCCAGGACGTCACGCAGGACTTCGGCTGCTGAAGCGGGGGGGTCAGGCGCGCGTGAGCAACCCCGCCAGCGTCTCTCCGATCGCGACCGGCTGGGGTTCGAAGCCGTCCAGCTCGTCGTGGTCGCTGCTGGCGCTGCGGACCAGCGCAGCGTCCAGGCCGGCGGCGGCGGCCGCGGCCAGGTCGGAGCCGACCCGGTCGCCGATGACCAGCGTCGAGCCCTCACCGAGCCTGTCGAGGGCGGTCAGGAACAGCTGCGGCTCCGGCTTGCCGACGATCTCGGCCTTGCGCGCGGTTGCGTACTCCACGGCCGCCAGGATCGCCCCGGTGCCCGGCCACAGCCCGTCCGGCTGCGGGTAGGTCGGGTCGCGCGCGGTGGCGAGCAGGTCGGCGCCGCGCAGGACGGCCTGGATCGCGTTGCGCAGGTCGGCGTAGACGAGCTCGGTGGTGCCGGCGACCACGACCACCTCGGCGCGCGAGGCGAGATCTGTGCCGTTCAGCACCCTCAGTCCGGCGTCGCCCACGTGCCTGAGCATCGGCGGGCTGCCGATCACGTACGCCGTGCGCCCAGTGTGCTGCTCGGCCAGCCGGTACTGCATGGCGCCGCCGACCGTCACGACGTCCCCGAGCGAGGCTCGCACGCCGATCTGCCAGAGCTGCGCGACCAGGTCCTCGCCGGAGTCGAAGGCGTTGTTGGTCGCGAAGGCGAAGTGCTTGCCGCTGTCGCGCAGCTCCTCGAGCGCCTCGACCACGCCCGGCGTGGGCTCGCCCCCGATCCAGACGCAGCCGTCGAGGTCGAGGATGAACTGGTCGTAGCGGGCGGCGAGGGGCGTGAGCGACACCGCCGCTAGCCTACGCGCCCGTGTTGCGGCCAACGGCAGTCCTGCTCTGTGCGCTCGCGCTCGGCCTGGCCGCGTGCGGGGGCGACGACGACGACGGCGGCGGCGAGTCGAAGCAGCCGCAGGGCTCGGCGAAGGTCGACCAGAAGCCGTCCGGCGGCTGCGCCGACGTCGCGCAGCCGAAGCCGAAGCCCGACGGCGGCGCCGAGCGCCCCGCGCAGGCGCTCGACCCGGACGCCACCTACGACGTGGTCCTCGAGACGAGCTGCGGCGACATCACGATTCGGCTCGATCAGAAGGCGTCCCCGAAGACGGCGGCGTCGTTCGCCGGGCTGGCCAAGGCGGGGTTCTTCGACGACACGGTCTTCCATCGCATCGTCCCCGGCTTCGTGATCCAGGGCGGCGACCCGACGGCAACCGGCACGGGCGGCCCCGGGTACTCGACCCGCGACGTCCCGCCGGCCGGCACGACCTACAGGAAGGGCACGGTCGCGATGGCCAAGACCCAGACCGAGCCGCGGGGAACGGCCGGCAGCCAGTTCTACGTCGTGACGGCCCCCGATGCCGGCCTGCCGCCCGACTACGCCCTGCTCGGCAAGGTCGTGAAGGGCCAGGACGTGGTCGACGCGATCGGCGAGCTGGGCGATCCCGCCAGCGGCGAGGCCGGGACGCCGCTCCAGCCCGTGGTGATCGAGCGGGCAACCGTGCGCGAGAGCTGAGCCTCGCTAGATTCGATCGCATGGCAGAGCCGATCGAGGTAACCGACGCCGACTTCCAGCAGCGCGTGCTGGATCGGTCCGCGCAGCTCCCGGTGCTGGTGGACTTCTGGGCCGACTGGTGCCAGCCGTGCCACATGCTCGCGCCGGTGATCGAGCAGGCCGTGGACGCCCACGCCGGCAAGATCGAGCTCGCCAAGCTCGACACCGACCGCAACCAGGCGACCGCGGCCCGCTACGGCGTGCGCGGCCTGCCGACCGTGAAGGCGTTTCGCGACGGCGAAGTCGTCGACGAGTTCACCGGGGCGCAGCCGCCGCTCGTGGTCGAGCGCTTCGTGGATGGGCTGGTCCCGTCCGAGGCCGACGCGCTGGTCGGCGGCGGCGACGAGCAGTCGCTGCGTCGCGCGCTCGAGGTCGATCCCGACCACGCGGTCGCCCGCCGCGAGCTCGGGCGCCTGCTGCTGAGCAGGGGAGAGACCGCGGAGGCGCTGGCCCTGCTGGAGGGAATTAGCGGCGACTTCGTCGCCGACGGGCTGGCCGCCCGCGCCCGGCTCGCCGACGAGGAGGACCTGGCGCCGGCGTTCGAGGCCTGGGATGCGGGCGACCATGCCACGGCGCTGGAGCGCCTCCAAGAGGCGCTGGCGGACCCCGACCTGCGCGACGCGATCCGCCGGGTCATGGTTGCGATATTCACCGAGCTGGGTGCCGACGACCCGCTGGCGCGCGAGTACCGCCGGCGCCTGTCCGCGGCTCTGAACTGATGACACCCGGGGGCTCGCGCCCCCGGACCCCCGCTGGCGATTGGCTTGTGGGCTAAGGCGCGGCGCGCGCTTCGCGCGCCCGGGCCTGTCGGCGTCTGCCGAACAGCACGAGCACCCCGATCACGATCACCACGAGCAGGAAGCCGAAGAAGATGGCCGGGCCGGTGCCGACGCCGCCGAAGGGCAGCGCGATCAGCTCTACGAGCGCGAAGCCGACGGCCAGCAGCACGATCACCAGCGCGATCAGGAGCAGGATGCCGCGCACCCGGGCGACGATCCCGGCGCTGGCCGGCGGGATCAGCAGGCCCATCATCCGCAGCATGAACAGCTGGCGGCCGGAGGGAGCCTCCTGGCCGAGCTTCTCCATCGCCTCCTTGAGGTCGTCGGGGCGGCGCTCGGCGAGCGCCATCGAGGCCTTCATCATCTGGCGCAGCGCCGGCCGTTCCTGCGGGTGGCAGCCGGCCAGCGCCTCGTTGAAGTACTTGCGCGCCGTGTCTACGTCGTAGCGCTCGGCCGCGCGGGCGCCGAGGATCGCCTTGGCCGCCACGCGGTGCTTCGACTCGCTCTGCAGCTGCTCGTCGGTGCGGCCCTCCAGCTGCGGGATCGCAGCCAGCGCGCCGACCTGCATCTGCATCTTGACCTGTTTCTGCTTGGCCACGGTCAATGAGGGTACTCGGGCGCCATGACCATCGCGATCATCATCGGGATCTGTGTACTGCTGCTGATCCTCGGCTTCCTGGTGCCCAGGCTGTCGAGAGGGCCCCAGCGCGGGGTCGACCGCACGCTCGGCGTGGGTCAGCGGGCGGGCGGCAAGGCACCCGGCTTCCTCGGCCGGCTCTTCTCCAAGAGCTTCGGGACCTCTCGCAAGGCGACCAACAAGAGCGCCTCGGCGGGCCGCGAGGGTCGCAGCAAGCTGCCGCTCTAGACGCCGAGCAGCTTCAGCCGCTCAGTCGGGCTCGCGCCGCGGTGGCTCCTCGGAGCCCCCCGGCAGCGCCTCGAGCTCGACCGTGTGGCCGTGCTCCTCGGGCGGCGGTTCGTCCTCGGGCTCCTCGGCGACCGCGCCCAGGCGGAACGGCTCGGTCGGCTCGGGATCCTCGGCGAACGGCTCCGGCTCCACCTCGGGGGCGAGCGCCATCGTCTCCGGGTCGCCCTCGGGCGGGAGCGCCTCGGTCTCCTCGGCGCTGCCGATCTGCTCCGGGAGCTTCAGCCGGTCGAGCGCATCGTCGGCGGTGCCGAGCACCTCGTCGGCGAGCTGGCGGATGTCCTCGATCAGGCGCTGGCGCTCGTCCCAGAGCGTGCGCGTGTCGACGATCACCTGCTCGGCGTACTCGTCGGCGTCGCGCCGCAGGATCTCCGCCTCGCGCTCCGCGCGCTGTAGCCGGGCGTCGGCTTGCGCGCGCGAGCGGGCCGTGATGTCGTCGGCCGTCTCGTGGGCGCGCTGGAGGATCCCCGCGGTCTCCTCGCCGAGCTCCCCGAGAGCCTTCTGAACCACCCCCTCGCGGGTCTGGTGGGACTCGAGGTCCTCCACCAGCTCGAGCAGCTCGGCCAGGAACAGGTCGACCGTCTGCCGGTGGTAGCCGCGCACCACCATCGGGAAGTTGGCCTCGCGCAGCCGCTCGGACGCGGAGGCCGAGCGCTGGAAGCGCTGGGTCGAGGTTTCGTCCGTATAGGGGTCTGCTGCCATGCCCCGCAGTATGCCCCGCGGGTCGGGCGGTTGCACCTTTCAGCTGGCTGGCTTTACCCGGAAACCGGGACTGCGACTGCCTCCGCGGGTGAATGTGCCGGTCTGGACGTTCAGCTTCCAGGGGCGCGGGAGGTCGCCCTCGAAGTCCTGGAGGAACGACGTGAACAGCTGCGATGCCCGCCGGCAGGAGAGCCCGCGGTTGACAAGCGTTATGCGATAGCGGCCCTTGCGCAGGCGCAGCTTCCCGATGCTGTCGTCGTTGAGCACGCGGAACGTGCCCGGGCAGCGATTGCCGGTCGGATGCGTGCCGCTGCCCCCGCCGCTCGGGTTGACGGGGCCGACCCAGCCCTTGATGCGGAACCCCACGTTGCGGGAGCCGCGCATGAACGAGGCGGTCTCCTCGTCGAGGACCCACGGAGTGGGGAGGACGCCGTCGAAGTCCTGGAGGAAGCGCGCGAAGTACGCGGAGGCCTGCGAGCAGGTGATCCGGCCCACCGAGAGCAGCGTTATGCGGTAGTTGCCCTTGGGGACGAGGAAGTCTCCGATGGAGTCGTTGTGGAGGACCTGGAAGGTGCCCGGACAGGCGGTGCCGCTGGGATGATGACCGCCACCGCCACCGCCTCCGCCACCGCCGCCGCCGGCCGGGGCGACGCTGAAGCCCACCGCTCCGTTGGCCCCGCGCGTGAACCGCGCGCCCGCGGCGTCAACGACCCACGGCCGCGGCAGCTTGCCGTCCCAGTCCTCGAGGAACTGCCGCAAGAGGTCGGAGGCCTCGGCGCAGCTGAGCGCCGCGGAATCGAGCAGCGTGATCGTGTAGTGGCCCTTGGGCAGGTAGAGCGCGCCAACCGTGTCGTCGTGCAGCACCTCGAAGGTGGCCGGACAGGCGGCCGGCGCCGCCTGGGCGCTCGCGACGCTCGGTGCCGCCAGGGCGAAGACGGCCAGAACGGCGACGACGAGCAGCAGAGAACGAGTCCTTTCGCGCATGGCGGCGACGATACCGCTGCCAGCCGATCGGGCCAAGCAACCAGCTATCCGCGTTAGCAGGTTTCCATAAGCTAGGTTATCGAGCGTGCGTGGTTACGCGCGCCCGCCTGAGGAACAGCGCGATTCCCAGCACCACCCCTGCGATCGTGAACAGGCTCCAGAGCACGCCCTGAGCGAGCTGACCGGCAATCGGAGCCGGGCACGAGTCCGTGATCGCCCAGCCGACTCCGAAGATCGCCGCTCCGACCACGTGACGGCGCTCCGGGCGCGTCGTGGTCCAGCGGATCGGCGTCCCGGTCAGCAGCGCGCGTGCGTGGCGCCGGCGCAGCAGCCGGGCGCCCACGAACCCGATCGTGACCGCGGTGGCCATCATCACGTACAGGTACGGGTCCTGCAGCAGCAGCATCTCGCGCAGCCGGTCCGGGTCCGTGAACTGGCCCCACGAGATCGCGAATCCGAAGACCGCGCCAAACCCGGACGCAACGGCGCGGGTCACGCGATCACCGCGTCGATCAGGAACGTCACCCCTATCGCCACGACCATGAAAGTGCCGGTTGCAACGAAACTTGCAGCCGACCCCAGGGCGGTGCCGCAGATCCCGTTTGCGGCCGTGCAGCCGCCGGCCCGCTTGGCTCCGTAGCCGATCATCACCCCGCCGATCACGAGCAGCGGCGCCACCGCCCAGTCCGCGAACTCGCGCGTCAGCCAGCCGTAGCCGTCGCCGACCGTGTTCTCGCCCGCCAGCAGCCGGAAGGCGAGCGAGCCCAGCAGGATGCCGCCCAGGAACCAGGCCTTCCAGCCGAGCACCGACGTTCGGCGGGTGACGCGCTCGTAGACGGCCGAGTAGCCGCCCACAGCGCCGAGCTGCTGGTTGAGCGTCGCCAGCACGCCGACGACGCAGAACCCCAGCAGCAGGCCGATCACCTCGGGTGGCGGGCGGGTGAGCAGGAAGTCAGCCATCGGGGGGTCGCAGGCCCGGCACGTCCAGCGTTGGATCGTCGGGAGTGAGGCCGGGCGCGTAGTCGCGTACCCAGAAGCTGCCGTCCTCGAGCATCTCGTTGATCTCCGGCGCCTTCATCGTGCTCACGATCAACACCCGCGCCGGCTCGTCCGCCGCGTTGTCGATGCGATGCGCGCCCTCGCGGCCGGCCGGGCAGGCGACCACGTCGCCTGGCGCCAGCTCGCGCTTGGCCCCGTCGAGGCCGGTCAGCGTCAAGCGACCGGCCAGCACGACCAGCAGCTCCTCGTTGGCGAAGTGCGCGTGCAGCGGAAACGTCGCCGCGCCGGGCGGCAGCTCGAACAGCGACGCGCCCAGGTCGCGCGCGCCCGCCTGGCGGCCCAGGCGCGCCCGGCGCCAGCGAAAGGGCGGGTCGTCGCGCTCGGCGTCCCAGTCTGGCTCGAACAGGTTCGGCATGCCGCCCGAAGGCTACGCTGCCGGACCGTGAGCCAAGACCGCCCGCTGACCGAGCAGGACCTCGATCCCGACCCCCTGACCGCGTTCGGGAGCTGGTTCGACGAGGCGCGGGCCAAGGGCGCGTTCGAGCCCGACGCCGCCGCGCTGGCCACCGCCGGCGCCGACGGGCGGCCGTCGGCGCGGATGGTCCTGACCAAGGGCTTCGACGAGAGCGGCATCGTCTTCTTCACGAACTACGGCAGCCGCAAGGCGGAGCAGCTCGAGGAGAACCCGCACGCGGCGCTGCTGTTCCACTGGCCGGTGCTCGGGCGTCAGGTGCGCATCGAGGGCGGCGTGGCGCGCGTGCCGCGCTCGGAGACCGAGGCCTACGCGCGCAGCCGCTCCCGCGACAGCCAGCTGAGCGCGCTCGCCTCCCCGCAGAGCCAGCCGGTGCCGAGCCGCGAATGGCTGGAGCAACGCGTGGCCGAGCTCGACGGCGAGCACGCCGGCGAGCAGCTGCCGGTGCGCGAGGACTGGGGCGGCTACCGGCTCAGCCCCGTCGCCTGGGAGTTCTGGCAGCACCGCCCCAACCGCCTGCACGACCGCTTCCGCTACCTGCCCGAGGGCGCGGGCTGGCGGATCGAGCGGCTCGGCCCCTAGCCGTCCGGATACGGCTGGATCGCGATGCCGTGGTCGCGCTCGCGCATGCCGAGCTCGTACGCCGCGGCGCCCCGCACGTTCAGCTCGCGCGCCGCGCCGCCGTCGCGCTCGATCTCCAGCCGCATGTCGGCGATCGAGCAGTTGACGGTGTTGTGCTCGGGCCCGTCCGGATCCGCGTAGACCCACCCGACGACGTCCTTGCGCGCCGCCGTCACGCCGCCGCGCACGCGCACTCCCTTGCCGCCGATGACGAAGTCGCACCGCTCGGGCTGCTCATGGACCTCCGCCTTGCGGCCGGGCCCGCCCAGCGCGAGCCGCTCGCCGCCCACCGACAGCGCGCCGCTCGCGATCCAGGGCGTCGTGACCGGCCCGAGCTTGACCTTCCCGAGCGCGGCGTCCAGCCAGTCACCCTCCTCGGTCAGGCCGTGCAGCCAGATCCAGCGCTCGGCGTGCTGGGCGCCCCAGTTGTGCCCGATCACGCCGCGCCAGCCGTCGACTGCGATCGTGCGGCCATCGACGCGCAGCGACCCGTCGAAGCGCGCCGCCGGCACCGGGCTGAGCAGCTTCGTGCGCGGCAGCCGCGCCCGGTACATCCAGCCGCGCGGCAGGTGGAACAGCGGCGGCTCCGAGCTCGCGAAGCGCAGGTCCCACTCGGCGCCGTCGATCGCGCCCGAGGCCGCGCCGGGACGCATCGACGCCTCCCCCACTCCGATCCAGTCGCCACCCGCGGCCGTCGGCGCCGGCTTCGTCTGCTTGTGCGCGCGCGGGCCCTCGGAGGCCCCGTCGAAGAGCGTGACCCAGAGCGAGCCGTTCGGCAGCGCGTCCGGGCGCTTGTGGACCGTGTAGCGGATCCAGACGCCCAGTGGCTCGGCCGGGTGGCACGCCTTGAGGTAGAAGCTCTCGTAGTGACCGGCCTCGATGGGCACCGCCGGAAAGCGGGCCTCGGTGGGATGCGGAGCGGCCACGGGCGGGCAGAGCGTATTTGACTGGTACAACCTCGCGATGCCCGATTCCCCAGTCCTCGTCATCACCGGAGCCAGCAGCGGCATCGGCGCCGCGACCGCCCGCCGCGCCGTGGAGTTCGACTACCGGGTCGTCCTGGCGGCGCGCTCGGAGGACAAGCTGGCGTCGCTCGCGGAGGAGTTGGGCGGCCCCGAGCGCGCGCTCGCGGTGCGCTGCGACGTGACCAGCTGGGACGACCAGCAGGCGCTGGTCGCGACCGCGCTGGAGCGCTTCGGGCGCCTCGACGTGTTCTTCGCCAATGCGGGCTTCGGGGCCAAACGCGGCTTCCTGGAGGAGTCGGTGGAGCACTGGAAGTCGATGATCGACACCAACGTGTTCGGGGCGGCGCTCTCGATCCGCGCCTGCCTGCCGCACTTCCGCGAGCAGAACTCGGGGCACGTGCTGCTGACCAGCTCGGTCGCCGGGCGCCGCTGGGTGATCGGCTCGCTCTACTCGTGCACCAAGCACGCCGTCAGCGCCATGGGCGAGTCGCTGCGCCAGGAGGTCGCCGAGACCGACATCAAGGTGACGCTGATCGAGCCCGGCGCGGTCGACACGCCGTTCTTCGAC
>Ga0075421_100004706_pt1 | contig 16465 bp, 27 predicted proteins | sample SoiMetdeltSBSDD5_FD_75292 | JGI IMG/M metagenome (GOLD analysis project Ga0075421, IMG submission 75292) | Bulk soil microbial communities from a Populus tree surrounding site in Tennessee, USA - Soil MetaG P. deltoides SBSDD5 | ecosystem: Environmental > Terrestrial > Soil > Tree plantation...
CCCTACGATGGCTACGCTTACGCCTATACCGAAGAGGGCCATCAGTTCTGGGTCATCAATTTTCAGACTGACAATCAGACCTGGGTGTACGACGTGAGCACTGAAATGTGGCACGAGCGGGCGTGGTGGAACGGGACGGCGCTCGAGAAACATCGCGGCCGCTGCCATGCGTTCAGCTGGGGCAAGCACCTGGTGGGCGATCACACCAGCGGCAAGATATATCAGATGAGCCACCAGTTCAACGACGACGATGGCACGCCGCTGCGCCGCATCCGCCAGGCTCCGCACATCAGCAATGACCGCATGCGGGTGTTCGGGCACCGGCTGGAGCTGGACCTTGAGGTCACTGGAGCCGCCCCTACCGCGGCGCTTGACTGGTCCGATGATGACGGGGCCACTTTCACCGCGCCGCGCAGCCGCGCGCCTTCGATCTCAGGCGCGAAGCGCGGGCGCGTCATCTGGCGGCGGCTGGGCTCTGCGCGCGACCGCATCTACCGCGTGACGATCTCGGACAACGTTAAAGTTGCCATCGCGGACGCCTCGTTGATTCTGACGCCGGGGACCAGCTAGTTGAAGCCTTCAATCCAACGGCGCATACTGCCGCTGTCAGCATTCAGGACGTATATGAGGCCAAGCGAACCGATCTGCGCGTTGATGTGTTTAAGGTCCGGGTGTTTCGCCAAGTCAGACTCCATGGAAGTGAGAGCGTTAGGCAAATCGCCACGGTCTAGGTATGCGAGGGCGCGCTGTTTCGCCAACGCAAGGTATTCGTCTCGTTGCATCATAAGCTAACGGTAGCATGACTCCTGAATGGCCGAAGCCGCAAACTCCGCGCGTTCCACTCCAGACGCCGCTGGTCGATGAGCGGCAGCAGCTCACCCGCCCCTGGACGATCTTCGTAGAACGGCTGGGCATGGCCTGGATGGCCACCCGCGGCTGGCGCGTCATCGGCTGGGACATACAGGATTCCACCGTGGGCCTCGACGTGAGCGACCCGGTCATCCCGCAATACACAGGGGCTGTGGTCCGCTGCTTCATCCGCGTGAAGGTGGCAGACGCTGCGAATCCGTTGGAGATCGACATCCGCAACAACGGCGTCTCGATCTTCGCCACAAAGCCGCTGCTCGCGGCTACCGGCACAGTCAGCCGCGCCGTGCTCGAGTTCCCCGCGGAGCGGACGACGATCCATGCGGGCGACGACGTGGTGTTTGATATCGCGCAGGGCGGGGACTGGCAGTTCTGCTGCTACCTGCCCTACGAACCAAACAGCCCTTGGGAAGCGACGAATCCATGAGCGCATGTCTGTTTCTGGATAGCTTCGATCATTATTCAACCACCCAGGTGGGGCGCAAGTGGACGACCGGCGGCGGGGCCATCGTGGCGGCGCGCACCGGCAACGGGCTGCGGGGCGGGGCCACCAGTTTGCCGGCGAAGACGCTCAATGCGGAATACCCGAAGCTCACGATGGGCGTGGCGTATAACACGGAAGCGTTCGCCAACCACATCATGCAGTTCAGCAATGTGACGGACAACGTGTCCGCGGGCCTCGCGCATGTGGGCGACGGGCGGCTGAGACTGACGTTTGCCTCGAACGGTGTGGGGAACATCTTCGGGACACCATCGACGTGGGTGATGAGCGCGCTTGCCTGGTACTACTTCGAGATGCAGTTCGAAATCACCGTGGCCAGCCCACCGCATGCGCTGGCGTCCGCGCGCGTGAACGGCGTCGAGATCCTGACGTGGGACGCTACCCTCACGGGAGCGCCCGCGGCCATGGACTTCAACCGCATAAACCTCATGGGGCCGGGCGGGGGCAACAACGCGACGTTCGACGACATGTACCTTACCGACACCGAATACCTGGGTGATGTGCGCATCGGTGTGCTGTACCCCAACGCGGCGGGCGACAGCGCAGCATGGACGCCCACGGGCGCGGCCACCAACTGGCAGGCCACCGACGAGCACCCCGCGGACGATGACACCAGCTATGTCAGCGCGGCCACTGTGGGGCTGAAGGACCTCTACAACATGGACGACATCGATCCGGCGTTTACGGGCGCGATCAAAGGTGTACAGGCCCTGTGGTTGGTCAAGAAAAGCGATGAAGGCGCGGGCGCGGTGAAAGGCGTCTGGAAAAGCGGCGCCACCGAGATCACACAGGCCAGCGGCCACAATTACCTCGCGCCGAATGGCTTCCACCCCTCCGCTGTGGACTACCTGTACAACATCCAGACGGAGCGGAACAGCCTGTTCACCGCCACGCCGTGGACTCCATCAGAGATAAATAGCCTAATGTTGGGAATTACCAGGACGCTGTGAGGTGGGTGATGTCAAGCAATCGCACCAAGGGCTCGAGCATGTAGACGCGCCACTGGCGGACACGCGGGCCAGCCAGGGGACGCTCGAGGTTGTCCATGAGACGCCGCCTTCGGGGCCGATCCGTGAATCGCAGGCCGCCGCTGAAGTTGTTCAGTATCCGCCCAACAGCGTATGGGCTTCGCAGGTTTGTTTGGAGGTGCTTTTCCCTGCGGGCTCAGGGTGGCCTCCTGTGGTTACGCCGGCGGGCAGAAAGAACCATACGTTCTGGAGCTCCTGGTCTGGAACAGGGCACGCGGACAATGCCAGTTTTGAAGGATAAAAGGATGGCGGATTGCATGACTGCTCACAATGGACCGGAGCATAGAGTTTCTTAGGGCTACGCGCACACAGGTAGATCCAGTGTCAGGCTGTATCAATTGGACAAGCACACGTTCAAACGGATATGGGCTGATAAGGATCAACGGCGTCTATGTCAGAGCGCACAGGTTATTCTACGAGGCTGAACGCGGGCCTATACCGACAAAGTTGACTATTGACCATCTTTGCCGCAACAGGGCGTGTGTCAACGTTGATCATCTCGAGGCTGTTACCATAGGCGAAAACGTGCTGCGCGGAATCAGCCCGCCTGCGAAAAACGCCAAGAAGACAGCCTGTTCGGTATGCGGCGGGCCGCTCAAAACACTGAAAACTTTGACACGCCGGTGTGGAGCTTGCGATAGAGAACGTGCGGCCAGGGTGCGCCGTTACAAAAAGCTGACGGCTAGTCAGCCAGTTCGTTTGCGCGGAGGTCAGCCGAAACTCGATTCTGCGCAAATTAATGACGTGTTTCAATTGCGCTCCAAAATATCAACACAAGAGATAGCTATCCAGTTTAATGTTTGCCGGTCTACCATTCAGCGCGTCTTAAGGCTCAACAAACCTCCCAACGCGAGCTTCAATGATTGAGTTTGAGCGCAGCGCCGATTACGCGCTGATCCGTCAGGTGATGACGCACGCCCGCGTGTGGCCTCACATCACAGACGACGGCTCGCCCAACGTGGACAGTTTCCACCCGGTCGAGAGCGAGTCTTTCTGGTACGTGCTGGCGAGGCGCGACGGCGAACTGCTTGGACTTTTTCTATTTGTCCCGGAGAACATGATCACATGGTCTGTGCATACCTGCCTCCTGCCGGTTGCCTGGGGGCCGGTTGCGCGCGAGTGCGGGCGCGGAGTGGCCGAGTGGATCTGGCGCGAGACGCTATGCCATCGCATTGTGACCACTGTGCCGGTCACCAACACTTTGGCGCTGGAGTTCGCAAAATCGTGCGGGATGCGGGCCTTCGGGCGCAACCCGCAATCGATACTGAAGGGCGGGAAGCTGGTCGATCAGATTCTGCTTGGGATCAGCCGCCCCGCGGAATACAACTTCAGCGGGCCGCAAGCGGTTCGTGAAACGGAAAAGGTGGGAGGGTAATTATGCCGGGTGTTGCAGCCATGCAGAGCAGACTGCGAAGCGGGATTCTGGGCTCGATGGGCATTAGCGAGGACGGTTTCGATCCGCGCATCATGGCGCAGCGCGGTCAGGCCAACAACGGCAGCCTGATGGATATGATGCGCGGGCGCAACCCGAATCTTACGCCCGTGGGCGATGGGACCATGGCGCAGGGCGGCTATCTGGGGCCGCCCACGGGCAACGCTCGCGCGGCTATGGGCGCGCTCAACCAGGCATATGGGGCTGCGCCAATGGAATCGGGCTATGGTCCGGTTACAGGCTATGCTCCGCAGGCCATGGGCGAACTTGGACAGGCGTATGGCGGCCAGATGCCGCCATGGCTGGGAAACTACGCCCCCCCGCCGCGGCGCGGTATGCCGGGAAGATATCGGTAACAGGAGGTTACGATGCCAGCAGCAGTCGCCGCGCCGGCGGCCATTCAGGCCGGAACCGGCCTTCTGGGTGGGTTCCTGGGTTCTCGCGCCGCTAAGAAGGCGGCCAGGGTCCAGCGGGATGAAGCCGTCAGGCAGGCCGAACAGTTCGGGGTAGTGCAGACGCGCGAGGCGGAAGCGCTGAAAGGGGCGGCGGTAAGCTCTGGAGAACAACTGGAGCAGCGGGCGGGCGAAGCAGCCGGGGACGTGCGCGTTCTGGCGGGCATGGGCCAGGAGGAGATCCGCGGCGGCGCGGCAGCCGCCAACGAGTTCCTGCAGCCGTATGTGGGAGCTGGCCAGGAGAGTCTGGCCAATCTGCGCGAGTGGATGACCGGCGAGGGCGCAAAGCAGTTCACGGCCGCGGATATGGAAGCCTACGATCCCGGCTACAAGTTCCGGCTCGACATGGCGCAGCAGGCCGCCGAGAAGGGCGCGGCTGCTAAAGGTGGCGTGCTGGGCGGCGGGTTCGCCAAGGCCCTTGCCAAGCAGCAGCAGGGGCTTGCGAGTTCGGAGTTCGGCTCCGCGCATGACCGCTTCATGCGGCAGCAGGAGGCTCGCTATGGGCGTCTGAGCGGTATGGCGAACATGGGACTGCAGGCGGGCGGACAGGCGGGCCAGAACCTGATGCGGTCTTCCGAAGCTGCTGCCAACATGGGCCTGCGTGGCGGGGAAGTTGCCGGCAGCTTCAACCTGGACGCGGCGCGGCAAAAAGGCAACTGGATCACCGGCGCGCAGGGTGACATCTACCAGGGGGCGCTGAACTCTCAGCGAACCATGGCGGACCTGATGACCGGCGGCGCGGCTGCTGAGGCGGGCGGCATCGTGGGCTCGGGCAACGCATGGACAGGCGCATTGAGCAATGTGGGGCAGGCGGCGGGCGGCGTGGGCGACTACTACGCCAACAAGGACATCATGAGCATGTGGACAAACCCGGCAGTGGCCAGGCGCGCCGCGCCATATGGCGGCGGGTACGCAGGAGGTTAATATGACTGTCACCGTGCGCCTCGTTCTGATCATCCTCGCCATCGTGTGCTTCGCCCTGGCCGCCGCCGGCGTGCCCAGCCGCGTTAACCTGACCGCGCTGGGTCTGGCCCTGTGGGCATTGGGTACAATCGTGTCCGCATGATCATCGTGCCTGCATGGCGTATCGACACTGACCTTCTCAAGCCCCGCCGCGTGCTGCGCAGCGCGCCGGATGACGCCGGGTTAGGCCACGAGATGTGTCTGGACTGTGGCCATACCATCTGGAGCGCGGGCACGGCCCCCGCCACCGAGATCTATTGCGGGCAGTGCCTGCATGTGCTGGTGCGGCAAATCCGGGAATTGCAGGAGCGGCAGAGGATACCATAAACCACTATGGAACCGTATACACCTCAATTCTACAAAGGCGTCTACCACTGTCCGGCTTACAAGGAGGACGGCACGCCGAACCTGGACAAGAGCTACAAGACCTATGTGGCGCTGCGCGAGTTCTCGACGCCGGCCACCGCTGAGTGGGTGGGCAAGGAATTTGACGCCGACGTGTACCCGAAGACCTATTTGGATATCGGGGAAGCGTTCGACGAGACGGGGCAGTCGGTGAAACAGTATGTGGCCAGCATACAGGGCCACGAGTTTATTGCGGGATATGTGGCCTACTATTTCACCCAGCGGAAAGAGGGCGACGAGATAGACCCCGCCAACGCGCAGTACGACGGGCGCGGCTACTGGCCGCCGGATCTCGCCACGGATCTCGTGATGCGTTACGGAAAAGAGCACGCTGACCGATGGATTCAGGACACCCTAGAGTACGTGGAGTAAAGGAGACATACGAATGCTGGCATGGATTATTCCGATTAACGACTCATTGCCGCCCACGGGCGGTGGAGGGCAGCCGCCCAGTATTTGGCCGGGGCCGCACCCATCGAACCCCATCATGCTGCCCGGTATGCCGGGCTGGGGCAGTGGCGGACAGCCGCCGTTTCCGAGTCAGGGCCCTGGGTTTCCGACCAATCCGATAGCGCCTCCTCCCGGTGGTTGGGGCGGCGGCGGCGGACAGCCGCCATTCCCGTCAACTGGCCCCGGGTTTCCGACCAATCCGATAGCGGAGCCGCCCTGGGGCTGGGGACAGCAACCACCATCTGTCTGGCCGGGGCCGCACCCGTCACACCCCATCATGCTGCCGGGGATGCCGGGGTGGCCGCAACCGCCCGTGCCGGAACCTCCGACTGGAGGGTTGCAGCCGCCCGTGGGCTTTGAGTGGAAGTACGGATACTCGCCAGCGACCGGGCAATGGGGGTTCATGCTAGTTGGCACTGGAGAGAAGCCTCTGCCCGAGCCAACGCCCCCACAGCCGGCGCCTACAACACCCCCGGCTCCACCGCCGGTGGGCGGGGCGCCTGTTAAGAAATAGGCAAGCTGCGCGCGCAGAACACGGCGCAGTCCTCGGATCCTTCGCTGGGGGCTGCGCCGTTATGTTTTATAGGGCTATAGGTTTATATGGCTATTGATCCGCGTATCAGTCTCGGCGTGCAGACGCCCAATGTGAACATCCAGGCCCCGGACCCGTGGCAGCGGATGCAGCGCATGATGACCTTGCGCGACATGATGCAGCGCCGGGAGTTGCGCGAGCAGGAGATGGAATACGAGCGCGCCAAAACGGAGCAGTTGCGCGAGAAGATGGCGGCCGACGAGCGCATCAACGCGCTGTACTCACGCGGCGCCGGCGAGGCGGCGGGGCTGCCGTTCAGGCCGGACGTGAGCGCGGCGGACGTGATGACGCTCTCCCCACGCGCGGACGTGAGCGGCGGGATGTCGCAGTTCGGGGAAGGCATGGAAGCGCCCATCGATGTCAATGTGCCCACGCTTTCCGAACTGCCGCCACGGTTGGCGGCGCCGCTATTCCATGCCCCACCGGGATATGAGGCCGCGCGGCCCCCCAGACGCCCCACAGAGCAAGAGCTCTTCAGAGAAGGCGGCGCGCAGGCGATGCCGTATATTCAGCAGCAGCGTCTCATCGAAGCTGAGGAGCGAAAGGCCAAGGCGGAGAACGTCATTCGGGTGGGCAGTTTCGCGCAGGGGATACTCAGCAACCCCGGCCCGGAATCTCACAGCGCGGGCATTCTGCAGATGTACCAGGAAGGGCTGATCGATGAGCAGCAGGCGCAGCAGTTTCTTTCCCGTGCCTGGTACAGCCCGGAGACGCGGGCCACGCTGAAGGCCCTGGTCAGCGGCTCAGTCAAGGCTACTGAACAGTGGGAAGAGGAGCGCAAGCAGGCCGAAGAGGCGCGCAAGCAGCGTAAGGCTGAGTTGGAGGAACCGGGCATCATAGCGGAATCCGCAAAGAAACTGAGCGAGGCGGAAAAGGAAGGCATCCAGCGCGCAGCTGGCCGGCTGGCCGCCGCCGCATCCCGCGGGCCGGAAGCCTTCGAGGCGCAACTGGCGCAGGAAGCACCCGAACACCAGCAATTCTTTGCGGGATCTCCCAGCGCCTACGAGGTCATGAAGCGGGCGCAGGACCCGGACAAGTACACAAGCACGGTGCAGGGCGAATACGGCAAAATGACGCCGGTTGCGCCGGCGGTGTTCGCGCAACAGAAGCAATTGCGATCCACCGGGCCGCCGCGGCAGCCACTGGCTGTGGGCGCGGCGGACCAGGCGTTGGCTGATACGGTGATTGCAAACCCCGCGCTTTATGAGAACCTCACCCCGTCGGCAAAGACGCGCATCGCGCCGCTGCTTGCGGAGAAGGGGTTCACCGGGTTCGGCAAGCCCATGGCGGAAAGCGCGATTGGGCAGGTAGCGCAAAGCCGTTCTGCCATCGAATCGCTAAAGGATCTCAGAACGACGCTCAAGGAAAATGAGCAATACATCGGACCCATCGGCGGCGTGCAGGCCCTGAACCCCTACTCAGAGGCGCGGCAAGCCCAGGCCAAAATCAACCTGGTGAGGCAACGTGTAGGTAAGGCGCTCGAAGGCGGCGTGCTGCGCAAAGAAGACGAGGAAAAGTACAAACAGATCCTGGCGACGTTGTACGACACCCCGTCAACCGCCATTGCCAAAGTGGACAATCTGCTCGCCACGTTGGAACGCGACATCAGGATCTTCGAGGAGGAACAGCGTCGCGGCGGGCGCAATGTGCCGGCGCGTGCGGAACCTCCGCCGCCAAAAGACCGGCCGCCCCTTAGTTCATTCGAGAAATAGCTATGCCTGGATTCGACGTGGATGGCGCCCGCAAAGCGGGCTACTCTGACGATGAGATTCTCAAGCACCTGACCGAGAGCCGGAAATTCGACATCTCGGGGGCGCTTAAGTCAGGCTACGCCAAGCCCGATCTTATCCAGCATCTTTCCACCACGCCCCCCCCCGCCGCTAAGCCGCCGGAGCAATCGTCCGCCATGTCGCGGTTTTTTTCCTCCGTGGGTGATGTATTAAACCCGATGGGCGCCATACAGGAATTCATCGACCGCCCCAATGTCTGGAAGGCTGCGACATCAGTCCCCGCAACACCCGGACCCGAACGGGAAAAGGCCCTCGAAAAGTGGATGGAAACTCCCGGTGTGTCGAGCCCGATGTCTTCGGCATTCCCGGCAGGTGTCGGTCCCGTCCTCACGGCCGGCCAGCAGGCGCGCTCCGGGGATGTAGCTGGCGCGGCAGGCACGGTTGTAGGCGCGTATGGCGTTCTGCCAGTCGCGGGTTACGGGTTAGCTAAAACCGGGCAAACCGTTTTCACGAAAGGCGGGCGGCAACAGTTCGCCAAAGGTGTATCGCGCCAGTTGGAGAAATTAACACCGGGCGAACCGACAAAAATGATGACGCAGGCTCTGCGCCCGCGATCCGCGAATATCAGGTTCGGCCCCGATATGGACCGGGCATTACCCGAGATCAAACTCAGCGAAGCCAGCCTGGGGCGCCCTATCACGACTATTGAAGACATGCTAGAAGCCGTGAAAGACGCCAAAAAGCGCGTGTGGGGCGAGCGCGAAGCGATTACCGGCAACCGGGATCTGATGCAGATTAATCTTTCGCCGGTAGCCGATGCCATCGAGAAAACGGTTGGGAAGCGGACCCTGCTGCACGATCCGGCGAAAGCTAAGGCTGTGAAGGAATTCGCGGACAAATACCGGGGGCGCACGTTCACGCTTCAGGAAGCTGAAGAATTGCTGGAGGGGGCAAACGCGGAACTGAAAACCTACTACGCGAAGAATCCGGCGGCGCGGAGCGTGGCCCGCGCGGAGAACCCGGATATCGCAGCCCTAGATGCGGAGGCCCAATGGTTGCGGAAGCGAATCTATGGCGAACTCGACCAGGCGGGCGGGGGCGCGGCGCCGCGCGAATTGAGCCAGCGGTATGGGGCATTGAGGAATACCGAAGAAGAGATCTACAGGCGGATGAACGTGGCGGGGCGTCAAGCGCCGATGAACCTCACGGAGCAACTGAGCGGCGTTGTTGCGGCGCGCGACATGGTGATGGGCGCGGGACGTTTTATATTCTCTGGCGGTAAAGATTTCGGAGGATTGGGGCAGGCCATGCAGGGAGTTGCCACGCGCCAGGCCGCAAAGGCGATCAAGGAACTCAATACAACAAATGCTTTGATTGAGAGAACCTTTCGCAACTACACCGGCAAGCCGCTGAAGGTAAGCGCCCAGCGTGTGGAGCCTCGCGCCTTGCTTGGACCGGGATCGATTGTCACACCACCGCCCGCAGATCCGTCAGGCATCACCGTCACTACAGGCCCGCCATTGCAACCGCGGGTTCGTGGGCTTCTTCCTCCTGCGCCCCTTGTCACGCCGCCACCAGCGGACCCGTCCGGCGTTTGGGGAGTGCGTGGAGAGCCTGTGCGGCCAGAGATTCGAGGATACCTGGGGCGTGCGCCGCTCGTAACGCCGCCACCGCCTGATCCGTCAGGAATCACGGTTACGACGGGAGAGCCATTGTCATTGGCCGATATGATGCGATTGGGCTACCTGAAGAAGAAACCGAAGAAGCGTCAGTAGTCGTAGTAGTCATAGTAATCGCAGCGCCTGGATCTACCGTACACGATGTACCGCCACACGGCTGGTGTCACCACGGGTATCCACGGTGGTATCACCAGGAATGCGATCATGCCGGGATCTCCTGCGCCAACGAAATAGAGCAACATCAGCAATGCCGTCCATAGCCAGCACAGCACCAACCAAGCCCGTTTGATCATAGCCACCAACCCATGCCTTTAGTCTCACCGCTTTGCCAGCGCGAGCACAAGTTCTCCAATGGCCGATAGGTACTACCCGCCGGACTACCGGGCGGAAGCCCCACCCACGCTGGCGCTGGAGAATCTGCGGGCGCGGGTGGCGGCGCGCATGGGCCGCGATGCCGGGGCCATCACGGCGCGTATGCGCGAGATCCGCGCGGCGCAAGCGCGGGCCACGCCTATCGCCGAGGCGATAGCCGCGTTCCGTGCAGCCAAGGAAGCGGCGAAAAAGCGCGAGCAAGACCAATCCACAGGCGTATAATCAGTGAGGCCGCCACTGTGTCCAAAACAGCGGCAGCCTCGGCAGCCACGGGCTAGAAAGGAGCCCACGAATGCACCCCCAGAATACCCCGAACAGCCAGCCGCAGTCACCAAAGCGCAAATCCAAGGCTAGGACAGGCCCCATGAAATGCCGCATTTGCCGTAGGCCCGCATGCTATCGATCACGGCTCCGTGGCATGCGAAGGTGGGTATACTTCTGCGCAGCGCATGCGCCCATGCCGGAGATCTTTATCGATGAAAATCGCTAACCAGATGAGTTTCGATTACTCGACCCTGGATGCGAAGACGCGCTCCCCGCTAGAGGAGCGGGCGCGAAAGATCCACGCTTTGGCGCGGGTTACGGCCCAAAATATAGTGCTGATCGGCAAGTATCTGACAGAGGCAAAAGAGATAGTTGGGCATGGCGGGTTCCTGAAATGGATCAAAGGAGAGTTTGCATGGAGCGATTGGACAGCGAAAGCCTTCATGCGTGTGGCCAGACAGTTCAAATCGGAGAATTTCTCCGATTTGCAAATTGATGTCTCCGCGCTCTATAAGATCGCAGCCCCCTCCACGCCACAGCCAGTGCGGGCGGAGGTAATGCGGCGCGCAGAGGCGGGAGAGCGTGTCACTAATGAAGCTGTAGTTGCCATGCGGAGCCGTTATGAAGAAACCGGAGAGTTGCCGGATTCCGAAATCGAACTGATCGCGTTGATTGCGGATGTCAAGCGCGAGAACGCCGAAGCTAAACGATCGCTTCCGTCCCCGGCTAAAGCGAGACAAATGGCTATCGCTTCGGGCCAGCACACACTCGACAGTACGGGCGTATATCGGCCTCCGGTGACCGAGCAGGAGCAAAAGGCATGGGATGCAGACCGGAAGCGCGTCGATGAGATCCAGGATTTTCTGGAATGGGTTAAGACGGCGCCCACGCCTGAAGACATGGCGCAAATCATAAAGGCCCGAGGTTGGTTGAAAGAATTCAGGGGGCGTCCTTTGGCTGCTGCTGTCGAATGGCTCATAGCCGCGGAGGAGGAGATATGCAAAACAGCAAACGAAACATCATCCATGAAATCAAGCAACGCTTCGAGTCGTTCATAGCTTCCGAGTTGGATCTCAGGCCCGATGTGGGTAAAGCAGACCTCACGGAATGCTTCATGAACCGCGAACCGGATCTTGTCCGGCGGATGGGCATGTATGCGGTGAGAATGGCGTTGAAGCGATGGGCTGAAGAGATCCTCAAAGGGGCCGCCGCGAACAAAACCGCGCACCGCGAACACCCGCAACTACCTTTACCGTTCAGCCTGCAAGCTATTGAGATCCCCGGAGCCTTTAGCTTTATTTCCATGGCAAACAAAGTTCGCTTTGTGGCCAGCTATAAAGTAACCGGCTGGCAGCTATTAAGCCATATCCAGATTCAAAGGGAAAACGAAACTGCCATCACGAAGTCCCGCAATGACGCGGAAAGACTTTACCGGGCCGGACGCGAGGATTTCGAGCGTGATCCCAATCTCCAATTGGCAGAAGTGCTGCGGCGGCTTTGCGAAGAGGAACAGGGAGCCGCTTAAGCGGAAAGGACCGGCAAACATGGACACTTTCACATCACAGTTGCCCGGTATCGCGGATAGCATCGCGCGTTTGATTCAGAAGGAGTTGCTTGCCACCACCAGCCTTAACCGGCGGGACGCCAGGAATCTTGCCATAAAAGCCGCCCACAAAGCGGCGGAACTATTGGCAGCAGAGACGCCGCTACAGCAGAGTCGGCCATCTCCGCCGCAGGCTCCGCAACCCGAAGCGCAAAAAGATGGCATCCGGTGAAACGGTGTGGCAACGCCCGCGGCTGTGAATTGGCCTAAAACCCCACATTTCCCGCATGGAATGCGGCGTGCCGTATGGCGGGCCGTCATGACCATTAGAAGAAGTCTATTCACCGCGGCCTACACCCGCCGGCGCGCACTAGTGAGATAAACTTGGCGGGGGCCTGTGAAGGCCTTCCCGTGACTGAGAACATCAGGGGCTGGCGCCTAAACCGGCGCCGGCCCCTTTTGTTTTTTCTGCTGAGATTTCACCCCTTCCCTCTTGACTCTGATGCTCGCGGAAGGATACTATCGGAAGTATGAACAGCATACTGACGCTGGCGCAAATCGACACCGCCCACGGTTGCATTGGCTACTCCTACCTGCGCGAGGGCTTCGACGGCCAGACGCGCCGCGAGAGCGTGCTCTACCTCAGGGGCGCGGACGGCTGGACCTCGAATGTGGTCATTCTGCCGGCGGAAACCCTGCGGAGGGCCTTCTGATGCCGCAGTATCCCGGCACGATCACATTGCTACGCACCACCGAGGGCTGGGTGGCGAAGTTTTCTGGTAAGGCGGGGGAAGAGGTCGAGCGCCTGTTCGGCAGCGACACCCTGCCCACGGCGTTCACCACGCAAGCAGACGCTAAGCGGGTGCAGGCCGAGATCAAACGGCAGTGGCCGATTTGCTACGTCCGCGTCGAGGATGGGAGGCGTCGATGAGCAACGAAGAACGTGAGGACGGCATAATCGCGGTGAGCCTACTGATGGCAGGCCCTGGACTCATTGGCCTCGCTTGCGGATGGCGCATGATCGACTTCATCAAGTTATACGGAATAATTGCAGGACCCATGGTGATTGCGGGCATCTATGTGGCAATCCTTCCCACGCTGGACGTGGTGTCTGAGAAGTTGCGGCCTATATTCAGTCCGGTGTTCCAGCAACTGTGGTCAGCAGTGAAAAAGCTGCTGTTAATCGGCGCTTGGCTATGGGTGGCCGTGCTGGCAATCGGCGCGCTCTGGCTGATCACTAGCTTATTGCCCACAGCAGGACCCGTGGTGATCCCCGCGTGGGCCTTCGTATTCCTGGTGCTTTGGGCCTGCAATTCGAGATGTAGCAATTGACTGAGAATGCGATGGACTACGACAGCAGACATCAATTATGCGACGACTTGGGCTACGAGAACCTCTACCGCGACGAGGAGCCGCGGGACGTGGACTGGGACTCGTGGCTGGACGAGCCAGCTCCGGACTGGTCACACGATGATGCGGACATCCCGGTGTTCCCCAAGGCCGACGACGTGATGCAGGATGGCGAGATCACGGAGGGTGTGTGAGCCAGTGAAAGACGACAAGAAGAAAAACAAGAACGCGCAGGGTTTAACGGCGCTGCGCAACCAGATCCTGACGCCCGAGAGGCGCAAGGAGATCGCCAGCCTGGCGGCGCGGGCAAGGTGGGGAAGAGTCAAAACGAAGGAAGGCAAAAAATGAACGGACAGGAAGTGGCAACGGCGGCTCCGAAGATCGGGGCAGAAATCATGGAAAAGGTGCTGCTGCAGGGCGACTTGAAGGGGTTGAGTCCTGCGGAACGGCTGAACTATTACAACAGCGTGTGCCAGAGTCTGGGATTGAACCCGCTCACGCGCCCATTCGAGTATTTGAGCCTGAACGGGAAACTGATACTGTACGCCAAACGGGAATGCACCGAGCAGTTGCGCTACACGCGCGACGTGAGCGTGTCCATCAAGGCGCGCGAACTCACCGAAGGATGCTACGTGGTTACGGCCATGGCCACCCTGCCCAGCGGCCGTTCCGACGAGTCCATCGGGGCCGTGCCCCTGGACGGGCTGAAGGGCGAGGCCAGAGCCAACGCCATCATGAAAGCGGAAACCAAAGCCAAGAGAAGAGTGACGCTATCCATTTGCGGGCTAGCATTCCTGGATGAGATCGAGGTGGACTCTGTGCGCGGGGCCAACCGGGTAGAAGCCGATGCGCCGGACGCGGACCCGGACAAGCCGTGGAACACCTACGGGCAGATGATCGAAGCTTTCGGCGTCCTGCGCGGCAGGCTGCCGGAAGCCGATAAGCACCTCTACCACGAGGTGTTGTGGAACACCGGCGGCGTGCATCACTCCAACGAGTTCAAAAACCTTACCGATGGGGCCGCCAAGGCCATCGCCACCTACCGGCAACTGCGGATTGTGGTCGAAGAACTCGAGGCGGACGCCGGGAAGAGCGATGCCGCCGAGCCGGAGGTGGCCAAATGAGCACAGCACTGCAGCCTTTGTACGTAATTGAGGAGGAACTCCAGACCCTGGTGGACAGCCTGGACACCTGCCCTCCGGAGCTCCAGCCGGAACTGGAGGCTCGCATCGCCGCCTACGTGGGGCAGGAGGTCGAGAAGGTGGACCGCGTGAACTCCGTGCTGACCGCGTTGGATTTCGTGGCGCTCAATGCGCGCACCGAGATTGACCGCTTGCGCCAGCGCCAGCAGGCCGCGGAAAGGGCCGCGGATCGCCTCAAGGGCTACATTCTGCGGGTCATCCTACAGCACGATGGCAGGCCCCTGAAGGGGCGCAACGTGACCTTCAGCGCGCGCGAGTCCGAAGCGGTCATCGTGTCCGATCCTTCCGCAGTGCCCGAAGCGTACCGGCGCACCACCATCACAGTGGAGGCCCAGAAAGAAGCCATCAAGCGGGCGCTGAAGGCCGGCGAAGACGTGCCCGGCGCGAGCCTGGAGCGGCGGCCGCATCTGGTGCGCCGATGAAACTGCGCGAGTCGGCGCGGCCCACTCTGCCGCCATTGAAGGAGCGCGAGGTGGTCAGGCAGGTCAAGGACTTTTTGCAGTGGCGCGGCTGGAGGCCCATTCGGATGCAGCGGACCATTATTCCTGGAGCATTCCAGACTGCGGAAAGCGGGTGTCCGGACTACTTGTTTTTACGCTACGAAACCGGCAACTACGACAGGACCGGCGCGGCGCTGGCCCTCTGGATCGAGTTCAAGCGCCCCGGCGGCCCCATGCGCGCCGGCCAGGCGGAGTGGCACGAACGCGAGCGCATCCGGGGCGCGGCGGTCTGGGTGGTCGAAGAACTCGACGACTTCATGACGCTGTATAACCAGCACTTCGAATATCTGCACCCGAAGCGGAAATAGCCGTTTTATGCTTCACGTCCCGCCCCAGAACCACGAAACGCGATACTTCGATCCATCCCACTATGAGGTTCTGCCTGTTTCGTTCAGCGAAGCGCGGCGCATCATCGAAAGCGGCCACTATACGTGCAGCCTGAAGAAGGGCCGTTATTGTTTCGGGCTGTTCGACCGGCGGCAATCGATTCTTGAAGGGGCCATTGGGACCGCCGTATATGGGCAGCCGTCAGGGCGGAATGTGGCCACCAGCATCTGGGATGAAGGGGACGAGCAGAACACATTGGAACTGCTGCGTCTGTGGATTCAGGACGGCGTGGGACGCAACTCCGAGTCATGGTTTCTCGCCCGCACCATCAAGGCGCTGCCGCCTGAAGCGCGCGTTATCGTCGCTTACTCTGCGCCAGCTGCAGGCCACTATGGAGCATGTTATCAAGCGTCCAACTGGAAATATCTTGGCCGGACCACTACTGGATCATGTTATTACTACACGGACAAAGACGGCGGGTACGTCAACAAGCGAATTCCATGGCAGTATGGCCCGCGCGGTGGAATGGTTCTAGGGCCTACAGCCGCTGAAGCGGAACGGGCAGCCGCTGAATTACTGCATCTCACCCGGCATTATTAGCCGCAGAAAATGGTCTACGTCTATGCGCGCGATAAGCGGGTAAAACTCGCGCGGGCCGTCCTGCCGTATCCGAAGATGGATCGGGCGACAGGCATTATCAAATGATAGCCGAAATACAAGGAGAAAACCGAGCAGGTCGAGCGGGCCTACGGAGGAGGAGTGAACCGTTGAAACTGAGCGGGCCGAGGTAATGGATGACCACGCAGG
>Ga0075421_100004707_pt1 | contig 16464 bp, 11 predicted proteins | sample SoiMetdeltSBSDD5_FD_75292 | JGI IMG/M metagenome (GOLD analysis project Ga0075421, IMG submission 75292) | Bulk soil microbial communities from a Populus tree surrounding site in Tennessee, USA - Soil MetaG P. deltoides SBSDD5 | ecosystem: Environmental > Terrestrial > Soil > Tree plantation...
TCAAATTATCTTCTATAAGGCAATATCATTTTCTTGTTCTGCGCCCCTTGGTGCCAGCTGGTATTTATGGTAGTTATCTGAGTTCATGAGCAGGAGTGGATGGTGGCAACATTATGCAAAACACTAAACATATACAAGTGACAGCAACGGTGATTGCCATCCTATTTTCATTGACAACAGTAGCACAACAAGAGATGGCAGCCGCTCAAATGAATATTGATGAACTGTGGTGCACAACTTGTGATGAAGAGGAAGTATCTAGCGAGAAAGTACAAGCGGAGCAATCCACAGAACGATCCGAAGATATGGAAGGAGATGTAGCTACTGTTGATGAATTCATAGCTGATGTTAGTGCAGAGCGCGAATTTGACGATCAACGAATAGCAGAAGAACAGGAAGAAAATGGGATACCGGAAGCAGAAAATATGCTGTCTGCAAGAGTAGTTAATGATGATGCAAAGGCTCTACTGCTAAATGAGATATTCAAAAAATTGCTAAATAACGCCGATGAAATAGAAGAAGCAGCACCAAATATCGAGCAAGTCGAGGAGGAAGTTGATATTGATGAAGTGGCACAACGTCAAATAATATCCTATGAATTCAACGAAGATATAATGGTAAATGATGATATACGAATTTACACAACATTCAATGAAACGGTACAGAGTTTAGCGCGCACTTTTACCATCTTCACGCATGAAACAGACATCGATCTTTATTCTAACGGCCGCATGATCATCACTTATGCAGGCGAATCTGGCTTTGATGAAAGAGACGACACCCGCATATATGCGCCACATAACTATACGACTCTCACCGGTTACAGATACACCAATGGTACAATTTATGACGAGAATAACATCGAAATATTTGCAGATGCCCCTGGTAGGACTATATTATGAGCGGAGACATCATCAGCGACATATCATTTAGACATTACCCACGTCACAATATCACACTGCTGTGTGGACTTGTCAATAACTTTGATTTCTTCTTCTTTGGCTATTCTTCAACATAGTATTGCCAACTCAAGGACGCTCTATTATCGTCAATGTTTGAATTCCGGATTCAAGAATTCAATCCAAGATAATTTAAGTACAAGTAAATGATATTCTATATCAGAAATGGCCGAGAGAGAAGAGAAGATCAAAAGAGAAGTAAAAACTGATGAGTACGGAAATGTAAAAAAGGAAGAAGTGGAACGAGAAGTTGATACCAAGAGTGAAGCCAAACAAGATTTGGAAGACGCAGGAGACAAAATGAAGGCTGGTGTAAAGGCGATGGGCGCAAAGATGGAAGATCCAGATAGAGATATCGGTGCCCAGTACGAAAAGAAGAAGGCAGAAGAAAAGCTAAAGGACTAATAGTAACAAACAAACATCTCTATCCTGAAACCACCCGCTTTTTATATAGGATTGGGTACTGGATAAAATCCATATTACTAACAACGATGTTCTATTTCAGAGCCTTTGAAGCGTCACGATTTGGAATATATGATTAAGAGCAAGGAAGAGAAATGAGATTGAACCTAGAGGAGGCATGTAATGACGAAAAGAGAGACTATCCTCTTCCTAACTCCTCTTCCTTGATCTTTTTTACTTTTTCGCTCTTTTTTGTAGCATAGTGGTGGAACCCTGGAACCAAAGACTTTTTGTTTGTTCCTTTCTGATATAACATCGCTTCATGAATTAACATAAATGAAAAAGTTACTTCAATCGTTCCTTCTCAAAAGAACCTGTGTATTTTAAAAACCGTTCATGCCTGTTTGCAAATCTGCGAAATATCAAAATTGGCTGTTAACCTCCTGAAAATAATGCTCACTTTGTTTTCATTTTAATAATATTATGCTTTTTTTATTTTAAGCTTCAAAGCATTGATTGAATCATTTTCTATAGATTTTTCTGTCGAGCCTTCACGTTATACTTCAAGGAAATGTCCATTACTGACAGCGGAATGTGTGACAATTGCGGTAGGAAAAAGGTAGAGCTTTTGCCAGTGTTTATAGAGGGCCGGACAAGGGTGGGTAAATGTGAATACTGGTGCATAGAATGCCTGAGAAATAGAAATTTGCAAAATGCTCATAGCAAATTCACCTCTTTAGAGAAAAAGAGCATCAGTAGAATTCATTGGTTCATATTACCAATTCATATTCCTCTCTGTACTAACCAAAATAATCATTTTTAGAAAGACAACTGAACTTTACCTACTCGTTTCAAAGTAACCTGTACTGAAAATATCTTCTACTTTTAGTTTGTCAAACAAAGCCATGTTAAAAGTGATTTTCTGACCATCGACCGCTTTACTTTCTGCTCGTTTTCTTTCGAATAAGTTCTGCAATATCCACGTGGTAATCCTGATAATATTGATATCAACATCTACATCATATTTTTGTGAAGTGTGCTTAATACAATACTCATAGTTATTTCCCCCAATAATTTCATATTTTAGAAACTCAAGTAAGTCTCCTTGGACGTCTGTAACCCCTTTTACAGAAGTATCATCAATAGCAAGAAAACCCTTCTGACGTGGAAATATCCTCAGGCTATGTTTGTATGCGCTGTATTCCTTGTGCTTTATGTATTCATGGACTAGCCTTTTAAGATACTTTTTAGCAAATGTAGCAGAATCCTTGGTTTTATGATATGCCTCGTGAGACTCATTTATAGTTGGATAAAGGATATCCCTTAGCCACTTTTCCGGGTCTTTGATTATGGCTTCTAGTCCATTATCTTGCCAGAGGTTGATGATGTTGTTATATTTGTTCTGAGTACAGGTAGACATCCAAAACCAGGGCATTGCAGGATAGAAGTAATGACCAAGCAATGTCATCAACAGGCTCTCTGCAGAATGAAACACCATCATATGGATTTCCATCTTCAGGTTTTCAATTATAAACTCGTCACTATCGATATCTTTGGGAAAGCGAAGCAGCGATAATTTAGACTGGTCTTGAATAAAATGCAAAAGCGCTAGTCCTTTGTGCAACCAATATCCATATGGGTAGCTTGTGAAATAATCTCTTTGATAGTCAGTTAACGGTAACATTCCTACATATTTTATTCTCTTTTCTTTGCTTGCTTCATAGAGTTTCCGTTTTTTCTTATCCTTCATAGTACATCGCCTTTCGCTTACGTGCTAACAACAACAATATAATTTGCTTGTTTGAGCTAGCTAGAATCTGTAGTCAAATAGCTTATCGAGTTATTGCATAAAATGCAGTGATGCAACGCTATAAGGTATGTGAATTAACATTTTATCAGTAACCTGATCTTATATACCATAAGCAGATGCTATTATCGCTAGATCGCTGTAGCTTTTGCTGAGCAATAGACCTGTGAACCCTCCCTATTACTTGCATATATTTGGAAATCAAGTCTCGTGTTCGCCTCATCAATCCTTGTCAGATTGACATGAATCTCTATATCTAATCTTTAATCATATGCACTATTATATCGTATTGTAAAATTGGAATATCGTAAACTGACAGGCACCTGGAATATCCGCTCCATTATTACTTTGGCTCTTCAGCTGGCAGGGGGTACATTTTCTTTTTCCAGACGTGAAGATGGTTTTGTTGTGGCTACAGGATGATGAATGCCTTTATCCACCATGGGAAGGGATTGTTGAGATATCTTTTGTTCTAGCTTATGTTTTCTGCAATAGGGCCAGCCTCATCCTAAATGGATCGCCAGAGCTTGTGAACTTTAATTTGGGCTGTGTATTATTCGACCATCGGTTTTTAGGTAGTTCTTGATTGCAGGTTAATCAAACCTCGTGGATCGTCCCTCTTTATCATGCTTGGATATCTGCCTATTTCTTAACTACAAAATGCAACCCGGTCGCAGAATCATTCGAGTCCTCTTATTACTATCAAGGTTGTCCACTTATGCTGCCAAAGACAACCAACTGGTCAAAAACCAGTAAACAGATTCTTATGGATTTTGCGTGCAAGCAAGAGAAAAATCCCGTGTGATTATCAAAACCATTGTGTGGCCATCTAAAACAAAAAGGCATAATTATTCTTGCCTCTTATCGTATTTGTTCTTGATGTTCTTATTCCATCATCTGGAAGGAAGAAGTGTTATTCAAGTCAAGCCAGTGCTTATTGAAAGATGATGCACTTTTTGGCAGTAGTTGAATGAACATCCAAGAGGCCAAAAAATCTATTTATAGTTGCATCACAATATCCACTCGATCTAGAAATGTCTTATCCCGGCTCGCCCCGGCTAACCAGGGGATCTATTGTTTCTTTTGATATCACTAGCCCAGTACCTCAGGTTATTCAATTTCAGTACAACCCTGATACAATGACTAGGTCACTTCAGCCCCAGACTGCCGGAGGTGAAGGTGATCCATCAGAAGTATATCGGCTGAAGGGTCCGCCGGTAGAGACAATAAGCGTAGATATTGAGTTTGATGCGACGGACAAGCTTGAGCGCTCAGATGGGAACTCAACTGCTGCAAAGATGGGCGTTTACCCTCAACTTGCAGCTCTTGAAATGATACTCTACCCAAAATCGTCGGTAGTAATCGCTAATACGATTCTAGCTAGTACAGGGGTAATTGAAGTGATCTCTCCAGAAGGCCCATTTACTCTCTTTATTTGGGGACCTCGAAGAATCCTACCAGTTAAATTAACGGAGTTTAGAATTACAGAAGAGGCCTACGACACCGATCTAAATCCCATCCGAGCCAAAGTATCTTTGGGCATGCGCACACTAACCTATGCAGATTTGAAGATTTCTCATCCTGGATATTCTCTTTTCTTAGCACATCAGGCAATCAAAGAGAGCATGGCAATGGCAGGAAGCGTTAGTAGCCTTGCGGCAGCTGGACTATCTTCTATCAAGATAACTTGAAGATGATATGGTGAATAGAAATGTTTGAACCTTCAAGCCGCTATGCAAATTGCGAGGATCTGCAGATGCAGACTTCCTCCTCCTCCTCTTCTTCTTCTTCTTCTGGTGAGGGGAAGATCGTGCAGTATAAAGCCCGCCGTTTTTTGCCTCCGTACAAATCTATGACCCTCTTGCAAGAAGTGACAGTGACATCTAGCGATAGACTCGACATTCTCGCAGCACGAATAATCGGAGATCCTGAGCAATACTGGAGGATCTGTGATGCTAATGACATTTTACATCCAATGGAACTAACTTCAGAACCTGGCAGGCAGATAAGAATAGCGGTGCCTTGGTAAGAAGAATATAGCTCATGAGCTCACTATTAGGCATTCACCTGCAATTGTTGATAGGACCCTCAGTTCCCATCCCTGCTCCGCGTTCTCTGATTGAATCAGTCAAGCAGATTGAGGTTACAAACTCCGATGAGCGTAGCGATGCTTTTCAGATAATATTTGCTGCTGGTAGAAGTGGTCCTGCGGATTTTTTGGACTACCCAATCTTGACAAACCCTCTTCTTAAGCCCTTCAACAGAGTAATAATCCAAGTTTTCTTTGGTCTGATGCCTAAGGTACTAATTGATGGAGTCATCACGCATATACAATTCACTCCAAGCAATGAACCAGGCCAGTCAACCTTCGTTGTAACTGGTGAGGATGTTAGCGTGATGATGAATCAGAAGGAAAAAGTAGTAACAAGGCCAAACCGTCCAGACAAGTTAATAATAGACGAGATTATCTTGGGATACTCGCAGTATGGATTGGTACCACAGTCTGTCCCTCCGTCACTTTCAGAAGTACCTATCGAACTTGATAGAGTCCCAACACAGCGTGGTACAGACTTGCAATACCTTAATGCACTTGCAAAATCTTACCATGCAGTATTCTACATTGAGCCAACTGATGTACCTGGAGTCAATAAAGCCTACTGGGGGCCCCTAAATGTATCTAGTGTTCCACAAAAAGCGCTTACTGTAGGCATGGGTGGGCAAACTAATGTTCAGGGCAGCATTAACTTCCAAAATAACTCACAGGGGCCAACGATGGTCAGCGGAGAAATTGTTGACCGTCAGACTAACGCAAGGGTACCGGTCAAGAGCCTGCCAATTTTAAGGCCTCCTCTTGCAGCTATGCCTGCTTGGATTTTTAACCAACCAAATGTCAAGACAAAACAGTTTCAACCCGATGGTGGCGCAAGCATAATGCAAGCACAATCACAAGCACAAGCACAAGCGGAGAGCTCAATAGATGTGATTACAGCTACAGGTGAGCTCAATGCAGCGCACTACGGTGATATCCTGCGTGCAAGGCGGTTAGTCGGATTACGTGGCGCAGGCTACCTACATGATGGCCTTTACTATGTCAAGAGTGTGGTTCACAAAATAAAGCGCGGAGAATATAAGCAGAGTTTCACTCTTAAAAGAGAAGGTTTAGGGTCAACTGTGCCAAGTGTATTAACATGAGTGAATCCAGAACTAGTCAGCAAAATCTCGTTGGAAAATTCAGAGGCAAGGTTACTGACAACAAGGATCCCCTTTTTCTAGGAAGAGTACGTGCAAGAGTTCCTGGAGCCCTTGGAGATGAGCAGACAGGATGGGCAATGCCCTGCGTGCCATATGCTGGAAAGGGGGTAGGATTTTTCTTTATTCCTCCAGTTGATGCAAATGTATGGATAGAGTTTGAGAATGGAAATCCTGACTATCCTATATGGACAGGTTGCTACTGGGGACCAACAGAAGCACCCAAGATACCTGCAATGCAGGAAGTAAAAATAATTAAAACAAAAACTGCGACCATAACGCTAGATGATTTGCCTGGTGTTGGTGGCATAAAAATAGAGACTGCAAATGGGCTAAAGATTGTAATGGATTCAACTGGCATAGAGTTGAGCAATGGGTCATCGAATATCAAGATGACTCCTGCAAGCGTATCTATCAATAACGGGGCACTTGACATTATCTAGACCTAAGTTTGTCTCGTAACATGTATTATTTTTGAGGCGATCAAGTTTGAATGGAAGATGGGAACCTTGTACTATAGAATAACTGCTCCCATCTTCCTTCTATATATCTAGTAATATCAACCTCACTTAGGAAGTTCTTATTCATAGCACGCATTTCATTATATATCACCGTTGCCATAAACTTAATCTGCATTTCTCGTTGCGTTCTAATCTGTTCTCTTGTTGCTTGTCTTCCACTAATAATCGGTATTTGTGGTTGAATATTGAGCTCTTCAGCAAGTCTTGTCATTGATGCAACAGCTTTTAATTGGCTTGGTGGGAAATTTTTGAGGGCTTCTGTTGGGGTCAAAATGCCGCTACCGACCGAGCTTCTGAGCAGATTGCCGAAAACAACTGCCGCATCACTTCTGGCGGCCTCAACATTAATTAGTCTAGCGACTGATGCAAGCGATCGAGCATTTTTTGCATTGGGGCCTCCAAAAATGCTTGGAAGCGGAGTTCCATGACTAATGTTTTGAATTGCTTCTCCTATTTGACGATCACTGGCTCCTGTCTCTCTTTGTATGTCCCGTAGAGTTCCCAATATCTTTGGATAGGTTCCAATACCCCTTACCTCAACTCTACCTAAACTTGGATGAGGGTTTCTCACTCTTCCCCTTGGATGCAACCATTCGCTGACCGTTGTTCCTGCCATTTCTAAACGCTCCACAACTCCAAATTGCCTCTGCATTATGGATTCTCTAAGGTCAATTGCTTGACCCTCATTACCGACGCCTGACGGAAGAACAAGCGGACTGCCTTCTCGCCCAAGACCTTGAGTACGTTGTTCACTAATTTCCAGAGCTGCCTGACGCGCCTCTATGTTCTGGAGGTATCGGTTTCCTATTTCATGTATTAATCTAAGTAGCCTATCTCCCCTGCTTTCGATAATCCCTCGAACTAAGTCAATTTCTGGGCTGTTTGCTGCGACTATCTTTCTCTTGCCCTCAGATTCTTCCTTTGTAGTTAGTATCCTCAAACCATATCTTATCCTCCAGAACGCCAGCATGGAAGAAAGGGCTATACGCGGAATGCCTCGTCTTAGCAAAGGAGATACTCTACTAGGAATTTCGCGTTGTGCCCTAGCTAGTTTCTCCGCTGGACTCTTCCGTCTGCTGACAGCTTTTCTACGGACTCTTCTGCCTATGTGTCTTGCTTTGGTTGCTATACGTCGTCCTAGCCGGTCCAGTCTGCTTCCTTTAAACGAAGATCTAACTCTGCGGCCTATGCGTCGAGCCATCCTGCTTACACGTCCGCCTGCTCTACGAATTGCTTTCCCTGCTCTTGCAATCCCTCTTCTAACCGCCTGCCCTGCACGCCTGAGTCTCTTTCCTATCCTCAATGCGAGCGTCTTGAGCCTTCCAGCAACCGCACTTGCCGGCCTCATCAGCCTTGCAATAAGCCATTGGGAAATAAAGTCGATTACTGCAACGGCCCCTGCGGCAACAGCGACAGCAAACGGTTGACCTGCGTTACCACCTTTAACTGCCCTCAAGAATGCAAAGAACTTTTGGAAAGCCTGTATAATCCGGCTTATAGATCCCCATGCAGCTTGGATTGCCTCTACTATCGCCATTACTGCGCCTGCCGCTGGGACTATCATGGCCACAAGTTTCTCGATCAATAGCCTTACTAGAATTACAGGGATTGCGCTTTTGATTCCCTCCCATGCCATCTTGGCAACCATGGACAAGCTTATCTTGCCTTTACGCAGCATATCCCAAACTGCTGCACCAAGTCCCAGAACTTGTTCTACTTTCTGATTAAACCATGTCATAACGGCAGCCTTCAGCTCGCGCCAGAGGTGGTTCTTAACGCCGTCTACCACTCCTGCACCAAGGTTTCTTATCCACTGTCCAGGATTGGGCGCAATATCTGCTATCAATGCAGCAAAGGCTAGCAATGCATCTACCACTGCCTGAGCAAACTTGATTGCTCCTTGCACGACTCGATCTACAACATCAACAGCTGCTAGCAAGCCGCGTTCCAAGAGGCCAAGTGCGGCATCAAGCGCTGCGCCAAGCGCATCAAGGGCTTTCTGAACACCAACCTTAAGCTTCTCTGCTAGCTGGTTGACCTTATTTACCGCATTATTTACTCGGGTTTGGATAGCCGTTCGAAACTTTTCCTTTAGCTCTGGAAACGCTGCTAGCACAACGTCGCCTATTGCAATTAATGCATCGCCTACTTTCTTGATGATACTCACAATAGCTTTCCGGGCTGTCTCAATTACGGCTACAGCAAGCCGTTTTGCTGTCTCAATGGCCGCCTTGACTGCTCTTCTAGCAAGGTCAAACGCGCTCTTTATTGCTTTCTTGATTGCATTGAAAAACCTCTTCGCTTTGCTTGCCAACCATCCAAAAAAACCCTTTGAAGAAGTTTCACTCTTCGCCTTTGCCCGCTCGCTTGCGGCCTTCTGCTCTGCTTTTTGCCTCTCATTCGCCACTGTCTTGTTACCATCCTGAATGTGGGTTGATGCCTGAGAGTTTGCATGTACCTGTTCGGCAGAGAGTTCCGTTCTTCCCCCTATACTTGCAGCATCTGCATCTTGCCTAGATTTGTCCATAACCCCGTCCTGCTCGTTGAGCCACTGGCCACGAGTTTCAGCGACTTTCCTTCGTGCGCTATTCCTCTCGTCCAACTGTTCTGTAGCGCTTTCTCCAACTAGCTGGTCTATTTCCTGTCGGGAGTCTTCGTTGGCTTCTACAACCTTTTCTGAATGTTCCTGCTGTTTTGTCGCTATCTCGGAATTTGCCTCTGCAAATGCGGAGGTTATTTCAGGGCCTCGCTGCTCCTGCGCGATAATTGACACTGCATCTGTCGTTGCGCCGCCTACAGCTCCCTCCGCACTGCCAGGCGTAGTTGATTGTGACGCTGAAGCAGGGGATCCTCCTAATCCACCTCCTCCTGCTCCTGCCGCCGCCCCTCCTCCCAATGGAATTTGGGCAGTGAGGGTTTCCTGTGGCACGTTAGGATAAATTTCATCCTCCCCCATTGGCTCTACTGCGTCCTTTCTTCCGCGGACTAGGGAGTCTGAAGCCTGCACGTCAAGCTCAGAACGTTGTCTGTTTACGTTCTCAGGATCCGCGTCGCCTTCTAGCTGTATCCGTGGGGCTGGACCTGCCGTCACATTCAAAGCGGGATCCGTAGTCGGAAGTTCATTTACTGCGCCGCGCACCCGACTTGCATCCTCTGCAGACATCTGTCCTTCCTGCTCGCCGCCACCTTGGCCCATAGGTGGCAAAGAAACATTCTCGACGGGGGCTGGTGGCATTTGAGCCATGGGCTTAGGCTCAGGTGTTGGCACGGACTCACCCCGAGGTATACGGTTAACCCGGCGAGCAGCTTGAATGCTTGCTGATACAGGAATGTCTTCTGTTGCATCGCCAGGTCTCAGACCCGAAGGTCGCTCTATCTGAGGAGGATTGGATGCAAGTTCGCTTCTTTTATTGCCTACTGTATTTGAGACTGAGCTTGTAACCCCAGACATTGCAGTAAGCATTTGTCCAGGAGGAAGACTGCTAATTGAATTCAAGGCGGCCGATGGCTCAAGCTGTGAGACATCCGGTACTGGCGGCGGTGAAGGTGGCTCTTCTATTGGGACTCCACCTTCACCGCCGCCGCCTCCTCCTGCCCCTGCTCCCATGACAGCATCAGCACTATCTTCCAAACCCGCTGCGCCACCAGAGAATCCAAATGCAGACTTCTCCTCCTCAGATATGAGCTGACTTTCTCCCTGTGCTGATACAGTACTGGCTGTGATTGCTCCCTCTCCCTCCTCTTCTGTCGCGCTTTCTTCAAGAACATTATTACCTTGTTCAACAGCAGTTACTGATACAGGAGAAGATACCTCATCAACTTCTGTAGCAGCAGTCTCCTCTTCTAATGCCGTTTCATCTGGCAAAGTTGGTGCTCGGGAAGGTTCCTGCACTGCAGAATCTTCTAATGTGCTTTCTTCAGCTAACACAGGTTGTTGTTGTTGTATTGGTTCTACGAACCTCTCCGGAGGTAAACTCGGGGCTTCAGGAATTGTCGCTTCACGTTCAGCCTCTGCTACTTCTTCTTGAGGCCGCCGCTTCTGCTCTTCTTCTTTATCTTCTTCCACTGGCACAGTTTGGGCGGCAACCTCGCCCTGGTCGGCTGGCATAACTTCTGCTTCTGCGACAGGTGCCTCTGGAATCGCAGGATATGGCGGTGCAGCAGTTGTTGCAGCTGGACCTGCTCCTCCTCCTCTTGCCATCGCAGGTTGCACCTCGACTGCTTGTCCTTCGGCAGGCCTTCTTCGCTCAACACCTCCTTTCTCCTCCTCCTCAGCCATGGCTCCTTTTTGAAGCTCAGGAGTATCCGCGATTTCTTCTTCTCCATCTTCTGAGGGTTCCTTTATGAGGTCGGCAGAACTAGGTTGCAGTGTTTCGGGAGTCGTCGGTGGTCCAACGACTTTCCTCTTCTCTTTCTCTAGCTTCTTCTGTTGTTCTTCCTCCTTGTAGCCCTCCTCCTTCTCTTCCTTCTCTTCCTTCTCCTCTTCTGAATCTTCTTCCTTTTCATGTTCTTTGAGCGTGCTGTCTTGAGGGCCAGCAGTTGTTGTTCTCTCATCTTCTCTTTGGAGGTGTGTTTCTTGTTCCTCTTCTGTAGGAATTGCCGTTAACAGCATCAGCTGCTGATGAACAAACTCCAGTTGATCTGCTCGTAGCTGGGTGCGTAGCCTGTCAAGCACAAGCTGTCTCAATGATTCATTGAGCCCTGCAAGCTGATTCCTTACTTTTCCTGCTTTATCTGTAGGATCTTCCTCAAGGCTGCTAACAATAGTTTCAACCACAAAAGAAACTTTCACCATGTCCGAAGGGCCACTTCCGCCATGCACTGATGAAGGGTCAGCAGCTGAACGTGAAATCTGCCGAGAGATTATCTTTCCCCCGCGCACGTTTGCAACAGAAATAGTATCAAGAGGCAATCCGCCCTCTTTAAGCACAAGATGCTCAGAAATTCTTCTTGCCTCTGATTCTAGTGGGTCATGAACATCTGTAATTTTAATGGTAAAAGGGCCGTGCTGAGAGGAGGAGGTTGTAGCGGCGCGCGCTACTGTTCTTTGTTGGACAGTGTGTATGAGTTCATGCGCCAGTAGTAGCCTTCCAGAGATTGTTTCTGGGCGGTACATTCCTTCCGCAAAAAAGATATCTTGGCCCAAAGTATAGGCGTCAGCAGAGATGGACGATACCGATTTAGCAGCCCTATCGTCGTCATGTATACGAACATCGCCAAAGTCATAACCAAATGCATTCTCAAAAATTAATCTTATGTTATGATCAAGAGGCCTGCCCGAATCCTGGGGTCCAGCTTGAAACAGACTTGAAGAATTGGGAGAAGTTTGCGGAACAAGACCTATCTTTTCTCTCATAGTTTCTCTCTTATTCTTCTTTTTTTCAGACAGAGAAAGCCTACTATTGGTATCTTTCTTTTTTTTTGCTGCTACTCCTGCCGTTGCTGATGATGGGGATGATATACGCACAAATTCAGCCAATGCTCTCCTTCAACCTCTTGTATATCAAGGAGGCAACATTAGAGCCTATTACTGCAGGCCCTGCGTTTTTTGGGATGTTGAAAGAACCTGCATCTATAGCAGCGATATTTGTAAGATCAGTATAGGACGGAAGTCCATGTTCTCTTATTAGTTGAGACAGCTCTCTTTCTATGGAATGACTGATTCGTGGATGGTCATGAAAATTGAATCCCTGCAGTACAAGCTCTCCAATTTCGAGACGTATCCTGATCATCTTCCTGACCTTTCTCCTGCATAATCCGCTTCCACCCCCGCTCCCCACCCTCTCCTTCTATTCATGATCCCATCTCAGAAGCTGTTAGCGGTCTCTCAAGCTTGTCGTACTCTGACTGCGCTGCACGCATGACATGATCCATTGAAACTGCAATACCTTCCTCAGCTGCTAAAAAGCAGGAGTTTAGAGCAATATTGCGAATATTTCCACCAGTGATGCTCATCTTTGCCAACCGACTTACATCGAGGTCCTTTGTTGGCGTGGCTTTTGGAAACACCCTTCTCCAGATTTCTGCTCGACTTTTTTCGTCTGGAAAAGGAAAATTAAGAACAAATCTAATACGGCGCATAAAGGCAAGGTCTATGGCATCCCGAATATTTGTAGCAAGTATTGCCAGACCCCGATACGACTCCATCCTCTGCAACAAGTAGCCCACCTCTATGTTGGCGTACCTATCATGGCTATCATGTACTTCACTTCTTTTTCCAAAAAGTGCGTCAGCTTCATCAAAAAATAATATTGCCCCGCCGTCTTCTGCCGCATCAAAGACCTGCCGCAGATTCTTTTCAGTTTCACCAATGTACTTGCTTACAACCATAGAAAGATCGATTCGAAATAGATCTAATTCTAGCTCATTTGCAAGGACCTCTGCTGCCATGGTCTTCCCAGTCCCACTCTCCCCTGCAAACAGGGCAGTAATTCCAAGACCTCTGCTACTTGTGGATTCAAATCCCCAGTCCTGATACACCTTCTCTTTATTTCGTACGTGGAGGATTATGTCGCGCAAAACCCGCTTCTCTTTCTCATGGAGTATGAGGTCATCCATCTTGGCCCTTGGAGTTATGAGTTGAGCCAGATCAGCCATTCTTGGCCGGGCTACCCGCCTGCCGGCTTCCCAAAGAATGGAAGAGAGGGATTTTTCTGCTGCAGGATCATGATGGGCATCATCATCAGCAACAACAACAGCAAGATCATGATGACTGCCATGATGCAAATTCATTTGAACGTCAATTGCAGCAACCCGAATAGCTGAAGTATTGAGATTGAATTGGTCCACAAGCCGCCTAATGTCTCTATCAAGTCCGTTGCCTTTCATACTGGTTCCCAAGTAGTTCATCCATATCTGTTCCTGTTCTGCCCTGTTAGGTCTTGCAACTTCGATTGAAAGCAGTGTTCCGCCAAATACAGAACTATTCAAGCTTGTCCATCTCTCTCGAGAGCTGAGAAACGCTGGTCCGGGCATTTCTTCGAGCAGACGTATAACAGAGCGTTGTGCTGCACTATCTGCATCTTCTGCAGATATGAAAAGACAAGCTCCAAGTAGAGCTGACTCTCTAGTCCAGAGCTCAACTAATGATTCTATCTCGTCAGCCTTTGTTGGAATAAAGTCAGCTGGCATACGCCAAAGCGAAAGTCCTAATTGATTACATACCTGGTTTGCTATTGATTGTTTACTCATTTCATCTTTTCCTACAAGTTGGACAATTGGCAGCTTCCTATCTTGATCTTGCATCATGCAGGCTTGAAGTATCGAGTCGGTCACATTTTGATGTGAGGGAACAACAATGTGCTGTCCTGTGTCAAGTTTGACTTGCTTAATCATCCCACGCAGCTGCTCCTCCATGTATGAAATGCCCATAAGGTAGTGCAAGATCCGCTCATCGATTCTCAAGGGGCAGGAGGCAATGGCAGAATTGTTCCCTTGCTCCACGTAGAGTAACTTAAACCTCCTCAGAGGTGCGGTGGGCAATATTGCACTCCAATGTGGTTTTGAGAATATTTTCATTGCCAACCCAAACGTCGGGTAGGGAGCATTCGTGCTATGGTGGACCTCAGCGCACAATCTTGAAACTTCTGAATCAAGCTCAAATCCTGCACAAAGCGCTAGTAGGTCCTGCTCAAACGCTGACATCTTAAATATATCTGACAACATCTCAATTGCAGGCAATCCCTCACCCTGCCAATCCTGTGTCGATATTGAAGAAAGCCTGTTAGCAGTGGTTGTGTTGGTGGTGGTGGTGGTGTTATTATTATTCTTCTTCTTCTTAGGCGAGCGCGATGTATTATTATTACTACTATTCTCTATTAGGAGATTTTTGATCTTGACAATCCTGTTGAAAAGATATCTATGATTGTCATCCGACCACTTAGATCCTGTCACTGTGATTTGACCTCAACTGCAGGTAGAACAAATTGTCCGTATGTCTGGCTGTCAGGATTATCATCCTGCTTTGTTAGGCTATCTGTATTGTTGATTCTTATTCTGACTATATACCTGTCAGGTTTGGTATCTTCAGGAATCTTAACAGTAACCTCCTGAATAGGGGGGGTATTCTCAAGCCGCTTTGGAACACTGATAATTTTATTTCCAATCAGAATTGATACATCATCTGCAGGTTTTGCTGGCGGCAAAAACCTGACTGTCAAATCGTTTCCAGGCATGATCTTCTGCGGTGAAAGTGAGACTATGCTCGGGCAAAGTATGAATGGAACAGTATTAGATGAAAAGGCTGTCTCGTGTTCTTTTGGAGGGAGTCCCATCATCATTGGTTGGACTACTCGTACTTGTCTTAATCCAACAGGAAGTCCTTCAGGAATCTTCATAGATATTCTATCAGGATTAACAGTATCCTGCTCGCGAGGTGCAAATGAAATATTGTCGATATAGACCCTTACAGCATCAGCCTTTAGGTTTCTCCCAATTATGCGGATTTTTGCTTTTGGCCCATACTCGACTATCTGAGGCTCGATTGATTCAATAAATGATTCAGTAATCGGAAGAACATATAACATTCGGTCTCTAACTACCGGAGCGATCTTTGGCTGACTTGTGCTCTCTAACAATACTACTGATGCTTGATAGGTTGCAGATAACCTATAGTTAGTCTGAGAAGACGACCAGATATTACTGAGCTCTTCTATTGAGATGTTACTAAAGCTTAGGCGAATATTTTCAATCTGGTCTGCTAAATCAGAAGATCTATCCCCAAAAGTAAGCTTACTGACAGTTGCAACTGTATCCCTGATGACCTTCTTGGTCAATATTGCATTTTCTTCCATGATCCTCATTGCACTAGCCAGTATCTGGTGTGCCATCAGGTCATCGTTTTGTGCTCCGTAAGCTGTCAACAGGTAATGCAGGTCAATTGAAATGAGAGGACTTCGTACTAGTTCTCCTCCTTGATTGTAGGTGGGAAGGTTCGCATTTCTATAACCAATGTTTGGTGTTATCCGGTACAGAAACACATTCAGGCGATTTGACGGAGCTTCAGAATTTGAGACATCCAGAGGTTTTGCAGTTATTGTGGCTCCTGCTACATCTTGCTTTATCGCTTGTAATACGTTAACGATTGCTGCAGTTACAGTAGCAATGGCAAAAAAGTTGCTCATAACTGCCCCTCATCTCTCAGCTTGATGTATTCTTGCAGTGATAGACCAAATCCTTTTTTTGGAGCTAAGCTTGTCTGTTGCTGTTGTTGCATATGTGAGCTGACTGCCTTGACCTCTATCCGTCCAATGGAAATGGTGACTGAGGTATCACTGTTAGCCTCTGGTGTTGGCCGGGTTTTCTGTTTGGGTAATGGATTTGAGGGTTGTAAAGACTGTGGACGAGTACCCCCTTTTATGCTCATTTCATACGAAGATCCTCTTTCCGCTTCTGTATTACTGCGATCGTCTATCTGCTTTTCCTTAGTGGGAAGAGATTTAGTATTTCTCTTTTCAGAGGTGTCTGTTGAAGAGGATATGGTACCTTCTCCTCCAGATGATCTCCGGTGAGATGTTCTGGCTCCTTC
>Ga0075421_100004708_pt1 | contig 16464 bp, 22 predicted proteins | sample SoiMetdeltSBSDD5_FD_75292 | JGI IMG/M metagenome (GOLD analysis project Ga0075421, IMG submission 75292) | Bulk soil microbial communities from a Populus tree surrounding site in Tennessee, USA - Soil MetaG P. deltoides SBSDD5 | ecosystem: Environmental > Terrestrial > Soil > Tree plantation...
GGCGACCCTGGAGCAGCACGGCGCGGTCTCGGAGCAGACGGTGCGGGCGATGGCCGAAGGCGCGGCGCGTCGATTCGGCGTCGACTGCGCGCTCGCCGTCACCGGCATCGCCGGCCCGGGCGGCGGGAGCCCCGAGAAGCCTGTGGGCACAATCTGGATCGCCGCTCGTCGCGGCGCGGAGACGCGGGCGCTGCAACGCCAGTTCCTGGGTGAGCGCGACGAGATCCGGGCCCGCAGCGCCCAGGCGGCGCTTGCCTTGCTGCGCCTCGCGCTCGTCGAAGCCTGATGGCGCACCTCGTCGCGCCCGACGGGGCGCCGCTCGCCTACGATGCCTTCGAGCCGCAGGGAACGTCCATCAAGGCCGTCGTCCTGTGGGTGTGCGGCTGGTCCGATCACCGGACTCGGTGGCGCGCGCCCGCCGAGCGCTTGTCGCGCGAAGGGTACGCGGTGTATGTGCTCGATCAGCGTGGGCAGGGGGATTCCGGTGGACTGCAGGGTCACCTGTCGCGCTTCAGCCAGCTGTTGGGCGACTTGCAGGCGTTTCGCCGCCTCGCGCGGCTGCGTCATGCGGCCCCCCAGGTGCTCCTGGGCCACTCCTTCGGCGCGCTGGTCGTGCTGCGCTACCTCGAAACGCAGCCGTCCGACGTCGTGGCCGCGGCCATCCTGTCCTCGCCCTGGCTCAGGACCGCGCAGCCCGCGCCGCGCGCCAAGCGCATGCTCGCGAGGATCCTCGCCGACCTCTGGCCCACGGTGCGCATCGCGACGGGCACGCGGGCGGCGGATCTGTGTCGCGACAGCGCGGTGGGTGTCGCCTACGATGGCGATCCCACGGTCCACCACGTGATGACTCCCGGCGCGTGGCGCGAAATCCAGTGGGCGCAGCGCGCCGTGCCGTTCGACGCGCACCGTATCGAATCGCCGATGTTGTTTCTGCTGGGCGGCAGCGACCGCATTACCGATCCGCAGGCCGGCCGGGCGCTCGCCGACGCCCAGCGGATACCGGGCGAGGTGCGTTGGTACGCGGACATGTATCACGAGCTGCTCAACGATCCCGAGGCGGAGCGGGTGATCGGAGATGTGACGGCCTTTCTGACGCGCAACGATCTATAACCTCCTGTCGATCAACAGTTTGGCTACATAATGGAGTAGACTCCGTACATCGTAAGATGGATTTCATCGCCTCTGGGCCGGGGGTAAACTGCGTTCGGGAGAGGGCGCGCAATGGCCCGCTCGCCTTTTCACCGACACAAGGGAGTAAGTCATGAAACGGTATCAATTTGGCAGTCTCGTCGTGGCGCTGGGGCTGTGCCTGGCTCCCGTGCTGGGCGCGCAGAATCAGCCGACCGAGGGCATCCGGTTCGGGGTCGGGGGCGGCCTCATCCTCCCCATGGGCAACTACGCGGATGTCGACAAGGCCGGCTGGAATCTGCTCGGCCTGATCCAGCTTCCGATCTCGCGTTCGCCGATCCACCTGCGCTTCGATGCGATGTACGGGCAGACGTCTCACAAGAGCACGTTCGGCAGCGGCAACACCACGTTGACAGGCGCAACGGGTGATCTCCTCTACCATCTGGGAGAACATGCGGCCAAGGTGCGGCCGTACGTCCTGGGTGGCCTGGGCGTGTACAACGTCGACGCCGGCGGCAGCTCCGAAACCGATTTCACATTCGGGTTCGGCGGCGGAATCCTGTTTGGCATCGGTACCATGCATGCCTTCCTGGAAGGGCGGTATATGAGGGTTCAGGCCTCTGGTGCCTCGCTCCCGTTCGTTCCTGTCACCTTTGGCGTGATGTTCGGCCGATAACGCATGGCCTGACGGCCGCCCCCCGGTCATTGGCCGGGTCGGGCTGCCGGTAGTTCCCCCGCCGGCTTTCGATTTGTACTCAACAAACCTTGGCGCGGAATCACCCCTGTTCGCCGATTGGCGCAGTCGGTATCTTGTTGTCCGTGAATCATTTCCACCGTCACGAGCGTACCGCCAAAACGGCGCACATGCATCGGCACGTCGGTTGCTTGGGGCTTCGCCCATCATGAGAAAAGACAAACACAAACATCTGCACCCCCACCCCCACCCCCCCTCCGAATCCCAGGCCGACGGTTCCGCCGACCCGATCGAGGCTCCGCCGCCCCCCGCGCAGGGGGGGGCCGCCCTGGTCGAGCCGGCGCCGGAAGCGGTGTCGCGGCTCGAGGCCGAGCTCGGGGAGGCGCGGGTCCAGCTGGCGCAGGCGACCGACAAGTATCTCCGCATTGCCGCCGAGTTCGACAACTTCAAGAAGCGTTCGGTGAAGGAGCGGACGGAGCTGCGGGCCCGGGCGCAGGCCGAGCTGGTCGAGCGGCTGGTCGACGCGCTCGACGATCTGGCGCGCTTCGCGCATGTCGATCCGGCGCAAACCGATTCCAAGACCATGCACGACGGCGTCGACATGGTGGAGCGCAAATTCTGGAAAGGCCTCGACGGGTTGGGCGTGATACGCGTGGACCAGGTCGGGGTGCCGTTCGATCCCAGGCAGCACGAAGCCGTCACGATGCAGCCCGCGTCGTCCGCGGCTCAGGATCACACCGTGGGCGCGGTGCTCCAGCCCGGGTACAAGATGGGCGATACACTGATCCGCCCGGCGCGGGTGGTCGTGCTCTCCTGGCAGGGACCGGCGCAGAACGGTCCGGAGCCCGGCATGCCACCAGCTGACAGCTGATGGCCCAACAGCGCGATTACTACCAGATCCTCGGTGTTCCCGAGGGCGCCACGACTGATCAGATCAAGAAGGCGTTCCGCAAGCTCGCCAAACTGCACCACCCGGACCGCAATCCCAATAATCCGCAGGCGGCGGACCGCTTCAAGGAGATCAACGAAGCGCACGACGTCCTGAGCGACGCCGACAAGCGCAAGAAATACGATTTGCTGCGCAAGTACGGCGCGTTCACCGGCGGCGGTGGCCGGCCCCGTCCCCGGGGACCCGCGACGGGTCCGGGGGGTGGTCCGGAGACCGAGTTCGACATTTCCGATCTCAGCTCGTTTGGCGGCATCGGCGATCTGTTCAGCACGATCTTCGGCCGCCGCGGCGCCGCGGAAACAGAAGAGGAAGCGACGGTCGAAACCGTCGTCACGATTCCGTTCCGGGTCGCCGCGCTGGGCGGTCGCGTGCCCATCGTGCTCCCGATGCCCGAGGTGTGTCCCGCCTGCGGCGGCAACGGTGCCGCGCCGGGGGCGAAGATTTCGACCTGCCCCGAGTGCAAGGGGCGCGGCACGATCTCGTTCGGGCAGGGCAGCTTCGCCGTGAACCGGCCCTGCCCGGTGTGTCGCGGCAAGGGCAAGGTGCCGAGCCAGCGCTGCCCCAACTGCCAGGGCGCGGGCGAGGTGCAGGTCGAGAAGCGCATCATGATCACCGTGCCTCCGGGGACGGACGAGGGCACCCGGGTCCGTCTGAAAGGGCAGGGGGCGAAAGGCAAAGGAGATCTGATCGTGCAATTCCAGATCGAGCCGGACAAATTCTTCCGGCGCGAAGGCCCCGATGTGATCTCCGTGGTGCCGATCAATCTGGCGCAAGCGCTGCTCGGATCGCGCATCAAGGTGCGCACCCTGGATGGCAAGCACGTCGTGCTCCGCGTGCCGGCTGGGACGCAGCACGGACAGAAATTCCGCATCGCGGGGCAGGGGATCGAGCACAACGGCAAGCGCGGCGATCAATACGTCGAAGTGAAGCTCGAGCTGCCCGAAAAACTCACTCCCGAGCAGGAAGAGGCGGCGCGCGAGTTCGCCGAGAAGGCGGGTCTGAAACACTAGCGCCCGGTTGCCGGTGTTCCCGGGAGCGTGCAGCTTAGGCTCGTGATGATCGTTCTCAAGAGCATCGGTGCCGTGATCGTCGGGTTCATGGCGATCGTCGTCCTGGTGCTCACCACCACCCCGTTGTTCGTCCGCCTGATACTCAAGGATCCGTCGCGGCCTCCCACGGCCGCTTATCTCACCGTCAACCTGCTCCTGGGATTCGCGTTCGCGGTGGTGGGGGGCTGGATCGCGGCCCATCTGGCACCGGCGGGTCCACTCTGGCACGCCGTCGCCCTGGCTGTGGGCGTGCTCGTCCTGGGTGTTGCCACCGCGGCGCAGGGCGGGGCGGTCCGGGCCGGGCAGCCGCAGTGGTACGCCTGGACGCTGCCGTTCATCGGTGCGACGGGGGCGGTCCTCGGGGGGCTTTGGTAAGGGACGGGGGACGAGGGAGGAGGGACGGGTCAAACACTCTTCCCCCGTCCCTCTTCCCCCGTCCCCCGTTTTATCGCACCGCGTCCCTGAACTTGTAGTACGCGCCGACCAGCGGCAGGAACCAGGGCCGCCCCCGATAAAACGGCACCGCTTGAAACGCGCGATCGGCGAACGGCCGCAGGTCGTCCCCGCCGGCCACCGCCTGTCCCACGCGCGCGCCGAGGTAGGCCGCCAGGGCGACGCCGTGGCCGTTGTATCCCAACGCGTAGTGCATCCCGTCGCGGATACCGGCATGGGGCAGCTGGTCCATCGTCATCGCGACGAGCCCCGACCAGTGGTAGTCGATGTCGGTCCCGAGCAGCCGCGGGAACACCCCGCACATGGAGTCGATCAGCGCCCGGGCGGCTTCGGACCCGCGCAGCGGGCCGAACGACACGCGGCCGCCGAACACCATGCGGGTGTCGGGAGTGATACGGAAGTACGACAGCAGGTGCCTGGTGTCGCTCACGACGCGATTCCGCGGCAGCAGCGCCCGCGCCACGTTGGGCCCGAGCGGGGCGGAGGCGATGACGTAGCTGCCGATCGGCACCACCCGCCGGCGCAGTCCCGGGACCGCCGCGCCCGAATAGCCGTTGGTGGCGACGATCACGTCGCGCGCCATGATCGTGCCGCGGCTGGTGCGCAGCATGAACACCCCGCTCGCCCGGCGCACCCACTGCACGTCGACGTTCTCCAGGAGCCGCGCGCCCGCGCGACGCGCCGAGGCCGCGAGCGCCCAGAACAGCCTGGCCGGATTGATGCCGCCGCCCAGCGGATCGAGCAGCGCGCCGTGGTAGGCGGTGGCGATCAGCTCCTCCTTGTGGAGGCGCTGGGCGGGAATGACCTCGGTGGCATGATGGAACACCTTCGCCAACACTTCGTGCTCGCGACCGAGGGCGCCGTAATCCTTCGGCTTGGCCGCGAGCACCAGGTGTCCCGACTGCTGGTACTCGCAATCGGGCGCCTCGGCGGCAACGAACTCCGTCACGTACCGCACCGCGGCGAGCGACTGCTCGAACAGGTCCCGCGCCAGGATGGCGCCGTACCGACGGACGAGCGCGCTCGCCCCGCGCTTGAATCCAGGCAGCACGAAGCCACCGTTGCGGGTCGAGGCCCCGGCGCCGAGCGTGTCGCGCTCGAGGACGGTCACGTTGACCCCCGCGCGCGCGAGGGTACGGGCCGCGGAGACGCCGGTGTACCCGCCGCCGATCACCGCGACGTCGGTGCGCGACGGCAGATCGCCGGGAGGCCCCAGGTCCGGCCGCGGCGCGGTGTCCAGCCAGTAGGCGTGGCTCTGCACCCGCTACAGCTCCGCCACCATGGCCTGCGCCGTCACGGCGCACACCTCGGTGAACTCCACCGAGCGTCGCACCGCGGCAGCGACATCCTCCCGCGGGATGGGGCGGAACCCGAAGCGCGGGAAGAACTGCGCCGCGGTCTCCGTAAGCAGGTAGACCGTCCGCACGCCCCGACTCCGCGCGAGCGTCAGCGCGGCTTCCGTCAACCGGATCCCGAGCCCCAGCCCCCGGGACGACGGATCGACCGCCACCGATCGCAATAGCCCCGCATCCCCGTACAGCTCGACCGCCGCGCACCCGAGCACGCGCGTGCCCTCCCGGGCGACTACTGCCGCCTCCAGCTGCTGGTCCAGCCCCACAGCCGTGAGGCCACCCCGCTCGAGCAGCGAGAGGATCGCAGGCAGGTCGCCGGATCGGGCGGGTTCGATCGTCTGGGACATACGTGCGGGCTCCTCGACCGTGGCCAGGGGAGGGACAATCTACGATGTGGGTGAGCGGGGGATAAGCCGCGGCTTAAACGCGTTTTTCGCGACGGCGAGGCGCGGCTGGGTTTTCGCGACTGAGAGTCGCGACTCGGCTGAACTGTCGCATGAAGCGACGGGCGGGTCACTATAAGTGACAGAGAGCCGAGTCGCGGCTCTCAGCCGCGATAACGATGGACGGACGGGGGCGCGGCTCTCAGCCGCGAATGAACGGCACTCAGCCGCGAAATGAATTGGCCGGGCTCGCGCGAATTTGGTTTTTCGCGACTAAGAGTCGCGACTCGGCTGAACTGTCACTCAGAGTGACGGGGCGTCGCTGTCATGCGACAGATAGCCGAGTCGCGGCTCTCAGCCGCGATAATGACGAGGGACGGCGGTCGCGGCTCTCAGTCGCGAATTAGCGAAGCCCCGAGCGGGGTCACTGTGAGGGACAGATAGCCGTCGCGGCTCTTTTCGCGACTGATAGTCGCGACTCGGCTGGACTGTCACTCAGAGTGACGGGGCGTCGCTGTCATGCGACAGATAGCCGAGTCGCGGCTCTCAGCCGCGAAATGAATTGGCCGGGCTCGCGCGAATCTGGTTACGCTACGATCGTCTGTCCCCCCGAAGTTTCGCTCATGCGCGACCGGCTCTACGTCCACATCATCTGGACGACGCGCGACCGCCAACCGACCCTCGAAGCGCGTGCCGCGACGTTCCTCGCCCGCTACCTCCCCGCGGTCGCGCGGCAGGAACGGGCTGGGCTCCACGCCCTCGGGATCGTGCGCACGCATGTTCATCTCCTGCTCCAGCTGCATCCGACGACCAGCATCTCGAGGCTGCTGCAGCGGCTCAAGGGTGGCAGCTCGGTACTCGCTAATCGGGAAGGCCATACCGGGGTGCGGCCCCTGCGGTGGGCCAAAGGATACGACATCGAATCGGTGAGCCCGAAGGCGTTGGCGGCGGTCCGGGCGTACGTCCTGGGCCAGGCCCAGCATCATCCTGACGAGGCAATTCCGGGGTGGGACGCCGCGAGTCCGGAGGCGACGAGCGAGGGTCACTCTGAGTGACAGACAGCCGAGTCGCGGGATTTCGCGACTGATAGTCGCGACTCGGCTCATCTGTCGCATGAAGCGACGAGCAACGAACGACGCGCGATGAGTCACTCTGAGTGACAGACAGCCGAGTCGCGGCTCTCAGCCGCGATAACGATGGACGGACGGGGGGCGCGGCTCTTAGCCGCGAATGAACGGCTCTCAGCCGCAATTCTCTTCGACACTCGCGCGATACTCGCCGCGAATTCGCCCCTAATCCCTCAGCGCCGGCGCGACCGCGAGAAAATGCCTCACGGATTGCTCGCCGATCACCGGCCGCAGGTGCTCCAGCACGATGCGCCCCAGCCGCGGCATGTCGTCGTGCCGGATCCCGGCCGTGATCAGTGCCCGCATCAACCCGGACGGTCCCGTGGGCCCGGGCATCTCGCCCGTGCGCGCCGCGCTCATCAGCGCTCGCCCCATGTAGCTCTCGGCGTCCGGTACGGCGTGCTTGACGAGCTCGAACGTGTCGCGCGGCACGACCATGCGCACGGCGTTGAGAATGGCCCCGACGCCCCGTTCGGCGACGGACGCCGAGACCTCGAGATTGGCGGCGACGTGTTGGGCCAGATCCATGACGCGTGTCAAAATATGCGAACGGGCTTAGGCCGCGGCCGGCGGCGGTGGTGGGAGGGTGGCCGGCGCGGCGCGTTTCAGCCGTCGCCGCTCGAGCCAGATCCCCATCATCGTCGCCAGCACCGCCAGGCCCAGGGTAGCCCCGGTCTGGATCCACAGTTGGTACTGGACGAGCATGCGGCCACACTTGGCTGCAAACAGCGGGCCGACGAGCGCGCCACAGGTCGGCTGCCGTCCAGCAAACACCATCCCGGCTGCGACCCCGATCACACTCGGAAGCACTGTCAACGTCACATGTCGCACTACCAGGCGGGTCATTCGTCACCTCCCGCGCTCGATGCGCCAGCGGTCCAGCACGCGACCGTCGCGCATCACGTGATACTGATCGTAGTGGGCCACCGTCAGACAGGAGTGGTTGGGGACGATCTCCATCCGGTCGCCCACTCGGAACTGGTCCAGATCGGGCTTCGGCCCGCGCACGACGCCGTGCTCTTGCGACACCGACGCGACGCTCAACGAGGGGTGGCCGCGCACCGCGCCGAACGACGTCGGGAGATCCAGATGCGCCGGCCCCGTGTCCTTCGATAATGCGAGTGCGCCGGCGTCGATCACCAGGTGGTCGCTCCCCGGTTGATGGGAGACCACACTCGCCAGCACGCTGACGCCAACGTCTTCCGGCTCGCAACATCCGATCAACACCATGGTCCGGTCATAGAATACGTAGTTGCCGGGGCGGGCTTCGGTGACCCCCGTCAGGTCCGCGGCGGCTGTCATTGCCGGGGTCGAGCCCACGCTCACTCCTCGTGTGGTGATTCCCACGGTGCGCAGCCGCAGCGCGAAACGCACCATCGCCAGCCGCTCCTGCTCGGCGACCTGAGCGGCCTCGGACTTGTTGCGCGTCTTGTAGGCGTGGCCGGAATGGGACAGCAGCCCGTCGAACGTCAACCCGTCCTCGCGGCTCAGCTCGCGTGCGACCTCCAGGGCGTAGGGCGAGTCGGGATCGACGCCCGCGCGATGGTAGCCGCAGTCCACCTTCAGCCAGACGTGCAACGCCGAACCGGCGAGCGCCTTCGCGGTCTCCAGGTCGTCGGTCACGACGCGCAGCGTGATGCGGCGCGCGAGGCGCCGGGCGTGTCCGATGTGGGTCGGATCGATGGGGAAGGCCCAGGTCAGGTCGGCGATCCCGGCTCGCGCGAATGCTTCGGCTTCGGCCAATGTGGCGACGGTGAGCCCGGTGGCGCCGTGGGCGAGCTGCCGTCGACCCAGCTCGGGGCATTTGTGTGTCTTGGCGTGCGGGCGCAGCGCCACGCCCAGGCGACGGGCCCGCGCAGCCATGCGCTCGAGGTTCCGCTCGACCACGTCGAGGTGAAGCAGCAGCGCGGGCGTCTCGATGTCGCGGGCGGCCCCGGACCCCGCCCGGCGCGTTACCGCACCAGGTGCCATGTCGTCTGACGCCGCAGGATCCAGCGCATCGCGCCGTCCGCTCCCAGCTCGGCGTCTTCTTCCTGGCCGGAGCGCACCGGTTGGTTGCTCCATTCGGGCAGCGGCGTGGTGGCCTGCAGCTCGATCGAGAACCAGGTGGAAGGGAGGAGCGGCACGTCGCCGCGGCCCGGTACGCCTTCCTGGTGGTCCCACAGACCGATCAGGGGACCCGCGCCGTGCCCGCGGTCGCCGATGGGGTGCGTGTAGATGGTGCCGTCGATGCCGGCCGCCTGCATCGCGGCCCGCGCCGCGGTCAGCACCTCGTTCCCGGTCCGGCCGGGCTTCATTTCCGCGAGCAGGATGTCCTGCAACCGGTTCGAGTTGGCGAGCGCGACCTTCAGTCCGTCCGGCACGTCGCGTTCGCCGGATCGCAGCACGTAGCCCATGTGCTGCGTGTCGGTGTTGAGACCGAGGGCGGTGAGTCCGAAATCGCAATGCAGCACGTCGCCGCGCTGGATCACCACGCTGCCGGAATCGGACAAGTCGACGCCGCGCCGCTGGGCGTCCACGTCGGTGTGGAACCAGGTCCCCAATCCAAGGTCATTCACACGCTGCCGCATCCACCACGCCACGTCATCGGTCGTGGTGCGGCCCGGCGTGACGACCTTGCTCGAGAACGCCGTATCGATGATGGCCCACACCAGCTCCTGCATGCGCCGGTACACGGGGAGCATGCCGGGAGCGCGGATCGACTGATAGTCGAGCGGCAGGTTTTCGGCCCGCACCAGCCGGCCGAGATACGCCGGCGGCAGCGCCGCTTGCAGCTGCTCCATCTCGCCCGCGGACAAGCCGTCGGAGAACGCGAAGGTGTGCGAGATGTCCAGCGCGATCGACTCGGGATCGCGCGCTTCGACCACCTGCCGCAACAGGTCCCACTGTCCCTGGCCGACGAGCTCCGGCCGGCGGCGGGTCGTCGGATCGACCGTGTCGCGGGCGAACACCGCCTGGTACAGCCCGCCTTGCGCGCTGCCGCCCAGCGCCAGCCGCTCCACGCCGCGCTCGGGGCCGCGATCCGTGAAGACGTAAATCGTGCGCCGCCGGGCGAAAAACGTCGTGGCGGAGACGAGGGACCAGAACACGGGGTCCTCGTTGTACTCCCGCATCGGCACGATCCACATCTGGACGTGATACTGTCGCATCAGGCGCGGCAGCACGGAATCGAGCCGATAGCGCAGCCATTCCTGTTGCACGACGGCCTGCTCGCGCAGGGTGCCCAGCGGCCGGGTGGGCGTGGCCGAAAGCGGGGCTTGGACCAGGAGGGCGGCGAGAATGGTCGTGGTGATCATCGTGATCGCTCGGCAGCACGTGTGTGGAGAAGGGACGTAATTATACCAGCAACCCGTGGCGTCAGCGGCGCCACATGCCGAGGGCGAGCGCGGCCCACCCGGCGATCAGCAGCACGCCGCCCACGGGTGTGACGGCGCCCCACCAGGCCACGCCGGTCAGAGCGAGGACGTAAAGGCTGCCGGAGAACAGCACTGTGCCCGCAATGAACAGCGAGCCGGACAGCCGCACGAGCTGCGTCGGCCACTGGGTGGCCGCCCACGCCACGACGAACAGGGCGAGCGCGTGATACATCTGGTAGCGTGCGCCGGTCTCGAAGGCCGCCAGCTGACTCCCCGGCAACCGCGTCCTCAGCATGTGCGCGCCGAAGGCGCCCGCCAGGACGGCCACCAGCGCCGACACCGCGCCGTACGTCGCAAACGTCCGTGACATCAGGTCCTCACTGTGGACGGAGCCGGTTGACTCGATCGCAGACACAGGAGCACGATGGTCCAGAGGAGCAACGCGCTCCAGGCGTAGACAGAGTGGGAGAGGAGCAGCGAGCGCCACGACCGGGGCCCGATCGTCAGCATGCCGGAGGTGCCAAGGCCGGCGAGGAACACCCCCAGACGGGTGGCTCCCCCGAACGGCCAACGCGCCAAGACCCCGACCCAGGCAACGAATAACAGAAGGAAGGAGTGAACCCAGGCGATGGGCGACGCGAGCACGGCGAGCACCGTGAATGCCCCCACGCCAAGCGGGATGTCCCGGGCGAGTGGCGCTTTCCATGCGACCGCAACGACTGTCACCGCGATCATGGTTCCAATCACGATCAGCCCGAGCCCCCCCGGGTTCGGGACTTCCAGGCGCGCCAGCAACGCTTCGAGCGACTGGTTCGCGCTGGGCTGCGTGGTCCAATGGTGTTGGAGTCCGAGTGCGAGCCATTCCCGTACTCCGGTGATCGCGCCGGACACGCCGAGAGGGGCGAGCGCCAACAGGGTCAGCGATCCGGAGACTGCTATAGCGGCCGCCAGGGCACGCCAGCGGCGTTGCACCGCGAAGTACACCAGCACGAGCCCTGGGAAGGCTTTCAATGCTGTCGCGATCCCGATCGCCACGCCGGCCCGCGTCTCGCGATCCGACTCGAGATCGGCGATCGCGAGCGTCACGAGGGCCAGCAGCACCGCGCCGATGTTCAGGTGCTCGAAGTTGGTCTGCAGCGGCACGGCCACGGCCGCGAGCGCGAGCAGCGCGCGATACCAGCCGCGCTGAGCGGTCCATCGCAGGGTTCCCCAGATGCATCCAATGCTCGCGGCCGCCCAGAGGGCTTTGGCCAACGGGAGGGACATCCTGGCGACCAGGGCGAAGGGGATGAGCGCCGCGGCGCCGAACGGTGGCCACGGCACGCCGAGGGCCGGGTCGGCGGCGCCGAAGGGCGGGAGCCCGCGCAGCAGCCGCTCGCTCTGACCCAGCTCGCTCGTGAAATCGCCGCCCTTGTGGATCGACAGCGGAATGACGACCGCGGCGTACAGGCACGCCGCCAGGGCGAGCGCGGTGTCGTGACGCCGCGGCCCGGTCACTACTCGATCCGGCGTCCCGACACCTCGATGTGACGATAGCGCTCGAGCTGGCCGCCGCTGCCGATGAAGCCGTTCGCGAACCAGCTCGTGATGCTGACGATCAGTGCGCCCAGGGTCGCGGCTCCCAGGCCGCTGACGGTCATGCCGGGCAGCAACCACGCGACCAGCGCCAGCGAGATCCCGTTCAGAATCAGGAGGAACAGGCCCAACGTGAGAATCGTGATCGGCAGCGTGAGAATGAACAGGAACGGCCGGACGATCGCGTTCACGAGGCCCAGCAGAAGGGCCGCGACGATCAGATTGGTCCAACCCAGGATGACGACCCCCGGGACGAGCGTCTTCGCCAGCAGCAGCCCGATCGCCGTGATCACAAGACGCGCAAAGAAGCCTCTCATCGGGTCCTCCAGGCGGCGAGGTTCCGTTCCAGCTGTCGCGAGTGGATCTCCAGGTGCTCGGCGTAGGACTTCAGCCAGTCCTCCGCGCCATAGCGGCCGGACTCGCTATGAGTGCCGGACCTGGCCCAGTCGGCGTCCTTCACGCGGCGCAGGAGCGGTACGGTGTTGGCGCGCACCGCTTCGACGGTGAGGAGCGCCGTCGCCGTCGGCAGCTCGTGATAATCGAACTGCTTTGCCCAGAGATCCTGGTCGTACCCTTGAATCACCGGCTGCTGCTCCGCCAGGAGGTATCGGATCCGGCCATGAGCGTTCGTCTCGGAATCGGCGCAGTGGACGATCACTTCGTGCGCCGACCATTTCCCGGGAGCCGGACGCCACCGCATTGCCTCGGCTGGAATCTGGGCCAGCGCGGCTTTCAGCAGGGTGGGCCCTCGTTCATAGCGATCGATCAGGGCGGTACGCTCGGCAGCGGTCAACGCCACGTCGTAACTCCTTTCCGGTGACCGGAGGGCTCGAGGACAACTTAACGAGTCAATGCGATGCGGCGCGGCCGGCCCAAAACTGTGCCGTCACGCCCGGGCGCATCTGCACGCCCATGCGCTCGTCGAACAGGATCTCGCCGTGCAGGGAATCGCCGCGCCACCGCGTCAGGTTGATACCAGCGAACGGGCCCAGCTCGGCCGGCCAGCCGAACACTGTCGCGTGCTCCGGGACGCCGAACCAGCTCACGGCCAGAGTGTCCGCGCGCGGAAGCGCGAACATCAGCTGACCGCGATACAGGCACTGCCGCGCGATCGACACCGTGTCGGTGTCGAGCACGATCCGCTCGAGCCGGAAGCGATCGCCGAGCGTGGGGTCGGGCAGGGTCAGCGAGTCGCCGCGGGTAACGACCCAGTGCCCGGCATAGTTGTGGGAGAAGCGGGCGAGCTGCCGGCGGGCGTCGCCCGAATGACACGGGCTCGTGGGAGCGCAGCCGAGAACGAGGATTGCGACTGATGCGGCGACGCCGGCCCGAAACGCCAACGAAATCATGATTGGAAATTATGCCACTAACGCCGTAATCGCTTGATCTCCTCCAGCACTTCGATATCCGCGGCGTCCTGCAGCCGCCCGGTTCGCTTTGATGCGATGAGGTGCTCGATCGAGGCTGTCGGGATCTTGACTCCCTCGAGTGCGAACACAGTGGCGTCCTTCCGGGCCTCGGGATAGCGCACGGCCCAGGCAACGGTCAGGATATCCACTCTGGGGGAGTCACCGATGATCGTGACCGGTTTCTTTACGATCTCCTCGGCCAACCACTCATTCGCGAGTCTGAACCCGACCTCCCCCAATGCGGCCAACACCCTACGCGCGTTGTCAACCGTGGGCTCGATGAGAATGCCGATGTCGCGGGTCGCGCGCGCGCTGCCCCACAGCTGCAACGCGCGCGCGCCCACCAGGACGTAGTGCGCCCGGTGGCGATTGAGCCGAGCACAGACTGTCGCGAGGCTCGACTCATATTGATTCTTGCTTAGATCCCCTCCCGTCGCTTCCATTGCAGGAAATCCTCGTAGCGATCGAAGAACCGTACGCCGTTGCCAGGCAGGACGCCACGAGCAAGATCGACTTCTCGTGCGGTCCGCTCCGCCTCGCGCACGCGCTGTTCCGCCGTGAGCGCGAGGTCGGCTTCGAGCTGGTGCAGGCGGTACTCACCCAGCCCAGGACGCGCACCGTAAGGCGTGGTCATCGGCTCACTCACGACTCGACTTTGGGTGAACCCTCGCAGCGCTTCTGCCACGACCCAGCTGCGCGAGCGGTCGAGCTGCTCGGCGCGTGCGTCTGCCGCGGAAAGCACGTCCTTCGGTAGCGTGACGGTGACACGTACGATCGTGCTCATATCCAATCATACTCAGTATGATATCTGGTGTCCAGCTTTCGCTTGCGTGAGTTGCAAATCATTGTAAACATTAACAAAACGCTGTATACAGCACATAACCGGAGCGGCACCATGGCGACGATCGGGTTCGGTGGGTTCCTGCTCGCCTTGCTGAGCGAGCGCGAGCGGTATTTCGAATCGGTCGTCGAGGGCGAGGAGCTGGGCGCCAAGCTCCGCTATGCGTTCGGGACAACCGTCGGACTGAGCGCCTTCTACGGCCTCGTGGCCGGAGCGTACTCCGGATGGGCGCAGGCGCTCTCGACCGCCATCAAGGTCCCGGTGCTGCTCCTCGCGACGCTGATCGTATGCTTTCCGGTGTTCTTCGTGGTGCAGGTGCTGATGGGTTCGCGGCTCAAGCTCGAGCAGGTGCTGGTGCTCGTGGTGTCGTCGCTCGCGTTGATGTCGATCCTGCTGGCGGCGTTCGTGCCCATCACGGCGTTCTTCCTCCTCACCGGCGCGAACTACTATTTCCAGCACCTGCTGCAGATCGCGATCGCGGGCGTCGCGGGATTGTTCGGCATGTTCGCGCTGCACGATGGTCTCACCGTCATCTGCGAGAAACGCAGCGTCTATCCGCGCCGCGCGCTCACCATGATGCGGATCTGGGCCATCCTGTTCGCCTTTGTGGGGATCCAGATGGCGTGGAACCTGCGGCCGTTCTTGAGCGACCGGCGCGAGCCGTTCCAGGTGATCGGGCACTATCAGGGCAACTTCTACGCGGCGGTCGTCTACGCCATGAACAAGCTGCTGTCCGGCGAAAGCCATCCCACCGTCACCCCAACGCCGAGGCAAACCCTGCCGGACATGTTCCCGGGAATCTCCGCACCCGATACGACGCGGGACACGACAGCCCGGCGGCCATGACGCCACCACGCGGCCCGGCGCCGGGCAATGAGATCCTCACGCTGGAAGAAGTCGCGGATTATTTGCGGCTCACCCCGCAGACCATCTACAAGTGGGCGCAGGAGCGGCGCATTCCGGCGGTGAAGCTGGGGAAGGAGTGGCGGTTTCGTCGCAGTATTCTCGACCGATGGTTGGATGAGCAGATGGTGGGCGATGGTTCAGGGTTCGCCCACCTGCGTGGGGCGAGCTGAGGGCGAAGTCGAAACGGGTCATGCCGCGGATGACCGATGCGGTGAAGGCGCGGGTGCGGGTCGCGGTCTGCATGTCGGGGACGGTAGGGGACGGGGTGGGGGGCGCAAGCAAAAGGCGCCAGGGGGCTGAGTTGCATGCCGGGGAGTGCGCGGGTCCAGTTTTTGCGCCATGTGCAGGCGTGAGAGGAGGCTAACATTCAGCCGACATTGTTTGCCGTTATCTACGCTACCCAGGCCGCCGCCGACGGTGTGGTCGCTGCGCGTAATGCGACGAGCGCATCATGGGAAGGGTTGCAGCACGTCGTGGATGGCGCCAAGGATTACGTCTCGACCCACCCGCTGGCGGTGGGCCTTGGGGCGGTTGCGATTGCAGTGTTGTACCGTCTCGTCTTTTCCTCGCCGCGGGTGCGCTGACGACGCCTGAAGCGGCGTATGGACGGCCCGCGCCGCGGGTCGTACGTTGGACTGGGCGACATCTCATGAATCGACGACACGCGCTGACCCTGTTGAGCGCCACCGCCGCGCTCCCCTTCCTTCCGCGCAACGCGGATGCCGCGGTCGCCCTCGGCCGGGCGCTGCACCGCCGGTTGAGGGACGTACCCTTCCGCACGCTGAACGCCGACCAGCAGGCCCTGGTGACCGCACTGGCCGAGCTGATTATCCCGGCGACGGACACGCCGGGCGCGAAGAGCGTCAAGGTGCCGGAGTTCATCGACCTGCTGCTCACCGAATGGGCCCCGGCGGACGAGAAGGCCGCGTTGCTCGCGGGACTCGCCGATATCGACGCCCGCGCCGCCGCGCAGTGGGGCGGGCAGCACTTTGTGGCGCTAACGCCCGACCAAGCGACGCAGCTCGTCACCGTGCTCGACACCGCTCGGCGCGAGCGAAGCGGGGGCGGCTTCGCCTTCGGACGGCTCAAGGCGATGACGGTGTACGGTTACTTCACATCGCAGGTGGTGGACGAGCAAGTGCTGAAGACGCAGCTGTTTTTCGACCAGTACCGCGGCGACGTGCCGTTCACGCCCGCCACATCGGGACACTAGGCGCATGAGCGCGGCGACGTACGACGCGA
>Ga0075421_100004711_pt1 | contig 16459 bp, 14 predicted proteins | sample SoiMetdeltSBSDD5_FD_75292 | JGI IMG/M metagenome (GOLD analysis project Ga0075421, IMG submission 75292) | Bulk soil microbial communities from a Populus tree surrounding site in Tennessee, USA - Soil MetaG P. deltoides SBSDD5 | ecosystem: Environmental > Terrestrial > Soil > Tree plantation...
GGCGGCATCCATGGCGGTCCGTTTCATTCGCAAAATCCCGAAGCGCTGTTCACCCATACACCCGGACTCAAGATCATCGCGCCGTCCTCGGCCTATGACGCCAAGGGACTGATCAAATCCGCCATCCGCGATGGCGATCCTGTCTTGTTCTTCGAGCACAAAGCACTCTACCGGCGCATCAAAGAAGATCTCCCGACCACCGACTATACCGTCCCGATAGGTAAAGCAGCCGTAGTCCGGGAAGGAAGCGATCTTTCGGTCATCACCTACGGGGCCATGGTTCACACGGCGAAAGAAGCCGCCGAATCTCTGCAAGCCGAGGGCATCTCGATGGAGATTGTGGACCTGCGCACGATCGCGCCCCTCGACGACGACACGATCCTTGCCAGCGTTCGGAAGACGTCCAAGGTAATCGTCCTTCACGAGGCGACGCTCACCGGGGGTATCGGCGGAGAGATCGCAGCCAGAATTACTGAACACGCCTTCGAGCATCTGGATGCGCCCGTAGTCCGGATGGCTGCGCCGGACACACCATCACCGTTCAGTCCGACATTGGAAGAAGCCTACCTACCCAATGTCGCCGGGATCGTCGAAAAGGCTCGCTGGCTGTTTAGGTATTGAACTACTGGATCGTACGCTTAGGCGCTCGCTTGGACATGCTCTTCAGTCCACGCGAAAGTAGGCGGGGCATATCGAGCATGTGCTGAGGCTGATATTGCCTCTTCGACCACTTGCAGTCCGCCTCGAATTGCAGACCCACAAAGTAGCCGATATCGCGGTATACGCAATACCGCACGTTGCCCTGCAGATGACCCTTGGGGTGGACGATCTTGACGACCGTATTATGCGGGATTGGCCCGTCGAGTTGGACGCATGCTCCTGAAGCCGAAATATCCTCCAGAATAGCGGTGGCTTTTCGTCCTCGCCCGGTCTTGTCTTTCCAGCGGATATCCACCAGGTCCGCACACAGCATCCGAACTTCTGCTCGCTCGCGCACCATGTCCTGTCTATCGGCAAGGTAACAAAAAACTTTAAGAACAACAAGTCCTACGACCTTACCTAGGAACAACCTAGGCCACTTTCGCGCTCCCGTAGCCCGGCGGATTACACTGAAGAAGTGAGCTCTCCCACTGGCGTCGACGCTGCCGCTGCCGATCGGCTGGGAGGTCTTGACGCCGACCTGCTGATCCGTGCATTTCGCACGATGCAGCTCTCCCGGCGCCTCGACGACCGCGAGATCATTCTCAAGCGCCAAAATCGCATCTATTTTCAGATCAGCGGAGCCGGTCATGAAGCGGTGCAAGTCGCCGCGGCGATGGCCCTGCGCGCCGGCGAGGATTGGGTCTATCCCTACTATCGCGACCGGGCCTTATGCCTGGCCCTGGGGGTCACGGCGGATGAGATGCTGCTCGCTGCTGTCGGAGCGGCCGCCGACCCAGCTTCCGGCGGTCGCCAGATGCCGTCGCACTGGAGCGATCCCAAGCTCCACATCGTCAGCAGCTCCTCGCCGACCGGTACGCAGTTCCTGCAGGCCGTCGGGTGCGCCGAGGCCGGACGTTATCTCGATAAAAGTTCCGACGCCATTACGCTTGTCACATGCGGCGAAGGCGCCACCAGCGAGGGCGAGTTCTGGGAAGCGATCAACGCCGCCTGTCTCAAGCGACTGCCGATCGTGTTCCTCGTCGAGGACAACGGCTATGCCATCTCGGTCCCGGTCGAGTATCAGACTGCCGGTGGCAACGTGGCGCAGTTGTTGCCAGGATTTCCGGGGCTATTCCGTCAGGAGGTGGACGGAGTCGATTTCCTCGCGTCACACCGGGCGATGCGCGAGGCGGCGCGTTACTGCCGCGAAGGCAACGGACCGGCGCTGGTCCACGCCCGCGTCATCCGGCCCCTTTCGCACTCCCTCTCCGATGATGAACGCATGTACAAAACCGCCGCCGAGCGGGCGCAGGAAGCCGAACGCGATCCGGTCCTCAACTTCCCGCGCTGGCTGATCGATCAGGGCGTGCTCGATCGTCATTCTCTGCAACTGCTGGCGCATGATATCGAGGAAGAGGTCCAGCAAGCCACAGCGAAAGCTTTGAAAGCGCCTCCCCCCGCGCCCGAATCAGCGCTCCTCAATCTCTACTCGCCCTCAGTCGATCCGTCGTCGACCAGTCCGAATTTCGAAGGACCGCCCCAGACCATGGTCGACGCCATCAATCGAACTCTGGCCGAAGAGATGCGGCGCGATTCCCGCATCGTGGTCTTTGGCCAAGACGTAGCCGATTGCAGTCGCGAAGAGAATCTCTGCGAGGTGAAAGGTAAAGGCGGCGTCTTCAAAGTCACCGCGGGGTTGCAGAGAGAATTCGGATCCGAGCGCTGTTTCAACACGCCGCTAGCCGAAGCCGCTATCGCCGGACGCGCGATCGGCATGGCGACCCGCGGCCTCAAGCCCGTCCCCGAGATTCAGTTCTTCGACTACATCTGGCCCGCGATGATGCAGATCCGCGACGAGATGGCGACTCTTCGCTGGCGTTCGAACGGCGGATTCTCCTGTCCACTCGTGCTGCGCGTGCCGATCGGCGGCTACCTCAACGGCGGCGCGATTTATCACAGCCAGTCCGGCGAAGTCACCTTCACCCATATTCCCGGACTCCGCGTCGTCATGCCGTCGAACGCGCTCGACGCCGCGGGCCTGTTGCGGACCGCCCTGCGCGGCGACGACCCCGTGTTGTTCCTCGAGCACAAGAAGCTGTATCGAGAACCCTACAACCGGTCGCCCTATCCGGGCAACGACTACATGGTCCCATTCGGCAAAGCCAAAGTCGTGAAGACCGGCGATAACCTGACGGTGGTGACTTACGGGGCCCTCGTGCAGAAGTCGATGCAGGCCGCGCTACAGGCGGAGAAAAAGAATCCGCACACGAGCGTCGAAGTAATCGATCTGCGGTCGCTATCCCCCTACGACTGGACCGCGATTAAGGTTTCGATCGAGAAGACCAACCGCGTAATCGTCGCGCACGAAGACACCATTTCCTGGGGCTACGGCGCCGAGATCGCCGCCCGCATCGCCGACGAGCTGTTCGACCGCCTGGATGCTCCGGTACGCCGCGTCGGCGCGCTCGACACATGGGTCGGCTACCATCCGCAACTCGAGGACGCAATCCTCCCGCAGGTCGCCGATTTGGCGGCCGCGATGGATAAGCTCCTGGCGTATTAGTGGCGTGTCGCAGCGAGAACCTGAGTGAGCCATTGTGTCGCACGCTCTCGTGCGTGCCGCGTCGAGACTTCTTCTCGACGCCGATTCGGCATCTCCTGATCGATCCCCAATCGAGCCCAGTCACTTACTCAAATTGTTGAAGGGCGCTACGGCGCAAGAGGCAAACCGGCTCTTGGGACGAACCGGAGAACCTTCTGGCAGAAGGAATGCTACGATCATTGGGTGCGGAACCAAGCCGAGTTCTCGCGATAGGTCAAGACACCGGAAGATTATCCCTGGTCCAGTGCAAGCGTCGAGAAGAGTCTCGACCCGGCATGCACGAGTGCGTGCGCCACGTTACGTTAGCGCTTATGGGCCCCGGCCTGTCGCTCACGCTCGCGTCGGTTCAGGCTGCTGCGGCTTCTTGGGCGGAGGAATGGCGTCACCCAAAATCGATGCGCCGCCTTCACTGATGTAGTTGCGATTCCAGGCGGGGATCTCAACCGTGACGTCGCCCTTGACGACGCATTGGCACCCCAATCGCGAATGCAGCGTCAGATCGGCAGCCGTGTCCAGCCGGTCGGCCTCGTCTTCGGACATCTCCGAGACATTCTCTTCGCCTTGTTTGATGACAACGTGACAAGTAGTACAGGCATTGTTTCCGCCGCAGGCATGCTCCAGATGCACGCCCTTGTTGATCGCAATGTCGAGCAGCGATTCGGGCAAGCCATGGTCTTTATAGGGCAGCTTCCCGGACTCAAATTCCACCGTCACATTGGCGGGGAGAAACGTTACCTTGGGCACTCTTTCAGTATAGCGGGTTCACTTTCCGGCGCGCGCTTCAGGGATCGCGTGGCTCAGCGCGACGGTTGCAAACGCAGTCGCCCATTGCGAGATCCACTGATCGTGCCCATAGGGGAATCCGCTTTCGAAATAGGGCTGAAACTTCGGGGCGCGACTGGCTACGAACCAGGATCCATCCTCGGCCTGTGTCGAGAGCAGATAGGCGACGCCCTTGCGATACGCCGCATCAGTGCTGGCCACACCCGGAGCTTCCTTCAGCGCGTACAAGGCAGTTGCCGTGGCATAGGCGTCCGATTTGAGATACGGCGTCTGCGCCCATCCGCCCTCCGCGCGCTGCAAGCCAGCAAGGCGTTTCGCCAATCGATCCGTCGTCGCAGCGCCGATGCCTGCCCACTTGGCTCCGAGCAGCTGCATCACAGCGTCCTCGGTGGTCGCGGCTTCTGTTTTGAGGAGCCATTTCGCGGCTCGGTTGATCCGCTCATCCATTTCGGCTTTTCGGGCCGGAGGCGCGTAGGTCCGAAGCGCCCGGATACTCAGCGCAGTTATAGAGAAGCCTGAGTCCGCGGTCGGAGGGCGCATAATGCCGAAGTTACCCCACGAACCGTCGGCCCGTTGTTGGGCGGCGATATTGTGGACCATGGAATCGGTGATGCGGTCGGGCTCGGTTCCTTCAGCGGCGCTGCCGACCAATGAGTAGATCAGGATCTCGACTGCCGGTGGATCCAGCCGCTGGAGGAAACCATCGGCCGGAGCGGCGAACTGCAATTTAGCGCTACGTGCGATTTCCGACGCAGCCGCCTCGTCAATCGGAATACCCTTGGCGCGCGCCGACGCCACGGCGACACTGGTGATATTCCCAGCGTGGCAGGCGAGGCATCCACCTTCCTTGAAGAATGTAGTCGTCGCCTTCTGAAGCAGAGCAACGCTCTTTTCGACCGCCTGCCGGACATCCCGAGTGGAATTTGGAACGGAAACGGTCGTCACCTTCGCCGGCTCGATCCCTGGCGACGCTTTGCGCACCGTCTCCAGCACCGATCCACGCCGGAACTTCGCGGCCCAGTCAAGCGCGGTCTCGTTCGCTTTCGACTTCACGTCCATGAGCGGACGCTTGGCAAGCAGCATCTTGATGACGCTCTCATTCGGATGATCGGTTGCGACGGCCAGCATGATCGGCGTCATTCCGCGTACATCCTTTGCGTTGACATCCGCCCCGGCGTCGAGCAGAAGCTTCACCGTTTCCGGACCGCCTGCCGTTACCGCAAAAAGCAACGGTGTCAGGCTGCCAATCGCAAGCGGACCGTTCTTGACGGGACGTCCGAAGGACGGAGCCGACTGCGCGTTCACATTCGCGCCCCGCGCCAATAACAACTTCACCAGCTCGACATTTCCGAACTGGGCGGCAGACATCAGCGCCGTGAGCCCGCCAAAACCGGACACCTTGGCGTCAGCTCCCTGATCGAGCATCAGCTTGGCGATTGCCGTGTCATTCGCCCTTGCCGCTGAGATCAGCGCCGCTGTGGCTTTGGCGCGATCGGCGCCGTTCTTGAGGAGCAGTCGAATGACTTCGATATTCCCTTCATGTTGGGCCGCGATATCCAGCGGCATGCGATTCGCCTTCGAGAGCGCATTGACATCGGCGCCTTTGTCGATCAGGAGCCGTACCTTTTCGAGATTATTGCTGCACCACATGAGCGCAGTCGCATCAAAGTTATTCTTCGCGTTCACGTCGGCGCCGGCCGCGAGGAGTTGCCGCATCATCTCGGCGGATCCAGACGCCGCAGCGTACATGAGTGGCGTCGCTCCTCGTGTGTCCCGAGTGTTGACGTCGGCGCCGCCGGTCAGCAGTTGGGCGACTGCGGGCTTGTCGTCAGTCCGAATGGCGTTGTAAAACTTGTCGTTCAGGTTTGGATCGGCCGACTGCGCGATCAAAACGGGAAGAAAAATAGCTAGTTTCAGGTGGCGCATAACCCCGTCCTTTTTGGAGCTAGTATACACCGAATCAGCCTTAAGGTCTGCCTCGCGCGACCGTTAGTGCCCCATGCCCTAAGATCGTGATATGGACAAACCGACCTTCGATCCGGGCCTGACGCAACAATTCGGAGCGCCCCTGCGGCGGATTATTAACAAGGATGGAACCTTCAATGTGCGGCGGCAGGGAATCACGTGGAGAGACGTTCACCCCTATCTCTACCTCATCAACATGCCCTGGGCCGGTTACTTCACCGTGGTTTTTTTTGCGTATCTAGTTGCCAACACTATTTTCGCTTTGGCGTACTTCACGATTCCCGGAGTCGAGCTGAGCGGAGCGCATGCGGCTACAGACTGGGGACGGTTTCTCGAAACTTTCTTTTTCAGCGCGCAGACTCTAACTACCGTCGGATATGGCGGCATCTCGCCGCATGGCGTGCCGGCGAACGTTCTGTCATCACTCGAATCCATGGTCGGGGTGATGGGGTTCGCCCTGGCTACCGGACTGCTGTTTGGACGGGTTTCGAAGCCATCAGCCAGAATCGGCTTCAGCGATCGCATGACGATGGCGCCATACCTGGACGGCCGGAGCCTGCAATTTCGCATCGTCAATAAGCGTCTCAATTCGCTGATGGATCTGGAGGCGAAAATGATGCTGATGACGGTGGGGGGCGGCGGCGAGGACCGGAAACGGACTTACCAGATTCTGAAACTCGAACGCGAATCGGTTTACTTTTTCCCGCTGACCTGGACGGTGGTGCATCCGATTGTTGAAGGGAGTCCGCTCTACGGGAAGTCCGCCGATGAACTGGAGAAGCTACAGGCCGAAATCCTCATTCTGATTAAGGGGTACGATGACACCTTCAGCCAGACGGTGCACGCCCGGTATTCGTATCGTTACGACGAGATCGAATGGAGCGCGCGGTTCGCGCCGGCCTTCCATGTCGATCAGGCGGGCGATCTGGTGCTCGAGGTCAATAAAGTTGGCGCTCTGAGCGTGATGGATTCGTCTAGCGCGGCTTGAATCGATCGTCGATCTCGACCTGGTATCCAGCGGCGAGGCGATTCGATTCGTTCGCCATTCCAACCACAGCCATCAATTCGGCGAACATGGCGTCGCTCATACCGGCTTTGCGGGCGGCCGCGGTGTGCGAGGCGATGCAGTATCCGCACTGGTTGCTGACGCTGACTGCGACGTAGATCATCTCCTTGGTGAGTGAATCGAGCGCGCCTGGCGCCATGATCTCTTTGACGCTTTGCCAGGTCCGGCGCAACGTCGCGGGATCTGAGGCCAGTGCCTTCCAGAAGTTGCTGACCCAGTCGATGCTGCGGGTCCGCATGATGTCGTCATAGACTGCGCGTACTTCGGGAGTGGCGTCGTCGTACTCGATCAGGCTCATTTTCCATCCAGATCCTGGATGACAAACCTTACCAGCGATTCGAGCAGGGCGGCTCGTGGGAAACGGCCGTGATCGATGAGCTGCAAAATGGAGGCTTCCTTCGACTTTTCGAACGGCAGAGCAATGGCCAGATGATCGGCCCTGGCGGCGCCGAGGAATTTCGATCCTGGCACGGTGGCGTCAGCCGCGGTCAACTGGCCGTCCTGCTTCGGATCGTAAACCGAAAGGAGCTGCCATGCCTGCTGCAGAACCTTCGAGGTGTTAGTCTTATCCGACGTGGCGACGATGGAGTAGGCCGGAACCGGGGAGGTCGGATTGCTCGCCAGGAAAGCCTGCCGCACGTCGCGGCGCAGGCTCCGCAACGCTGCGGTGAGGTCTCCCTCGCATTTTCCGAACGACAACAGCGATGTCCAGCGCTCCAGTTGTCCCGGTAGAGCGCCTACCACCGGCGATCCACCCACGGCGCCAGCCACCGAGACGAAGGCCGCGACTGCGGACGCCATGGCCGCATCCTGCGCGAGCGCGACCTGGATGTCGGGCGCTCCTTTGCTATAACCCACGACAATATATTTCCGCGCGTCACCCTGCATCTTCCCGCGCACATACTCGGCGATGCGCTTGGCATTTGCCTCGCTGCTGTCGTTGGGCACGGGAAACAGCTCCACATCGACGCCGTGCTTATCGCGCAAATGCTCCTGACCTTCCTGGAAGGCCGGCACGGAGGACGCGCAAGCGCTCATGAATCCGGGTACGATCAGGACGCGATACTTATTCGATATCGGCGCAAGCTCCACCGGACTTGCGGCCACCGTCTCCATGTACCGCGAGGATTCGCCCCACTCGCCGGAGTCCGGATTTTCGCCTTTGAGCACGGCGGCGAAGAGGTTGGCGAACGCGGTGAAGTACTGCTTTCCTTCCGGCGGCAGGGACAGGATCAAGGTGCGGCCGTCGGATCGGAAGCTGCCGCCGGTCGCGGTCTTGGCTTCCTTGACCGCATTGGCGGCGGTCATGTAATCGACCTTGGCGATGAGGCCGGTCTCATTCAAACTCTGGCCAATGAACTCGCGCTCGCCGTCCACTTCGGGATCAATCTTGTGGGTCAGCTTCCCATTCCGCTGGTCGCGTTCGAAGCCGATGTCGTGCGTGCCGGCGCCCACCCACAGGGTCTGTCCATCCACTTCGAATGGCGCTTTCCAGACGCGAAAATGATGACGCGCCGCAACCACGGCGACTGGCTCGGCGTGCGCGAATCCATAGTCCTGCGGGCGGCCGAACAGATGCAGCTCGCTCATCGGTAGCGTCAGATAGGCCTGCCTGGAGAGCGTGAGCAGCAATCCGTGCAGGACGGCGTCGGTGATCGAGCGATCCACCTTGACCCATCCGGCAGTGGCCAAAGCCTTCAGCATGGCTTCTTCGGAACCGACGATGAGGAAGTTGACGCGATCGCCGGGGTTGCCGTCAGCATCGGTAATGCGCGCAGGAATCTGGTCGAGAATGGCTTGCGTCACTTTGGGCGGCGCAATGCTCGAGACGGCGGCGGGAGCGGCGGCGGCAGCGCGGGTGACGACAGCGGTTACATGGAAGCTGCCGCTGGCGCCGTCACCGGATTCCCGGTTTAGGCCGATGAACAGGCGTCCGGTCGACACGGCTCGGATTTCCCGGGATGCGCCGACCAGCGTGCTTCTCGAGGAATCGCGATCTCCGATGCGGGCGATCAGAGCGCCGCGACCGGCTTCATTCACGGGCAAAGAGCGAATCAGGTCTCTCCAGCCGCGCGGGAGTCCTTCGGGGCCGTTGGCAGCGGATGCGGCGAATCGCAGCGACCCGGTGGCGGATATCTTGAGCGAATCGCCGGCGCGAATGTCGATGCCGGTGTCGAGCCAGGACTGATCGCCGGCTATGTCGAATTCCTTCGTTTCGGGCGCGGGTTGGGCGAGCAGACGGAGCGCTGAAAGCAACACTACCGCCGATCTGGTCAAGGCATGCATTGGACGCTTGCTTTTAAGCATAATTCCAAAAGTCACACAGAAGCAATCAATTTCGACTTCGCCGTAACTCATTCGCCACAGGATCCCAGCGAAGAATGCAGGAGTACTTTCCATCGCCAGGAGACGCTTGCGTCATGTCCACCTCAATCGGCCGGAAGTTCCGCTGCATCGACACGCATTCCGGAAAGCCGTTTGTGAAGAAGTAAACGCCATTCAGACTGCCGGGAAGTCCGCGCACGGCTATTCTGCTTTCGGGACCGGTTACACACGCCGTAGCGGCGGCGCACGCGGATTTTGCTTTTTCCGACGCATACTCCCAGGCCGACAGATTATGCACCAGGGCGGCCGCATGAAACATCAGGACCGCAGTGGAAACTGCCCAGCGAGGCGTCGCATTGAGCCGCGTTACCGTCACCGCCAGCAAAAGAGAGAATCCAATGGAAGGAAGGTAAAGATATCGAGCCTTTTGCAGATCTGCGCCGATCAGCAACTGCTGCACCGGTGGGAGCGCAAGCGCGAGCAGCCATCCGAGCGTCAGTAGAAGATCCCGCCTTCGTACAGGAGCCGACGACAGCCAGCACAGCGCCGCAAGATAAAAGGTCGTGACGATTACCAACACAGCTCCGGGCGGTATACTCCAGTTAATTGGAAAGAAGAGCACTGCCCACAGACGCAGTCCGAACACCTTAAGGACCGGGACGAAACCGACGGTTAATGCCTGCGACCGTCCAGCGGCGTCAACGTAACCCCCAATTCCACCGAACAGGATCAAACGCCAAGCCAATAGACAAGCTGCCGCGGCGAAAAAAGGCGCGAGCGCGAACCAGCCTCGGCGGTCTTTTAACCCGCCATTCACGGCCAGCCAAAGTCCAACCAGCAATGGGAACGTGTACGACGACTCCTTGCAGAGAAACGCCAGGCACATCGCCGCGAACGATGCGAGGCGAAAAAACAAGCGCGTGCGCCATGAATCGTCCCAGGAACGGATGAAGAATATCAGGCCCAGTAAGACGAAGAAAGTCGCGAGCAGATCGGCGCGGCCGGCGATCCATACCACCGTTTCTGGTTGACTCGCATGCAGGGCAAATAGAGCGGCAGCGAAACAAGCGGCGAAACGAGGGAGACCCAGTGTGCGCGCGAGAATAAAAAGCAGGCACGAATTGGCGGCGTGCAGTCCAAGTTCGATCGCCCGCCAGAGGGCTGGATCGAATCCCGCCCAGGTGGCAACCCAAGCCAGATACGCGAACGTCAGCGGGCGAAAAAAGCGATCGGCTCCAACGACGGTGAATGCATCGCGCAAACCGTGCCACGATCGGGCATGCTTCACAATAATGAAGTCATCCGAGAGAAAAGAGAAGTGAATCGTTTTCCAAAAAGCGACGGCTACGGTGAGAACGATCAAGGCCACGACCGCGGCGTCACGGCGAGTCAGTCCGGCGTAGCGGCGTTCCGGCTCCTCCGAATCCGGTGTTCCCCGAGTCAGCAATAACAATAGGACCGCCAGTCCGAAGAAGCTCTCCACGTTCATCGGGGATCGGAGAGGGATGGGGAATGTCAATGGACCGAAAAGAGTGCGGCATGCGATCAACAGGGCGCAGATCACTAACGTCGCACTGAGCGCCCACTGCGCCGATCTCTTCATGTAGAAGCAATCAGCTTCGCGAGCAACGCTGTCCGATCGGCGATGCGATCTATGAGAATGCTCTCATTGGCGGCGTGGGCGCCCTCGCCGACTCCGCCCAGGCCGTCCAACGTCGGAATTCCTAGCGCGGCCGTGAAATTGCCGTCCGACCCTCCACCGGTGGCGGATTCTTCCAGCTGAACGCCTATTTCCTGGGCCAGACCACGGGCGCGAGCGAACAATTCGCGGATACCGTTCGACCGTTCCATGGGCGGACGATTCAATCCTCCGGTGATTTCGATGGAGCATCGCTTGTCGTGAGGACGCAGCGCTCGAAATTTTCGATCGAGTGGCGCGGCTTCCTGGAGGCGGGCAACGCGTATATCCACTTCAGCGATGGCCTGAGCGGCGATTACGTTCGAGCGCGTTCCGCCGGAGATTACGCCGGGATTGACCGTGACGCCGCGACTCAGCTGCGTAAAGCCGGCGATCCGCTCGATCTGTTTCGCGAGCTCGATAACCGCGCTGGCGCCGGCTTCAAAATCGACGCCGGCGTGAGCGGCCTTGCCACGGACCCGAACATGGTAAGCGCCGACGCCCTTGCGCGAAGTTTTCAACTTCCCTTCGAGACCCGTTCCGGGTTCTAGAACCAGAACGAAATCGCTTCTCTTCGCGGCTTCCTCTGTCCACTTGCGAGAGGTCTCGCTGCCGACCTCCTCGTCGGCGTTGAGCTGCAGCACGACCTTCTTTGACACCGGCGCGTTCAGGTCGCGGAGAGCCCGTATGGCGAACACGAAGAACGCGAGCCCCGATTTCATATCGAGCACGCCCGGTCCCCAAAGGCGTCCCTTTTCCTGGCGGAATGGCATCAGGTCGAGCGTTCCCATCGGCCAGACCGTGTCAGAGTGGCCGAGCGCTAAAATCTGTCCTCGTTTCTTTGCGCCGGGCAGCGTAAACTCAGCGCGCATGTGGCCGTGCGGATAGATGCGGATCTTCGCCATCGGGGCGACGACATCAGACATGAGCGAAACAAAACGGTCGATCGCGGCGCTGTCGTCACTGGGCGATTCGCATTCCACCAGAAGCCGGATCAGGGCGATGATGTCTTTTTGTTTGGCTCGCGCGTAAGCGAGAAATGGGTCCACGGCTGCTATAATAGCGAAACTCCATGCCAATTCTGGATGTGAATGAAATCAGGCAAATACTGCCGCACCGGTATCCTATGCTTCTGGTCGATCGGATCATCGAGCTGGAGCCGGAGCGCATCGTCGGAATAAAGAATGTCACCGCAAATGAGCCGTTTTTTAGCGGCCATTTTCCCGATTTTCCGGTAATGCCGGGCGTTCTGATTGTCGAAGCCATGGCGCAGACGGCGGGCGTGCTGGTGCTGAAGAGCGTCGAAGATCGGGACCGCAAGCTGGTGCTTCTGGTGTCAATCGAATACGCCAAATTTCGCAAACAAGTGGTGCCTGGGGATCAGCTTCGCATGGAGCTGACCATGATGAAGCGGAAGGCGTCAGTGGCGAAGATGAGCGGGAAAGCGACCGTGGACGGCGTGCTGGTCGCCGAAGCCGAAGTCATGTGCAAGCTCGCCGATAAACCCTAGTGGCGTGTCGCGCTGAATTCGCTAGCATGAAGTCGTGGCGCGGGCACTCGTGCCTGCGGGCGTTAGGGCTCGATTCCGTTTCACAGACAAGCGTCGAGACGAGTCTCGACGCGGCAGGCACGAGTGCCCGCGCCACGTATCCCAGTGATCCTGGAGACGTCACAGCAAGGTTCAGCACTACCAACGAACTCGCTGCGACAGGCCACTAATAATGCCGGTACACCCGACAGCGATTGTCGATCCCAGCGCCAGAATCTCCGAGACGGCCGAGATCGGCCCCTACTGCATCATTGGATCCGAGGTCGAGATCGCAGCGGGAACGCGGCTCATGGCCAATGTCTTCGTCGAGGGACTTACCTGGATCGGCGAAGACAACATTTTCTATCCTTATTCGACCGTTGGCGTCGCGCCGCAGGATTTGAAGTATAAGGGCGAGGTGTCCGAGACCAGAATTGGGAATCGGAACAAGATCCGCGAGTTTGTCACGATCCACCGCGGGACCGAAGGCGGGGGGCTCGTCACGCGAATCGGCGACGACAATCTGCTGATGGCTTACGTGCACATCGCCCACGATGCGCAGGTGGGAAGCGGCGTGATTATGGGTAATGGGGCGACGCTCGCCGGACACGTCACCGTCGGCGATCGCGCGGTGATAGAGGCATTTTCCGGTGTTCACCAGTTCTGCAGAGTTGGTAGATATGCGTTCGTCGGCGGGTATAGCGTGATCACGCAGGATGTCCTGCCGTTTTCGAGCACTGTCAGCGAACGGGAGACTCGGGTCTTTGGAGCGAATCGGGTGGGGCTGGAACGCCGCGGATTTTCAACTGACTCGATTGAACAATTGCAGACAACTTTCCGGCTGCTGACGCGGGCGGGGCTAAACACATCGCAGGCGATCGAGCGGATTCGCGCTGATGTTCCACTGTCGCCCGAGATCGAAGAGCTGCTGGAATTCATCGCCACCGGCAAACGTGGATTCGTGAAGTGAAATACGCGCTTCTCGCCGGCAATGGAAGATTCCCGATCCTGGCGCTGGAGGAGGCGCGGCGGTTGGGACACGACGTCGTCGCGATCGCGCTAAAGGAAGAGGCGGCTCCTGAGGTGGAAGCGCTCGCCTCGCGCTGTCATTGGATATCGATTGGGGAGCTGGGGAAGCTGATCGAAATTCTAAAGGCCGAAGGAATCGAAGAGATCGTCATGGCGGGGCAGGTGAAGCATGCCCGAATCTTTTCTTCGATCCGTCCGGACTGGCGGCTGGTGAAGCTGCTCGCTTCCTTGCCCGGCAAAAATACCGACGCGCTGATCGGCGGGGTCGCCAAGGTGCTTGCCGACGAGGGAATCCGGCTGGCGGATTCGACTGGGCTGCTGAAGCCGCTTCTGGCCGATGAGGGCGTCATGACCAAGCGCAAGCCTTCGAAAGAAGAGCGGGCGTCGATCGACTATGGGCGCAAGATTGCGCACGCGCTGGCTGGTTTCGATATCGGGCAGAGCGTGGCTGTAGCCGAGCGCGCTTGCGTCGCCGTGGAAGCGATGGAGGGCACCGACGCCATGCTGCGGCGGGCTGCGGAGCTGGTCAATGGCCGCAGCCTCGCGCTCATAAAAGTGTCGACCAGGCGGAAGCGCTTGCTGTTCGACGTTCCGGTGGTAGGTCCGGAGACGATCCGTGTAATGCAGGAAACTGGGGCGACCGCGCTGGCTGTTGACGCTGGACGGACGCTGCTCCTCGACCGCGCTGAAATGCTCGGCATGGCCGACAAAATCGAAATATCGATTATCGGTTATCCCGCACTTGAGCAATAATCTCGCGCGCCCGGCAGCATTAGGAAACGGGCTTTTCGGACGGTATATTCGCCACGATCGGCCGGTTAGTAAACGAACGCGGGAAAACAAAGTTGAAGGTAAGCATTTGGTAGCCGGTGATCGTGACACTGATCCGTGACTCAGTGGTGCTGGACGGATTAGAGCACCCGGTATCACCCGGTAAGCACACCGCGATCATGGCGGCGGTCAGATTCGGGATTATGGCGGTCGCGCCGTTGACGGTACCGGCGGGGTCATTGTAGAGAGCGACGTTCTGAATTCCGGTCCGGTCCGTCCAATTTACAGATCCATAGCGAGCGGCGGCGCGCGCACGCTCACTGAGCGCCTGATGGAAATACATGTACTGTCCAAAGTCGAGTGTTCCGACGCAGAAAAACAGGAAAACAAGCAATACAAAGGCACTTTCGACAAGAGCCTGCCCTCTACGCGCGTGTCGATTTCGTCTCATCATCAGCTCCTACTCCGGGGCGGGGGTTCCCGTATAGCTAAACGTCGTGCTCGGCTTCCCGGTGAACGTTGTGGTGCCGAATATTGCATTCACTGCGAAACCGGTGATCTGCACGGTTATTGTCCTCGGGATCGCGCCGTTCATGTTTGGCACGATTTGGACATTGGCCGTCGTCAGACCCAAGACTACCGGGGAGCCGGTCCCAGCCGAATTGCCATAGACAACCGTATTCTTGACAGCAGTGGAATAAGCGGTTGTTGGTGTGCTCGACGATGAATTATACGGGATGTTCGAAGCATAGCGGGCGCCATCGCGCACAGCCGATCCCAGATTGTTGTAGACGTAAAATGTATATCCGTATTGGAAGGTGCCGGCGAACGCGGGTACCAAGACTCCAGCGGCAAGAGCGAACTCGAGCATGGCGTTACCACGTCTGGATCTGAATTTATTGATCAGTCGTTTCATTGCACTAACACCGAGACGTAAGCGAGGCCAACCTGTCCGGCGCCTTGTTCCGCCGAGCCTTTGGACCACACGCCATAATACTGGCCGCAGAACGGTTGTCCGCCGCCGCCCGAATAAAAGGCGCCGCCGCTGCCCGAGGAGAGAAAGAATCCCCCGAAACCGACTATGGGGCGAGGGCCGCCTCCCCCTCCCGCGGGTGGTCCCGAATTGACGGGAGCGCCGAGAAGGCGGAATCCGTTCCCGATGCGATCGCCATTAGCATCGACATTCGCTTGATATTCCGCGAACGTTTTAGAGACTTGGTCCGTGTCAAAGCGGATGCGGTCGTTTAGGGCGTCCCGGGTGGAATTACTTGCGCCTCCCGTCATACTAACCGTTCCCGGAAAGGTCACCGGGTACTGCATGACGCCATTGATGATCTCCTCCCGTTCGATCGAAGTGGCAGGATCTTGGTAAAAACCCCGTTCGTCCGACGGCTGGAGGCTCGCCAACGCGAGGAGTGCAGCATTACCTTGATCACCAGAGCAGACGTCCGAATTTGTTATAGTGGCGCCGCCGGGATACCTGAGGGTATACCAATTGCCAACTGTAAACCCAAGCGGATTGGTCGATGTCACTTCATCTGGGTGGTAAATCGGTGAGAATGGAAACAGTCCGCTGTTGAAGTTATAGAGCGGCACCTGTCCGCCGACGCTGACAGTTTTTACACCTTGCGTCAGACTAGTCCCGACAACCGGGAGAATGTAGAGCGGAAGCGTCGCCGTGGCCGTTACCCTGATGAAGGTGTATCCAACGGCGGTCGCCGGATTTACTTCCCAGGTAGCTGGATCGGGCTGACCCAAGTTTCCGGCCAGCGCCTTGGCAAATTCGGTCGTGATCGTTGTGCTGGCCCCGGAAGTCGTAAATGTGGTGGTTCCTAGATTCCACTGATTTTTGGTGTTGCTTGTGACAGCGGCTCTCGCCTTGGTGAAACTGACGCCATTCAACGCCAGCGCGCCTGCCAGCGCAGCGGTATCGGTGAAAGACTGGGCCTCATTCTTAGCGATATAGACGCGACCCAGATCCAGGGCGAGCCCCAGCATTCCCAGCAGCGAAAAAACACATACGCCTGTAGCAATCAGGACGAAGCCTTTTTCTCTTCTTAATTTCATACG